>JGI24159J19872_10006676_pt1 | contig 15072 bp, 9 predicted proteins | sample Ectturendosymbi4_FD_19872 | JGI IMG/M metagenome (IMG submission 19872) | reverse complement strand
TCAAACAAATGCTCAATGGGACGTTATTTCTGTCCCAAAACATGTGGTTTTTGCACCCCTTGTGCTACACCTTCAAATACTTCGCCACAACCTGGAAACTTTGAAAGAGAGCAGTCAGTTTCTGGTTCAACTCAACCACCCACTACTACAGCTGCTGCTTTTCAGTTATATCAAACAACTCCTGAAATTCCTACTTCCACTTCACCAGAATGCAAACGAAGTAAGTCAGAATTCTTTGCTTTATTAAATGTGTCAAAATATTTAACTTTTTGCAATAAGAATTGTTTAAAGCAGTGCTGCCAGGGTGAATAAAAGAAGAGGGGTGAATGGATGGTGAATGAAACTTATGTTCCTAATTTTTTTAATCCTCTGGTAACGTGCATTTATCTTAGTTTTTTATCCAAAACAAATGTCAGCAGTCGTGAATAAAATGGCAAAGTTCTAGCGTTAGAACTGTGATACCGCCTACAGCGGTCATCAACTTATCACTTCGGAAAAACCATAATATTGTGCAATTAACTGCGTCTACGGCGTATTAGGGATAGAGTTTACCCAGAGAAGTCATGTTTTACTCACTCGAGTAAGGGAATCTTGCTGTGCTCTGCATGAGCGTCCTACACTCCTGTACGAATGTTATCTGCTAGAACAGTGGTGGGAAAACGTTTTCAACGGGGGACCACATTGAAAACTTTATTGCTACCGATTGCAGCATATATTATATTTGTCTACTTCAGTTACAAGTTACGTTTCAAAATATGAATTAATGATAGTATTTGTATAACCTTGTATTGTATTATTTCACATTGAAACTGTAGTACACATGGGGAACTCTAATGTAATCGATGAAATTACTTTAACATAGACTCGAAATATGTACCATCTGTATACGTGTGGCTGCCTTGAGAACAACACAAAATGCCCTCGCGGGCCGTCGTTTGCCCACTTCTGTGCTAGAATCGCATTACTTTCCAAAGTTTCATTCTCAATATCGAGTGAAAGCCAGACACATGACCATTTGAGCAGAGTAGCATTATCAGTTGAAGCGCAAGCCTCACCAGTCGAATTACAGGAGTAGCCTAATTTTCGATATTTGTAAGTTACAAAGAAGCCAGCAAATAAATCAATCATAGTTTATTCCACAGGGAAGGTAATTTCGCGATTTTAAACGCATCTTCAGTCCTGCAAAAAAACGTAAGACCAACCTTACAGGCAAAAGGTTGGCTCTTGCAAACAAGTAAAGAAAGAAACACACACGAACTGCGGCTGGTTAGTACAAGCAATAAATTTGCGAAGTTAAAAGGCTTAACCCTTTAGGCAAAATTATTGCTCGTAGTAATTAGCCACAGTTCGTGCGTGTTTCTCTCTACACTTGTTTGCAAGTGCCAACATTTCGCCTGTGAGGTTGGTCTTACGGTTTTACAGGACTCAAGATGTGTTTAAAAGCGCGAAACTGGTTTCCCTGTGATATAAGCTGTGACTGATTTACTTGCTGCCATCTTTGTGGCTTACAACTATGGCAAAATAGATACGTTCAAGTTTTAATCATCGCAGAACTATGAGAGGAGAAAAAAGCAGTCAGATTCCTCACAAGCTTGCCTCCAAGCTAAAGTTTGTTTGTTGAGTAGCCAAGTTGTGATACTTGTTTGTTACCACTTTGGTATTGATTCCAAAATCTAATACGCGTTAATTTCAAATAGTACCTGCAGAATGTCTAAGAAATGCATACAAAAACATTTTGTTTTGATAAAGATAAATGTAAACCAATAGATGAAATCGATCACGACACCCAGGTTTCATCAACTGTACAGTTTAAAGAACCAGGTTTAAAAAGGAAGGTTATCGTTGGGAATAAGATCCCTTCAGCAAGATTTTTCGCAAAGAACGTCTTTCAAAACATATCTTTATTATGGAAATTCTTGGGTTCGTTTGCTTGAACCCATATAGAGTATAAACAAACAACTGGTGGTCATGACTGTTATGTACACGACAAAGAAAGGATTTTCCTGTTTGGTCCAACTGAAAAGTAATAAGTGAAATACGTTGACTTGTTCATTAAGGTGGCATTGGAGAAATTAATTCATCCACAGTTAGAAAAGTTGATCACTGAAGTTCAGAAGCAGCGCAGTCATTAGTAACCGGCTTTCTGTTGTAAATATTTGTAGTTTCCTATCGTTTTTCTGTGGTTAGTTTTCAGGTTCTGCGTCATCACTTGTTAAAATATATCGGATGATTGCATTTGTTGCTTTCGTAGCTTCGCACTGCTACAGCAGTTGATGGCGGATTCGGTCGTCTTTGAATGAATGACTTGCTTAAGTAGGTCTTGCACACAAGTCAAAACTCATTACAAGCCTTGCATATACTTATTATTGTCATATCGACCGTGGGTTCGCCGTGGGGTGAATGGAAATGCAGCAATCGACGGTAGGGGTGAACGAAACCGAAAAAGGTTAAGAAACACTGGTTTAAAGACATCAGTGCGTTTCAGTTGTTGGTTTAAAAAGTGTCTAAATATTTAACTTCATGTAATAAGAATAGTTTACAAACACACTGCGTTGCGGTTGTTGGTATGAAGTTGGTAATAACGCGGCTTACTTTTCTAATTGTGTGTTTGTCTCGTTTTCCTGATAAAACTTTATTTTGCAGCTTGCGGGGATACCAGAACGTCTTGCCCAACATGGGCCCAGCAAGGATATTGTAACAAAGAGAGAGGTTATCCGGATGTTCGTGCGGTCTGCCCACTATCTTGCCAGTCATGCAGAAAATGCAGACTTCCTCCAGTGTAAACCGAGGCTAAACACAAATAGAGCAGCGATTTGAATTCGTAGATATGAGCTGCATTTATTCGCAAGACACCCGCTGTATAATCTGTACATATGAAATGAATTGTTTTTTGAATGTATATCAATGACAAATGGATAAGCGTGTCAGATACCTGAAAAATCTGAATTCAATTTAAACGGCTTTTACATGGTTTCTATTCCTGCAAACATGTGCTGAACTACGAAACGCAGCAGATAAAAAAAGCAAACAAAGCAAATGAAAAGGAAAGCAAAATGTGTATGTGACACTTTACTGTGCATCTGTGCATTATTATATGTCATTGTTTGTGTATCCGTCTGCTGTTTCTTCCGCTGCATCTCCTTGAAATAAAAAATGCAGTTTAGTTTTCCAGTTAAAGATGTTGCCCACAATCTAGCATGCCTTTTTGAAAAAGAAATGATATATGCTTTAGAAAGCTTAACTGTAAGTTAGAGGCGTTTTGCATTTTTTTCTTTACCCTACTTGTTAATAATAAATGTACTTACAAGGAAGAGTGTGGCGTTTTATGCAAAAACATTTTCATTTAACCTACGAAATAAAACTATGTTTTCAACGAAAGAAGCATGGCCAATTAAGTCTGTATCTATTTATTTTCAACTGAGATTTGTGCACCTGATATGTAAACAGTGGCGTGCAGAGGGTGGGGCAAACGGGGCGACGGCCCTGGGCATCCAAGACAGGGGGCCATCCAAAGAACGAAATTACAGAAATGAAAATATTGTAACTAGATGTTTTTTGCTATTGCAAGGCTACTACAATGTGTTGCGTGGCTTTAATTTTTCGAAACTTGTTTTTTTACGCATTGAAATGTCAGTAATTGTCACATTCTTAGTGTCAACCCTGGGTGTCCGTCATCCCGCCGTATACTTCTCTGCTCGACTGCTATTCAACGACATTCGCGCAGCCTGATGTTTTCGCAGTTGTGAACTGCCCTGTCGTAGCGTTGAGTGTGTTTTACTTCACTGTTTTAATGCACAGCCTTATATTTTTGCAGTTGTGAACTGCGCTGACTTAGCACTGTGTGTGTTCTACTTCCCTGCTTTAACGCGTTGCAGGACATTTTTGCAGTTAAGAACTGCTCTGTCTTAGCGTTGCCTGCTGTGTTTTGCTCCGGTCTCCTAACTTGTAGTGTTGATATAAGTTACGTTCATTACAGTGACACATTGTACAACAACGAGTGAGGAGAGTGGGTAGAGAATAATGTGCATGTTGTGTCAACAAACTTCGTCAAAACGTTGATCTGCTACCGTCAACATGACGCCATATTGTGACGTCACAAACAGCTTATAACCAGTAACAATGACCACCATAGGCCACTGCTCAATACTAGAATTTGGTAGGGGGCATACCATCAAGCAGTCGCCTCGGGCATCACCAGACCTCTGCGCACGCCACTGCAAGTATATATACATATTTTGCTCAAGAGGCATATTTCACAGTCATCTGAGAAAGTATGCTATGTAGAAATTAGCAATAGCCAAAGAAAACTGAAAATATGACGAGACATCCCAAAGCATTTTGTTTCAGAAATAATTTCAGTTTTCAAGTTGGATTTCATCGCGACTAAATCAAGTAAAAACAATCACGCATTCTGTCATATGACTTGTTGGCTTTGTTCTAACTAAAGAATTCGTTCGTTTACACTGCGTGATTTTACGTGAGGAAAAATATCTCAGATCGCTTACGATTTACGTTTACTCAGCTACAGAGCCGTGTGAAAAGCTGTTGGAGACCCCCAAAAAATCCAGATGGAGCCCTTTAATATCAGCAAGCATTTAGGCAGCTGCGTGCTTTTTAGAGCCAGTTGCAAATTAACCCCCTGAGCAGCGCTATTTCAAAACGTAAGCAAGCAAACTAACTATCTTGAATCAGGAAGAAGTTCTTAACTAAATAACTTGCATTATTTAAACAAACTTAACCGAGCAAGCGAGCGTAAAACTTACCGAGATTATCCCCGTTTTTTCTGGTCGAAACTTTAAATTAGACTGTCTTAACACAGTCTTAACAGCAGTCCCGTCGCTACGGGGGGGCTTAGACCCCCCAAACAAAGCTCCAATCCCCCCAAATTGCAATATACACACTATGAATTAGTAGAATTTTCGTCAAATTTGAATGTCAAGCCCCCCTGCACGAACGTAAAGCCCCCCCACACAAACATAAATCTCCCCTATTGACGACTTTCTGGCGACGGTTCTGCTTCACAAACATATATGTAATAAACTGACACAACAGCCTTCCTTCGTTTCAACTTTACATAAACTGTATTAAGCAGCTTTCACGAAAACTTTTTTAACGTTGAACTAGAAACCTAGTCTCTCTATCAGTACGCATCTACAAAGCGATTGCACAACACTCCACAGCACATTCATTATGACGTAAATTTCCCCGAGAATTTCAATTTACAAGGGCGAAGCTATCGAAGTTAAGTAGAGAAGGTCAAGACGTTATTAACCATTGGCTTTGTTCTGACGCAACCTCAACTTTACAAAAACTGGTATAATGTCCGAACATCCTCAATTCTTTTTCGAAATTAACGGATCATGATATTACATGCTTAATCTACCGGCTCTGCATTGAGGGCAAAAACCAGAAGAGCAAAAGTCAAGGGTAGAGAGGCGTCCCTAACTTACTAATACAACGTATATTGTGTGGACCCTACGAATGGTCGGGTCGACCGGGGGTACGGGGCTGCCTTGTCACGGCACTGCTCAGCCAGAATCAAAATGTTCTGAAGCTCCTTTCTGTTTCTGTAAGTTCAGTTAGTGTTGAAAGCCCTTATGTTGATGTACGATCTGCTTAACTGGCGTAAAATTTTGTTTTTTCAGAAACCATCACAAAGTGCACCCTTCAATTTATTCAAAATTTGCACGATNAATGTAAGACAATCTTACNAGTGATGGACAGCCCAGTGTGAATNTGCATGTAAAACAGAGTTGCGAAATTGACAAGACTCAAAAGCAAAACTTTTTCAAATAAATTGTCCACACGATAATTCAGAGGNGTAACATCTCAGTGAACTGATAATTTGACGAAATGTCGATTTCATCGACAGAGTTATGACCAGCCACNTACATTAGGATCTGAATTTCTCGCCGAAGTGTTAGTCTCCGAAATGTGGCTGAACCAAACGGAGATTTCCTGGCATTAAGTTGTTTGCATCAAATCGTGGACAACCAACTGCGCAATGACGAGCTTCAGGTTTCACATTTCTCTCTGCTATGTGACATGTTGTCGGAAATGGGATGGGTGAAACTGTAGAGTTTCCTCAAAACCGCTTCATGTTTCACATATACCGACAGTACGCAAAATAAAGTCATAGAGCATGGAAGCCTTTAGCTGTTTCTCAATTAACGCGTTTAATATAGGAAAAAACATGATAGGGCATTGTCAGTTGCACTCTGCGCGCAAAGCGGCTTGGAGAAAGTTGACTCAGTTGAAAAACAGCACATGCTTCTAAAAGTGAGTTCCAACCGCGTACCAGACGGGCGAATGAAAATAACATGGTATTTTTTCCATTTTTGGAAACAGCCTTTCCTCAATGTTGCTTGTGATTAACAACAAATTAAGCGTGCGCTTTTTCCACGAAGAAGATTTTTTCAGTTACTTTTTATAACACAGCAACGTCTTGGTTGATAATCATGAAGGTCTACCTCGAATCTGTTAGATTTCCCAAGAATCGAATGTTCTGTGGGGAGAATCTTCTGTCAATTCTCTGCATTCTTCAAAACTTCAATCATCTCAACGGTGACTTCAGTTCCTCTAAATAAAACGTTTTGTTACTGGACAAAACAGACGGTAAAGGAACCTTTCCTATCACAACCTAATGCCCTGTTGTTCTTGAAAATAATCTTGAATGAAGTAATTGATTAACCAATCCTCATGAAATCGTAACNCTAAATTTAACGTTGANGTATTAAATCTTATAAACAATCATGTTTAGCGGTTGTTTCATATCCATCGCCTAATATCGAGAGATCGGGTGTACATCCGCGAAGGAGATGCTAACTCTTTCCGAAGCTCATCACCCCGTGCACAATTTATGGGTCTGGTGTCATACTTCAAACTCAGATACGCTGCAGGATAACATTACTTTCAAACACCTCAACAAACATAAGAAAAAATGAATCTGCAAGACGTGTTTCTCACTGTGAAACACATTAAAAAGTATTTGGAAAAAACAGCAGAAAATGTAGTGGAGCAAAATAAACAACTTCGCTCAAAATAAATCTTTGGCTGTTGCAATATGGCTTCCGTGCCAACAATTCTACTGAATTAACAATTGCTACCATCTATGATGACATTATTTGTAAAAAGGATAAAACTAATAACATGTAATTTTTGAGCAAAGCCTTCGAACGTGTTGACCGTAAGATATTTGAAAAACTGTTTTGCAATTGACTAAGAAGAACACTCTTCAAACTTCTTGATTCTTACTTAGAAAAACGGGTTCATTGTACTAAAATAGCAGCTACTAAATCTTTGTTTAAACGACAAAGGTTTGCAACTGGAATTTTCAAAATAGTGTTTTCTGTCATTTTTTGGATAAGAACAGGAAATGAATGCTCAGTCATTTCTGATCTAGCCATTCATAAACTCTTAGACTTTTGCTCAAGATATTTGTGTGATGCGATATTTTCAAAATTGATGATCATCAAGTCTAATAACCGATCCTTTTTGAGAAACTTTAAGTATGCCCTTCGTCCTGCGTTGTCTTGTATCAATCTGCGAATGGATAATCTCTGTAAAAATTATTAAGTGCATCCATCTCATTAGTTATGCTTGATAACGTCTATAAACTGAATTGTTCTTTTTTGTTAATTTTTTTCGCCTTTCTGTTTCCATTACGTGATAGTTATATTACTGTATTGTTACTTTTGTGGATTGTGCGCATTTGTATGATTTCGCAATAGACAAAAATGCCACTTGAGATTTGTAATGAGACGTTTACACGTAGCATTAACATCTCAGCTATCCATCATGGGGGCACATAGAAAAACCTTTTTTAAAATGGAGCCGCAGCACAATAACGTTTGCGAAGCCCTGGTATAGAAAGTACGCCAAAAAAAATCAAATTTCCTGCCAAGATCATGGTTTGGGAGACAATATCACTTCATGGAAAGAGCAGACTGCGCATCAAAGGAAAAGCCATGAATCAAATAAAATCCGTAAAAGTGCTTGAATGACGCCTGTTACGACAAGTTAAAGAATTCANGTTTCCTGGTCGAGATTTTGTATTTCAGCAGGATTGCGCCTCATAACATACTGGAAATAACCCAGCGATGACAAAATTAGAGCATTAAAAATTGCNTGGAAACTCTGTAGATATGAAGTCCCGGGATATCTAAAACAAGAAATATATTCAGAACCATTCAATCAACCAATAAGCAAAAAGAGCTGTTGAAATGGTTGATCAAAGTGTGGTTTTACAGCGACAAGATAACCAGATTTCCAGCATCAAAAAATTAAAAGACTCCAAGAGAAAAATTAAATACTTCAGCATGTAACTAAAATGTTTTTGAATTTACAGTTTTTTGAGTTATAACGTTTGTTTAATTTGTTTTATTAGCGTTATTGACTTTGTGAATGAAAAACACATTTATATTGAAAAATAAAAATCCGTATAAATTTTGTCATTAGTGCAGGTGCTACGAAAATTGGGTAAAACTCTATAAAGTAACACTTTTCAGAATTGAGCACCCAGAAACGTTCATTGGTATATGGAGATAGCGAAGGTTTTTAGCTAAGTTATTTTAACTGCAAAATGACCGATGTATTGTCGAGGTTGCTCCCGACCATAAAAGAAAAAATAGCCAAGTCCGAGAATTTAAATTAGATTTCAGTTGTCCTTCCCTCTACTGTAGTTATGTAAGCAGTATTTTAATACTTGCTTTGTAGCATATGTTTGGGTGTCGTAAGTGAATGCTGGACGCCCCCCTCCGCTCAGCGGCGTGCGCCTTGCACCACGCACCATAGGTTGGCAAATCATTAGCAGCATAGCGCGTGAAGATTTATTTGACAATTAGTCATCACTCATCACCATTCACGCCAATTGCGAGATTGGAATTGCCACAGTTGTAGCTTTTCTTGTTTTCGGTATGACTCGTGCTTTTCAATATACCAACTTGATTGTACAAAGGTCCAGTGTGTGGCAGCATTTGTGGTTGAAGTCAATGTTTATCAGAAAGNAAATCGTAATNGTTTATTCATGCATTTTTGTGCCTCAATTCACGAAATAACACAAATGCAACAAGAGGAAAAAGAACAACATCAAAGAGCAGAAACTAATTGTATGCTGATGAAAATAAAAACATCAAAACTTAAAGTCTAGCAAATTGACGTGTTATAACATATAGGAATCATAAACGGTTGGCGAAAGACCGTATGGGTCAACTGCTCAACCAGCCCTGCTTCTAACGCAAATCATTTTTTTATTGAAGGCATTTTACATGTTTCAAAAGAAAAGTAACAAATTGTATCGAATCAATGTCAGATCAGATAAGTAAACTAAACAACAACGACAAAAATCGGAGAACGGCACGCCTATGTACAAAGGGTGGAGTCAGCAACTGGAGAGGTAAAAGATATAATAGCAAAGAGGGGCACTAAAACAATATTACAGAAAAGTGACAAGCATATAAAACGAAAATCAACAGGAATATTGGCAGGAAAGCAGGACGTTTTTGTATTGTTTTCCAAATCAATCAGGCAAGAAAGATTTCAAATTTTGAGGAATATCAGACCAAATTTTGGGACCAGTATAGTTTAAAGGAAACTGACTTGAAGTGTTTTCATTCTGGCTAAATGATATTTCTGCAAAATAGCAAGACTTGTTTGATATCTGTGGACTGATGCAATATCAGAAAAGTAATTATCGAAATAGTTCACCATTATCAAAATATTACATGAATTTGGCAATTGACAATTTATATAAGTCTGGAATATTTAAAACTCTGCGCTTAGAATAGAGTATAGTTGATTACACTTTTGTCATATTTAAGGGTCCTCACAGATTTATTCAGCAATCTACTTAGAGGGTGTAAAGGAGTTATATTGGCTCTTCCTCAATTGGTATTCCTTGAGGAACACCGCATGACGTTAATAACACCGCAAACTCATCCTGGGCATGGGAGGTGTGTGGCCTCCTGAAATGTCAATTGCGTATTGTTTGTGGATCCAACTTTCCCTGAACGAAACTCCAAAGTGTTTCTGAAACTGTGTATGAAACTTTCAACTTTAGCCTGAAACTACTCGGTGTGCTCTCAAAGCAGTTAACCTAGCCCCTAAAGACTATACCTAAAGTTTTAAACAGAAGCATGGCTTCGTGTCGGAATGAATGCAGTAAGGTCAATATTGGCCAGTAGGTTAAAAAAATTATGACGTAACAATGCATAGCTTGTTGTACTTGGTTGATTATTATTATCATTTAATAGCTCAGGCAGACATCCTAATAAACAACTGACAGCACAAAGCACGATATTGCCCCTAAAAAGGCAGTAAAAATATATTTACTGCAGACTTACTTTTAATTTTCTTTGAAAGTTTACAAAAATTTTCATATCTGATTTATGAAGCCAACTTATTTCGCGACCCCAAATTACATTTCGCGACCCCAAATGGTTTCGCGACCCAAAGTTTGAGAGGCTCTGGTCGAACCAGTAGTCTCCAAACTGCGGCCCGCGGACCAAATCTGGCCCGCAAACCACTTTATCAATAATGAAAAGTTTTACTGCGCTGCAGGCTGACCTAATCTTAGCTGATATGTTACCGCAATGTGAGGCCTTTGTTAATACAAAGTACGGCCCATCTGAACCCTTATTTTCCCATTGTGCTGAAATCAAAGAAGAAACTTCACCATTCCTTTTAATAAATGTTCTTGAATTATAAAACAAGATTCATGTTCGACATTCTTTTATTTTTCACCGGAAGTTTATGTCCGACCCTCGAACTGCTGTGTAACAGCTTATGCGACCCTCGGGCAAAAATGTTTGGAGACCTCTAGTCTCTACCAAAAACCTGTGGGGAATTACCCANCAGTGGGGAGTTTGCAGGTGGGTAATTAGTAATTATGCGAAGTTCAGGGTAAGTCAGCTGCCACAAATTTGTCTTAGAAATCTGTTTCAAATTTTGTTACCATAACATGACAAAACAAACAGTTCTAACGCTTTTCAACAAATTCTGTTGAAGGATTTTCAAGCATCAAATTAAATATTCTAAGCTTGACTGCGAAAATCAGCAAGCAGCTTTAAACCTAGCGTACGGCCGTAGGCAGACACAAATGAGTTGCATCGTTGGATCATACATTTTCAGTGTAAGAACATTGCGCAATAAGCATTAGACAAGGTCAGTATTACGGTTACATTTACGCTGGCAGCTAAAATGATAATGTATGTCTATTTTGTTTCATGAAATAAGTTTCAGTGTATCGAAAAAAATATGGGTATTGACATGGGTGGCGGAACGTTTTTCAAAGTGGGGGCACAAATGGAAATCCAAAAAAATATAGAAAATTTTTGTGGTTTGAATTGGCAACTGTGACGTCACAAGCATTTAAATATGACGTCATTAACTTTTGTCAGGATTTTTAAGCAATTTTATGCATTGTTTTATAAGCCCTCAACGACCCCGAACTACAGGCGCGTAGCTAGGAATTTTCATAGGGGGTAAACAACAACCACGTATCAACATTTAAATATTTAATGCCCCTTGTATTTGAAGCATCATCCATATAACGTTCATTTGTCTGGTGTTTTTTTCCTGAACGATTGTGTTCAGATTTCAGCCGGAAAATAAAAGTCTATTTTGAATGGAATTGACAAGTTTAAAGGTTTGTATTTAGTGAAGTCAGTCAACTCAGCAACAGACCAACTACGAACTGATGCAGCAACAAGCAGGGTTGCCAGATGCTTGACAGAAAATATGGCAAGAGCTTGTTCAATTTATGGCAAATTTTTGGCAAATTTTTTGAAAATGGCAATACTTTTGGCAATATGGACTTTTCATTACAAATGACAATTTTTTGGCAATATTGATTTAATAGTTTTTTGCAATTCATATTTTCTTCATACTTTTACATTTTTAAGTTTGACAATTAAGACAAGGTCTGTTTTATGGGAATAAAAATACGTGCTTACTAGGCGAAATATATCCTCTGTTTATTTTAGATCAGTGGTTCTCAAAGTGGGCGGAATCGTTCCCTTGGGGGCGATTTCAAGGAACAAGGGGGTGAAAAAACAAAGGGGCTGATAGGAGGGCAAAACAACACAAAGGGGGCAAAAATACTCAAACACTTATCGATCACTGAGTTATCTTCAGTATAGCCCCCAAGGGAGCGATTATCTTCAGTATAGATAAAGGCAATTCATGCCTTGCAGCCTTTGCAACAACGCACAAAATCCACATATCTTAGCAAACAACGCAAACGCTAAAAATGTGTTCAATATCTTGCAAATGTAGAAATCTCATCAAAACTTAAATTTTAAAAAACGTTGTTGGTTACTATGCAATGTGGACCCTTCTCCAGTGCGTTTACCCCCCCGTCACGGGTTCGGCAGCGGTTAGAGCGGCCCTGACGTGGTTTGTAAAAATGCTTGGTCAGTTTCTCGACAAAGTTATTTTTTCTACATGCGTTTTTTGCGAAATTCGTGAAAATGTTGGGATTTGGAAGGTATAAAGCATTGGCAAAAAGATAAAAGACGTTGCAACCAAAACGTTGATGCGATCACATTACGACACAAGTCACAGGCTATTATTACCAGACGACCAACTCGTTTAACCGATAATATATAGTCCTAATGTAGGTTCGTGATGTCACTAACTTTACTATAGCAATTTTAAGCAACCGAGCTACTTTCATTGTAACCTCATCAAATTTTGATACACGACCAAAAATATATCTTCGTCTCGCTAAGTCACTGTGCGTTTTTTACTGAAAAACATTTCTAAAAAAATAAAATATTGTGATTGACCAATAGACGTAAGTTTCTTTTTCAATGGAACAAACTGAAAAACTAACGAAAGTGCGTTACACCATAATCCTGTATAAATATGCCTGAACCTCACCAGTGTAACTAACAGATGAGTTAGGAAGAGGTGATCAGATCGCATTCAGAAAACAACAATGGAGACTTTAGTCATCGCGATTATAATGAGCATAGTAATTTGCGAAATGAGCGCGCAGAGCAACATGAGACAAATAGTTTACGACGGATACAGAAGCTTACTGATGAGGCGAAACTGCAAAACTTGCAAAGATCGAAACGCATGGCTTTGTCTCACTTTCATGAACAAATGTGGACAATCGGTATATAAGTAGATGTGTCCCTTATCAAGCAAACTGTGCAAACCTTGTGCTGAACTTGATGCCCTTGAAAGTGGTGCAGCTGGAAATCAAGTAACAGGCACTGCGGCTGGACCTGAAAACGATGGTATACAAGATGGAGAAGCAGAAGGTGCTGGACAAGTATCTTCTTTCTTTGGTGAAGAAGGCGGAGCAAATTCAGTCTCCTTTCAAACAGTCGGTTATCCTGGAGCCCAAGCAAGCTGTAGCCAAAGTGAGTAAACCAACAATTCCTTTTTGGAGTTTCTCGGAGATTCTGTCAAACATACAGTAATTAGAGAAACAAATCCACTCGACTGCATTCGATGCTGATTTATCGAAAAGATAATTACTACGAGCAATAAATTTGCGAAGTTAAAAGGCTTAACCCTTTAGGCAAAATTATTGCTCGTAGTAATTAGCCACAGTTCGTGAGTGTTTCTCTCTACACTTGTTTGCAAGTGCCAACATTTTGCCTGTGAGGTTGGTCTTATGGTTTTACAGGACTGCAGATGCGTTTAAAAGCGCGAAACTAGTTTCCCTGTGAAATAAACTGTGATTGATTTACTTGCTGCTATCTTTGTGGTTTGCAACTATGGCAAAATAGATACGTGCAAGTTTTAATCACCGGAGAAGTATGAAAGGAGAAAAAAGCAGTCAGGTTTCTCACAAGCTTGCCGCCAGGTTAAAGTTTGTTTTGGTGAGTAGCCTAGTGGTGATACTTTTTGGTGACCACTGTGGTGTTGATTCCAAAGCTTAATAAGTGTTTTTATTTTCAGGTAGCACCTGCAGAATGTCTAAGAAATGCATACAAAATAGTTTTGTATTGATGAAAATAAATGTAAATCAATAGATGAAATCGATCAGGACACCCAGGCCAGTCGCCAGGATTTCGCAGTAGGGGTGCCAAAAATCACAAGGGGGTCACATTTTAAAAATAAATTATTGGATGTATGTAGCAACCGTGGGGGCGAATATTAAATGGGGGCACATATTTTAAATGGGGGGCGGGCACCACTGCCCCCACTGGCGACGGCCCTGAGGACACCCAGGTTTAATCAACTGTGCAGTTTAAAGAACCAGGTTTGAAAAGGAAGGTTATCTTTGAGAATACGATCCCTTCAGCAAGATTTTTCGCAAAGAGCGTCTTTCAAAACATACCTCTAATGTGGGTAATATTGGGTTCGTTTGCTTGAATCCATAGAGTATAAGCAAATTGCATTAAAAGTCCTGCAACAACTGGTGATCATGGCTATTATGTAAATGTCAAAGAAAGGATTTTCCTGTTTCGTCTAATTGAAAATGGAAAGTGAAATGCGTTGACTCGTGTAATTTCAAGTTTTTTGGTTACACGTGGTTTACATATAAACAAAAGACCGAAACCGTTTTAGGTAAATCGTATTTCTAATGGGTTCGACGATATTTACCAAGGCTAGATTATCATGTAAGCTTAAGTTCACTTAACCTTGCCTGAATGTGAGTTACCCGGAATTTTAACACAGACAAACCTAATTGCAACTTCTTTGTTTTAACGTACTTGGTTGTTACAGATCAGTCTTCGGTGAAGTTCAGATGTCAGACTTGTTTTTTAAGCTGAGCTTCATAGTCTGAAAAATTAATACAGTTGGTTGTTTTTATCTTTGATAGCAACCATTCAAACCTTATCATCTTCTAGTTATGTTCTGTGAAGGAGAGTTTCACAGTTCTAGTATAGCACAATACAGTTGTCGTACTCTAAAAAGAACATAATACATGCATACTGTGACATGATTGTTTTGAGAAATGTTATTTCATATGCATTGTCTTTACCTTTAATTGAATTGTTTTCGTTGTTTGAGGGAGTGAACAGAGTTCACCTCGTGAAATAAACAGGGTTTAATTTCACGGATTCGATGTTTTTCTGAGGAAAACAAATTGCGGGCATAACGGCGTTACTT
>JGI24159J19872_10006675_pt1 | contig 15072 bp, 13 predicted proteins | sample Ectturendosymbi4_FD_19872 | JGI IMG/M metagenome (IMG submission 19872) | reverse complement strand
ATAGCTTTTTTCACAGACTCACGTAACTACGGGTTAGCTAAAGAATTATCCTCACTAATCAAACCGCTTATTGCAAAATCAAAACATCACGTAAGAAACTTCAGATTTCGCATGATCTATTGCTCAAGAATTACTCCAAACTGATGAAGTAATGGTCTCATTTGACGTTGTATCTATATTCACAAAAGTTCCAATTCAATTGGCATTAAGCATAGTTAAGCAACATGTACAATCCAATCCCGAACTGAGTCAACGTACAATTTTGTCAACTACCGAACTAAATCAAGTACTTGAATTTTGCTTAAGTTCAATACATTATATTTTTCGTGGAAAACACTACAACCAAGTTTTTGGAACAGTAACTGATTCTCCCGTTTCATCAGTAGTTGCAAACTTAGTCATGCAAGACGTCGAAAAACGCGCTTTGGAAACCTTTGCAGACCCTCCACGTTTCTGGAAAAGATATGTAGATGATATATTTGTGATCATTAAAAAATCAAATTTGTCCGAGTTTTTCACCCGTGCTAACACAATAGAGAGCTTCGTGCAACTCACTGTGGAATACAAAAAATAAGAATGTCTTCCGTTTTTGGGCTTATTGATCAAACGCTCATCAAATCAGAAATCACCATTTATAGTCAGCAGTCTATCATGAGCCAACCCATTTAGATAGATACCTCAACTTTAGAACAGAATATCTTATACAAGAAAAACAGTTGGTGGTTAACACTTTTTTCGAACGGGCTAAAAAACTTTCCTCCACAGCCCAGGTCCTCAACAGCGAAATGAAGTGTGTGAAACGGACTCTCTTGTTGATGAATGGTTACCCCAAATGGATGATTCAAAACAAAAAGAAGAAACAACACAACGGATTTTCTGAGGTTATATCTGAAGTTCTTTTACCGTACACAACTGACTTGGGGAAGTCTTTGAAACGAATTATGGAGAAAACACAGCAAACGAACTATCTTCAAATCTACAGGACATTTAAAACCAAACACAATCCTATCTTCAGGAAAAGATATCGTACCCGGCAGCAAATGTCGTACACGGCAGCAAATGTCGAGATGTAGTCTGTGAAATTCCATGCGGGGAATGTGAACATAAATACATTGGACAAACGAAGCGAAGCTTGACCACTCGATTGAAAGAACACCACAGAGACACTTTGCCTAAAAATATTCTCCAGAAAAAACAGCTTTAACGAAACATGTACCCAAAAGCGCCCCTGTTTTCGACTGGGATTGCGCCCACGTTTTGTATCACGTAAATAGAGAACATATACGCTCATTTTTTTAGAATCCTTGCATATCAATTTAAAAACTGACACTATGAATGACAAATGCGCCAACTTCCCAGCTCTTTATCATAATATCTCAAAACATTCATACTTTACTGCACTTCCTTGAGTTTGTCATCTTATTGACCGCTTTAGTGCTTGTTGATTTGCCAGCTTACCGCTCAGTTTATCCGATTATTGATCGCTATTCACCGCATGCATTCACAATATTTACTACTTTACTTCAAATAGTAACATTTTGTGCATTTTTCTGTGCAGATTTTTACGCTGTTTTATTGCGTTGTTATACTGGTACCTCCCGGCGTTTTCATTATACACTTCTTACCTTCTTTTTCATTTTACACCTCTTAGTAGTGTCGCATACTGTCACTAATTTCCTACAGCGTGATGGTTGGTTGGTTTTGCGCTTTTTGTCTTTGTACGTCACACTGCTCATTGTTTTTTTTATTGGTAAATTGCATGTTATGTGGTTAAGAACATTGTCCTGAGGAAGCCTACTTGAATAGATGGGCGAAACATCCACTAAATCATAAAAATAACCCCCAGAGAAGAACGAACTTACCTGCTTGCAAAATACTGCTGCTCGCTTAAAGTAAAAAATTTTGGCCCCCTCCAAAATTTTGGGCTCGCTACGCCACTGAACAAAAACATCGATTGTATAAAGTTGATGAAAGTACCATTCTTTGGGGACGTTGAAGCAAACTTTTATGATCTTAGTGATTGCGGACTCGTCCAGAGTCTTCTGCGGGCTCATTTGAGGCAGCAGACTCGGGTTGGAAACATTGCTTTATTTGAATTGGATAATCGACAGTCATAGCCGAGTTTTTGAGCGCTAAAACAATGTTTCTCTTCACTTGATGTGGTGTTAAATGGTGCGTAATTGCGGCACTGCCTTAAACTCTACCCACAAGTCCTGCAACCTCATAAAATTTTGAACGGATTTTCTGTAATGATTCAGAAGCAATTCTTTCGCGTGTTTCAGCTATTTGCCCCGGAAGTCAAACGTTTCCATCAGAAAAACACTTGGAAGAATCCGCAAATCATATTCATACAATGAAAATTATTTAAAACGTGAAATAACTTTGACAAACAATTTGCTTCCGAAGGAGTCGAAGCTGCCTATATCGCTCGAACAATTTTTTTTTCATTCATAGCTACTTAAAAAGCTGCGTTTGATTGTTACTGGTAGCTGTAACTCTCTCCTTGACCGCCGCTTCATGCGAGAGAAGTTTTTCAAAAATGAAATTAGTGAAAACATTTCCCAGAAATTCCATGACCAGTGAAGGATTGGGTAACATTGATCTACTTTAAATTTAAAAGTACTAGCTGAAAAACAGATCTATTGTAGATGATTTCGTTGATGAATTTGACAGTCGACATGATAATCGAAGGATTAAAGTTACATGATATAAAATTCAAACGTAGACTGTGCAGGGATCTGTGTGAGATTAATATTGCTCATTTTCTATTTGTCTGAATCTTTTTTGGTTTGGAGCAGGGGTTCTCAGCCTTTTTTCTCCCATTTGCCCCTTGCCAGTTTCCTAATGTACAGTTTACCCCTTGTTTTTGTTTACTCACTAGCGCTGTAGAAAAATGTACAACAGCATCATTAAATTTACCCCCAGGATAGGTAAAATTTGCCCCTAGGGGGTAAATTTACACCCGGTTGAGAACCCCTGATTTAGAGGAAGTGCGTGTTTCGCGTATGACAAGACAGCCATAAATCAACGCAGGGTTGAACAGTCAGCTTTTGAGAATCAGCCAGAGGAAAATTAAGTGTGAATAATAAAATGAACGACTTTGTTGGGAATATTCTGCAAAATAAGTGTTACGCCTGCGGTTACATCTTGCTATCAGGTACACGCCCTAAACGCCGATGCACACCTATCTGCGGCGCTGCTGTGCTACTTAGTGCCACTGGTGCCGAAGTTTCGCTGCTGTTAACTCTCTACATTATGACTTCACAAGATCTTGATAAGAACCGCCCGAGAATCGAACTCCAGACCTACCAGCACCGAAACGGAAGCACTTAACACCAGGCCATGGGCTGGTCTCACAAGACTGTAACGTGAGGCAGCAGCGGCGGCACGATGAAGACAACACAGTTACACAAGTGGTGACTGCACGCTGATTACAATTGGCACGGGGAAAGAAATGCGCAGTTGTACGTCTCACAACGGTAACTTGACGCGAGTCAGACTCGAATTGTGTTTTGTATTGGCCCTGGCTAAAAACTTAAATCAACGCTTGTTGCATAGGTCTCGAACTCAACGTGGAGTTAGAGATATAATCAATCGTATCGACTCAGTGGTTGGAGCTCACCTCTGAGTATACTGTAACTACAACAAACGTGGCTACAGTATGCTTTGAATGATTCGCTTGTTTTGCAACATGAAATATATCTTTATATTACAAGATTTCGATTATTAGCTTGAATTAGCATAAACTCACAAGTTTTGGAAAAATCTGTAAACTTTTTATGAAGAATCATAATTTTGCACAATGAAAAAACGTTTAAAAAATTGTATAGATCGGACGTAGGCTACATCGGAAAAGATCCGACCTTTCCAATACTGAAATTGTTACAGCGCCTAACGTTTTGGTTGGTTGAATTTGCGCAGACACGGTTGAATTCGTTTGCGCATTACAAAGTTTGCACCGGTTTGATTTTGAAGATCTGGCGACCCTGGTGCTGAATATCAGAATGTAACGTTGTTTGAGAAAAAAAGCTTTGTTGCCAACCGGTCTTAATGCAGTATATGGACGCAGTGCAATTTCTTAACTTCAACTGAAGGTTAGAAATTAATTTTAAAAAACCCAAAGTTTAAGCTATGGCTCAAAAGGAAGGCAGTGGCTACAGAACTGCCTGTGGATTTTTATATTTGAAACCTTGTTAGACCGCGACCTGTAACGTGACAGCAACGTACGTCGAGAGTACAGTAGGCTTGGTAGAAATGTACTAAACGCAAAAGGGAAATCATAATCCCTAAACCTAAAATTTGAAAACTTTTGAAAAAAGTAAAGAAAAACTGTACCTGTGAATGGAAACGTGCAAGCACTACTAATTACTACCAAAACGAAAGTGATGTCGCCAAATTAAGTGAGAGCCGAACTGAAAACCATTGGCACAGCAGATGTAAACGCATCCGCTACACTACCACGTTGGTGCTGCTGGTATGACAAAGAAACTCAGCGTTTTATTTTAACCGCATCATCATGTGAGGTGGTTCCGTAGCCACTTCCCAAAAGGAAACCCTTCATTCACAGCCAAAGAATCAGACACTTGGCCTACTAGAAGTACTACTTGGGTGATGTTAACTGAGTTAGAGTACAGTAGATATTTTGCCTATAGAGTAGGTTTTTTCAGCTTTGCCAAGTGCATTTAAAGTATAAAATTGAATTAAGTAAACCCACAAAAACAGAAAGAGAAAGAAATATCGAGTTGGAAAGAATACGTTACCATCTAGGCTACCTACTCCTTCCTTTATCTTACAAAATGCAAAGGATAGGTACTAGTATAAATGCCCTGTTAGAACAGTTATATATATAAAGTAACCTATTGACAAGTGGATAGTGACTGCTTAAGCTTTGATTTGTCTTTTAAGTCCTAAGCAGATCTTTCATCTTAGTCATTTTACATTTGAGGTCTTGTTGTCAATACAGGATAATAATTTATTCATGCCTTTTTGTGACTCAAGTCACCAAATTACACAAATGCAATAAAAAGGAAAAAATAAAATCAAAGATCAGAAATTAATTGCATGCTGATGAGAATATAAAAGTATCAAAAACTTCAAATTTAGAAAATTGATGTGTTCTAAAATATTTGAATCGTAAATTTGGCAAAATACCACATGGATCAACTGCTCAGCCAGCCTTTTTGTTGCTAGCACAAAGCAATTTTCACTTGAAGAAGTTTTACATGTGATGTAATAGAAGAAAAGTAACAAAATGTATTGAATCAATGTCAGATCCAGATAGAATTAGTAAATGAACAAGAGTGTTATTATTGACAGCTTTTTGCCCAATTAACTAATTTGAGCACTAGAATAATGCACATGTGTTGCACTTAGGTATAGCATGCATAAATGAAGTTTTGAAAATACAGGGTGCAGAAACTGTATAGAAGTTAGACTGAAATATCTTATTTCCTGAATCTATGGAATCTGGATGTGACAGTAATTCTTCCAAAAAAATAAAGTGAGAAGGTGACCCATTTATATTAAATCAGCATATCAATGAAATGTCTCCACACACTTTACTATGTTAAGAATTTTCATTAAAAAGCGTTATATTCTATTCACTTTTTAGTATTTGCTTATTTAATTTGAGTTCAAAATTAGGAGACTACATACGTATTTTTTGTTCATGGTTTTACACCAACAAGCAACTGTGTAAAGTCTGGACCAACAGTTGCAGCTATGCACTGTGTATCAACAAGGTTTCTTTCTTTCCATCCTTTTTGTACTGATGTTGTCTTGGGCAGACACTAACCAATGACTATGTAGTAGAAGCAGTGATTGATTAAATAGTGATTAAATTTAAAACACAAGGTTGTGATTCATATGTTCACAGTTTGATGTAACAATAATGCCTTCAGTTTTCTGAAGCTAAAAGCCTGCCCTTTCTGAGCAATTTGCTAGAAATGTCTTGATGCTTTCAAAATAGATTAGGTATGCTATTTCAGTAATTGCATTAAATTTGTTCTCCACTGTTTACGAATGGATAACCATGATGATGATTCAGTACTGTTGTAGAGATCTGACATATTGCATATGCTAAGTTAATAGCTTACTACAAGAATAATTATTTACTCTGTTGATAGGTTGTGCTTTCATATTATTTCAATCTCCTTGTCCTTAAGCTGCATTGCAGTGTAAAAAATTATAACTTCAGCATATTTTGATTAAAAAGACTTTCTACTACAAAAAATCTTCATTTTGCCTCACTACAGCATGATTTCTCATTATTAACTAAAAGTTCCCATGTTTGTTCACCTGTGAAAATTTACAGTAAGGTAATCTGATCAAAGTTTCACTGTGGAGTATCTAATTCTTTTTCTGTGATGCTTAGGTTCTTCCATATCTAGGCACATTTATGATAACCTCGAATGTTAGATACTAATTGTGGCTTGATACTTTCTTAAACAAGTGTGTGAATCATCCAGCAGGACTTCTACAGATTATTGAAATATATTCTTAAAACCTTGTGACTTCACACCACACTAAGAAGCATGGGTATCCAATACTTTATTTCAACAAAAATGGAATAAACTGTGAAGTATGCTTGACTAAAGAACTTTGGGGTTAGTTAGTAAATCTTGAAATCTTGCAGTAATCAATCATTTAAGATATTTCAAAAACGTTACAATTTTTCCTAATAAGCTGAACTTCTTTATCTACCACATTATAATTGCCAGCCAAAATTTTGAAAGTGCCTTTGAAGCAATATTTTTTTATTGGTTATGTGGTTTTTTCCTTTCCTTCACTTTTCACATTTGCTTTTCTTGTAAGGGTCGGTGGACAACAAACCATGGGATTTTGTGAAATGCTTCACTGTTTTCAGTAACCTCTGATAGGTCTGCAAGCTCAACATTAAGACCAAACCAAACCAGGTCTGCCAGCTGGTACTTGGTCAACCTCTGGGTCACTTTCCAATGGGTTTACTATAAGTACTTGTGTCGCCAATCTTTCCTGGGGCATCCTTATCACATGGCCCAACCATCATAGCTGGGATATCTCAATCACAAGATGTGAAAGATTCCAACTACAGCGTGTATACTTATAAATGGCAAATTATTTAAAATATCGGTTTGTGAATATTTCCCATCGGGTTAGTATTTTATCTATATTATTACAGCTTACTACTGAATAATACCTAACACACCTTGTTACTAAATGTAATTAAAAGCTGAATATTGCATGAATTTTCTTCAACTACACAATAAGCTAATGAGTTCATACTGTATTAAAAAGATATGCTTTCGTTTTGTAGTCTAGTCTTAAATACAGAAGTTCGAAGCTGCTAAGCTAGATTGGTGCAACAAGACTTATTGCCAAAGATATATATGTGTTTTAGAAAATGAGCCTTTGTTCAGAAATAAGCAAATAAAACATCTGAATATTATGTGCACTGTTGCAATATCACTCAAATTAAATTAGAATATGTGTTGGACAAAAAGAAAAAAACAAAATATCTACTGCACTGACAGATCAATGCTTTGTATGCATTACTAAAAATGTGATCATTTTTTGCATAAGAATAAAAGTCAAACTTCTCTCTTCGCCAGAGTTCCAACAGAAATGATGTCTGGCTAAATACATGCTAGTGGCCAGCCAAAAATTAAGTCATCACTTTTCAATGGTAACCTCCAGTACATTCGGAAAGCGAATAATGTTACAAGCAAGGTTGTTTTCTACAAAGTTAACATTTAAACATGTTGGTAGACCTATTTGTAATATGCACAGATTACANTGTTGTNAAAATTTTTGAAAACAAGCATTTTTAAGTTTTCTTGCTGCAGCCATAGAAGGATTGTAAATTGTCAAGTATTTTTGCTAAACAGTAAAATTATTCCATTGTAAATTTTGTGTAAAAATGCTGTATTGGTATTTTTCTGATTCAACTTAACAAAATTTGTAAGTTAACTACTTATTTGTATTTTCACATTTAGATTGTTGCTGCTCTAAGGTGTTGCATTTGAATTGTTTTTCCTCATGAATCTTGGACAGAAATTGTTAAACTCTGATAGCTATCAAAAAAGGCCTACACGAATCCAGTGGGCAATAGATGAAGATGAAAAGCAGGGCCTTTATGATGACTTGGGCATAATTGGTGAAATTTCATCTCCTGAGAGGCAGTGTAAAAAACAAGAGCTATGCGAAACTTTTGGCTACAGAGATAACGTTTGTAAAGTCATCGATAACTGCAGATCAATGAAGTTTGAAACCCCCTCCAGTTCCGGTTGCAATGAGGATATTTGGCGGAAACGAAAACTAACTCGTTTGAAACGGAAGCGCATTCGACAGAACACTTCATTCGGAGTGAGCGCGTCTGGCGCCAAGCAGGTGCGCATGGACGCCAATAACAACTTACTGAACAAGTCTTTGAGAGGGTCGTGCAAAGGTATGAATGGCTTGTGCTAAATTTTTCACGATTGGCATTTTTAACGCAAGATCATTTTTGAAGTGTGTAATGCTGGTGGAGTTTTTTTTGTTCTCCTGTCAGACATTGGCGTAAGCTTGGAAAGAACGTAATTTATGATGCGTAACATGCTTGCAAAAACGAGGCTAGTTTTGAAAGCTTGATAACAGGGGTCACCAACGTGGTGCCCACGGGCACCAGGTCGCCGCAAGGACCATGGAAGTCACCCGCGGGCGTGTTTTGAAAGTGACATTGATATGATCAATGTCTTTACATTAAAGAATATCAATACTAAAATAACTGAAGGTAAACTGAGCAAAGTTTTTATTTTAGAATTGTGTATCAAACTAGTAGCCCTTCGAATTAATCGATATACAAAAAGTAGCTTGCAGTTTCAAAGAGGTTGTGACCCCTGCTTTATAAAATAAAAACGTGCTTGCCGGTGTGTTAAATGATTTAAAGATCTCGAAAGCTCAGATAATACCATGGAATTTCTGGACCAAAGGAAGAATTATGCTTTCCTGTAACAACCACCTGCACAAACATGCAATATCTTATTTACCAACTGTTATGAAGCTTGGTGTTACCTTTTCAAACAAACTGCATTGCTCTCTGTTTCGTATACCGTACATTCGACTTGTTGCTCTACCGAAGTCTCGAAGTTGTTGAAATTCGATTTCAAAGATGCAAAATATATGTTCAACTCAGCAGCGTATCCAGCCCAAAAGTTCGGGCGGGGCCAGATATTTTGAATTTAAGCGAGCAACAGTATTAGGTTTGGGTCACCGCCTCGCGAAGTACAAAACGAGCCGATATGCCTGAAATTTTGCAGGGCCATGACCCATTTGGCCCCCCTGTCTACGCCTATGGTGCAAGTTACATTGTTTGATCATCGCAGACTTCTGTTGGATCGAATTACTTCCGGACGAGATATTTTTGAAAATCTTCGGTTACATTGATTCTGAAGCACGAGTCCTGTGCAGTCAAGTCTCTTGGCGATGGAATCGAATGGCGTAAGTGACTCGTTTCAAGAAGGTTCGACGTGTCGTCGAGCGAACGGGCTTGACCTTCATGCTGTGCTGATTCGCGCAGGAATGACAAGAGCCTGTGGCAGCAGGTGTCGCTGTCGAAGCGAACAGTGCAGCTTCATCAGCTCGAGAAACTGCTTCGACGAGGTTCGCAAGTCGTGTGCTTGAACTGCGCCGAAGTGACCCAAAACGGAGTATTTGACTACCTCCCTACCGTCAGGTATTCGTCGCATCGAGCCCATTTCCTTTCGGCCAAGTTCATTTGACTGGAGTGGCCCAATTGGTGCCGACGCTTGGCTGTTTCCAACGTTACCGGCGAAGACTGCTTTATCGAGTGCTGGGAATGTTGTGCATGGAACTAACTCCTGGCCGTTTCTTTGTTAGACTTTTGTGCAGTCGTGTTTGTAGGCGCGTTTAGCGTATTTGACCGTTTTTGTTTAACCCTGGAACAAGAACTGCTGACAACGCGGAGCAGTTCCCAGCCGCGTGGCTGTACGCGAAAGATTTGTCAGCTTGCCAATGATGATAACGCGAAGTAGAAAATCCTACCCAGCTTCAGAAAAATATATGCACATATAAATACATTCTGACCGATGTAACAATCAAAACACNTTGTTCAAAGAACTGAACAACCTTCGGTTAAAGNGGGTTTTGTATCACGCAGCTGTTGCCCTTAGACTAGCCAACGTGCTTGAGCGGATGTTTGCTTTCTGTTTTAGTCCATGCAAAGATCCTTTCTCGCGGGCTTACCACTACTCAGTTCATTCGCTGGACTTCACGAACGTCAACACGACGCCGAACATCCTCTGTCTTATCCTGATGAGATGCAACAAGCTGCGTAACCTGAGCTTAGAAGGTCTGACCGTCAGCCACAACGTTCTCGGGTGAGTATGCTGCTTGTTCCAACAAGAGCGCCGGACGCAGCATGGAAGGGTCCTGTGCAGGGGCGTAACGAGGGTGGCGCAATTCCCCGGGCGACGAATGACTGTGGGGGGCGCCGAAAAGTCCCAACAAGTATTTTCTTCAATACAGTAAATTTGCTTCAGAAAGAGCTCAGGTTCGAACATGGGGGTGCCAAACTTGCTTCTTGCCCCGAGCGCCATCTAGCCTCGTTACGCCCCTGGGTGAGCATTGATCCTGTGTCAGTGCTAGAGTGGCCATTAAAGCGAATCAATTTTTTTTTATTTCGAGTGTGATGTCGTTTTTTACCGGGGTCAAAAAACTTTCCAACGCGCGTATCTTTAGGTCAGTTCAGCGTAAAGCGTGGTCGAGACGTACATCTTTAGTTCGCGTTACTGTCACCATAAACGCAAGTTACGTGGACTGTTTCAAATGGGTCAGCAATTGGAAGGTTAATCATTTCCGCTGGAAACTACGCGAAGAACAAAAGTGAATAATTTTCTAACTTCGATCCAAGCTGCAAATAACACATCTCGGTAGTAAATCTTTTCCCAAATTTCATGGCCGGGAAGCGCCTGGTTGATGTTGTTCGCATTCCGTTTAAAAGTTGTAGGCTACGCAACGGCAAAGCGGCTCTCAAATCGAGTCCACCCCACACGAAGGGCTCGTCTCAACAGACTGGATGTAGCATAGATATTCGAAACAGCAGCGGTTTTCAAACAGAAACGATATCCATCGCATAATGCACGAAACTCAAAAACACGTTTAAACGTCGGTTGTGAACCACTCCTTAGGTGACGTACTATACATGTTACAATATGTGCTTGTTGACGGATTTCACAATGAGAATGGTGAACCAAGCAGCTCATCACGCCACAGTCGCCCTGTATTAGTGCAAATAGATTTTTCACAAGTAAATGTTTGACTTTCTGTTTGGACATTGCAATTCAACTTTTCCTAATCATCGCATTAGAGTTCCTTCTATCCCGTAATTCCATCGGACCATTTGAAAAAATGCTTAGTACACAATTGACGCCGACATTTTGCTAATCCAGGTGTTTGTCAAATTGCGAATCGCTCGAGAGACTGAACCTGTGTCTCTGTCATGACGTAACAATGCCGAGCATCATTCAAATGCTGCGATCGTGTCCGCGCATCGTGGAGCTGAACGTGGCGTGGACGAATCTCTGTCAGAGCGATCCGAGCGAGGTATGTTCAGTGTCACTATACCAGGTTCTTGGCCTTTTGCTCGTGTAGCTTTATCTGTGAAAAGCAGCCACCACCATCGCATTCACTTTGGTTCGCAAGTGTGTGCTTTACGCGTTGCTACGTGTGCTTCGCTGTTACCGAGAAAGTGTTTCCCGTTCGTTTTTTTCAATGACGTGTCCTCTCGCACCAACAACGTGTTGCTCCAGACAAGGTTTTCTGTGTTGAAGTAATAAGTATGTTTGATCTTTTTCACAGGGGTCATCAACCTTTGTGAGCCTGAGAGCTAATTCCTGGGAACCAATTAACGCTAAGGGCTACTAGTTTGATAAATCCTCAATTTACCTTTAATTAATGATGTTAATCTATGTGACGATACCCATCATCTTCATGGTATTTTCAAAACAGGCCCGCGGACGACCAAGGTGGTCCTCGCGGGCGACCAGGTGCCCGCGGGCACCATGTTGGTGACTCCTGGTTTAGACGTTTGGATCACTGATCCGTGTGCTAAGTCGTCACTAGCTTACAGAGATGGACGGAGTCTCATTTTTTTGACTCCACTCCTCCTCCGCAAATCATGGAAATATTCAAAGCCGTCTCCTCCAAGTTCCAAATTCTACAGTAACATACGTGCATGTTGCTTGACAGCTTCGCTTAATGTAATATCAACCTGCATAACTCTTTTCTGTTAAAAGTGAACTTTTGAGTGCTTGAAATAACCAACTTAAGTGGAGTCATAGTAGACCATTATAAAACTTCAAGTAGACCAGGGGTCTCCTAATTCTTTTGTCCGCGGGCTGCATAAGCTATTATACAACAGTTCGAGGGCTGGACATCTTACGTAATGTGATTGTTTCGGGATTTGTTACATGCTATAAAATCAAAGAAAATTTCGTAAATATATTAATTTTTCAGTATTGACAAAATGTCTTTGCCCGAGACCCGTAGTTTGAAGACCCCTGAAGTAGACCGTCATAAAAAAATACCTCGTATGCTTGCTTTACAGCAGTTTAAATCATGAGTTTTTATCCTGTTCCAAGACAATTATCTCCCTACATGGCTAAGCATCCATACACTAACGTCCTCTTGTAGCATGTCAGTTTTTGCATCTTTACTTTTACCTCAGAACTGTTATAAGAAAGATGCACACTTGCAACAATGCTCAAGTCAATGATAATCTAGAACCCTAAGTAAGCCTGAATCGATGGTTATCAACAACAGCTTCCTTTCGGTAGTACTGTATTACTGCATAACATATCAGAACAAGGAGACGTCGCAGGCTCGGTTATGTGACAGAGTCCTGATGATAACCAACAGTCACACTCAAGCCAACAGCATACATCGTAACTAGGGTCCGACTACGATGGCAAGTTGAAAATCAAGAAAAAATAAAATTCCGCCTCCGTCCACAAAAGAGGTTGTTAGACTCCGCCTCCCCAAGAAACAGCGGATTCCGCTTTTTGTTCCCCTCTCCTAGCTCACCAACCGTCGCCAAAACTGATCTAAAGCGCCACTTTAGTGTTATCGGAATTTGGTACGTTTTACTTTGAAAGAAACGTAACTCTGACTATCTTTGTATTTCTTGCGGTATTTTCTTTTTGAGAAAGGTATTTTTTTTTGAGAAACGGTGGTATTTTTTTTTGCAAAACGTAGCTCTGACTATCTTTGCTGTTGGTGGTATGTCTTTTTGATTTTCACGGCTTACAAGTTTTTCTTTCAACATCCCCAACGTTTCACTCAACAAAAGTTAATTGAAGCTACTTTTGAAAACGAGGACGCGATTCGCCTCCTGAGGGCGCAAGCTAGCTTCTGCGCTGTGCTGCACTGAATGTCGGGAAAACGAAACAGCGGAACGACAGAAAGGTTTCTCGCTTTCGCAGATGCTCAGCAACCTGCCCGCCGGGCTGAGGTCACTCAACATTTCCGGCTTCCGAGACGCGCTGCACGATCGCCATGTGGCAGCGATCGTCAGCAGGTGTCGTTCGCTGCTCGAACTCGACGCCAGCGACTCGAACCTACTCACCAGCGCCGCGGTCGACCTGCTCGTGCACCAGCTCCCGAACTCGCTTCGAGCTGTCAACCTCAGCCGGTGCTACTCGATCAACCCGAACGCGTACTTGTGAGTCAGAAAAGTGTGGTTTGTTTGAATATCGGGTTGCATCTTCTCAGGCCTCTTGCGCTATGCAGCATAATTTCGTGCTCAGCCTCAGTAGCAGGGCTGTGGAACAGGAGCCTAAAATTTGGGTTCAACAGTCATTCCCGTTTAACAGACATAGTTTGTAGGGCAAGCGAGTTGCATAAACAATACAATAGTTTTAGTTTTCAATGTTTTTAACAACAGTGTAATCTGTGTCTGTTAAACGGGAAATAATCCACACTGTAGCAGGGCTGTATCATGTTATAAGAATACAGCCCTGCTCAGTAGGATACAGTTTCCATGATACAGCCCTGCTCAGTAGGAGTCTGCTTTCCCTGATAGAAGAGTGAGCTGCTTCAATGTTGCGCTTGAAATTGACTCATGTGGGGGGACGCGATTGCGGATCCTGCCGCTCAGGCTACTCGTACCAGTCCTGTAAATCATACCAAAAATCACGTCGAAATAGTGAACATAACGACAAATAACCCGCAGGTGCTCTCTATAGGACGGTGCTTATGCGCTCGTTACTTTATGCAGCAGGTTTTCTTCGCTGTCTTCAGTTGTTCCTTCCCAATAACTTGTGACGAGCGCCAGGATGAACAAGGGGGGGTGGCGGCAATAGAAGGGGGTAGAAAAAATGTTTATGTTCGATGCGGAAGGTGATATGAAATATAATAACTGTTAGCTCGCCGTATCCGGAAAGACGCGTTTACAAAGATTTACGTTTGAGTTTGTCAAAGATAACCTGGTCGACAATTTGCTTGAAAAGCAAACTTAAGCTTTGAAAAATCTCACTGCTCATTTGTGAACTCAAACTCGTGCAGTTTCGACGAGGACAGCAAACGCAATTTTCCTCTGCACGATAAACTTGCATACAGTGATCGCCAATGACCTTTCCCCCTCTGACGTCACCTTCCTTTTCTCCTTCAGACGCTTCTCGCGAATGTTCAAGCTTCGCTACTTGGATGTGTTCGGCGTCATGGATGACGTGTCGATCGGAACCTTGGCCGCTGCTCTTCCCCACGTCCGTGTCTGCTTGCGACCCTTCAGCGCCGTTGCGCGGCCGTCGCCCAGCGCACTGTACGGCACCAGGCGGCGCACCGTGTGGGGTTATTACGTGGCTTAAGTCGCAGTGTTGTTTTACTACTGCAAATGAAAATTGTGATTGCGTCCTTTTCCCGCATTACACCTCCCTCGACCCTGATACCACGAGCATGGATTTTGAAACTTGAGATTTTTCTGTAAAATTTTTAACAAGAAAAGCTTCTTTTCTTAGTTTCGAGCGGGAAAAATGAAATTTCACCATTTTTGGTCCACCCCGGGAAAAACCCTTTCGGCTCCCCCTGGAAAGTTCCACT
>JGI24159J19872_10006674_pt1 | contig 15073 bp, 7 predicted proteins | sample Ectturendosymbi4_FD_19872 | JGI IMG/M metagenome (IMG submission 19872) | reverse complement strand
TCCTTCAACATAACACACGTAGACCTGCTATTTGTATCAGCGATTAGCCATGGCGAATTCAAAGGCGGGTGCAACGCATGCAGGCAAGTTTTCCGTTGTACCAGAACTGTAATAGCGGGCATTGGCTACAAAAAAGACCAAGTATAATCGATCGGCCGCCACGCCTACATTGTTCTCTGAAGCACTGGCGTGCTTTCTGCACCAACGAAAGTAACGGAGACAGTCAGTTGATCATAGCACGGCCAGGTCGAAAGGCGCGATACATCTGAGAAGGCTGTCAACAAGAGGGCAGTTACAGGCTGAAGCCTTTTCTAGCTGCCTTTCAGTAATAATACATCTGGATACTGCGTATGAATCAGCCGACAAGCAACATAAGAATTGAACTTTACTTAACACGAATGTCACAAATGCCACAAGGCCGGTGTCAACCTTTGGCTGCGAAAACCTTACAGGCTGCTTTAACGCGAGTTTAAATCATCTTCAGAACCACTTTAATCTGTTTGACAGCAGACTAGGACAGCACCAGTGGCAGTTCCGCTTGCAACAACTAGGCCTGCTCGTCACACTTCCCGTTCAGCTTTACCGGTGCGATAAGCGTATAAGCGAGCCTGGACTTGGTCCACTGAACCGAGCGAACACAGCACAAGCACGAACTACAACCATAGACTTATCTTCAATGATCTGTGCGCTCGACGTGGCGCTGACCCGACACCCTCGACCGCTGCGCGTCCAAACAGCGCTAACGGGCCGCATTGACGTGGGCCGGGCGTCTACGCGCTCGCAGTGTGTGTGCGAAAGGATTACGTTACTTGCCGCAGCTGGGACTGTCTGTGCGCGACGTACACACACATCAGCGCGACCGCGTAGGCAGCTGCTACCGCCATATGTCAGGTCGTTCAAGCGGCCTGGTAGACCGGGAAGTTTCAACGGCGTGGCTGGTTGGTTGGACGAGCGCCCACGGCTAGTCAGCGCAGCTAGCAGCAGGAAAGGACGTCGCGTTAATAAAACAGAACCGGTAGAGCGGGACGCCCCGAGGGATCCATTCAGTCACAGTACTGCGAACTGGTCGCGTTTTGGATGTCGGTACTGGGCATGCCCAGATGACTCGATACTGCCGTCCTTACAGGTCGTTCGAAAGCTTCAGCTTACGCTGATGTTGCGTTTACGGCTGGGATGGATAGACAAGCATTGCTTACACAGTGGCTTACACGTTCGCAGGAAAGCAAACGAACATTGCCTATGACCGTAAAACCTAACGACGGCGCTTCGCGGCGATAGGGCGAAACAGACTTTGTTCCGGGTCTCTTTTGAAGGGAAACATTACCAAGGCGATTTGTGTTAAAAAAAACTGGCTTTCCAAGAGACCAGTGTCGCCATGAAAACCGCATCAGTCAATATTTCGATGTGACCCTTTAGACACCTCCTCACAGGCGGCAATTCCAAATGGAAAAGCAAAAGACCTTGTTTATGAAATTGCCTATCTGTCTCAACTTGACAGACATGAACTCTATGCATTTCAGTATTTATCAGACAAGTTCTGGTCAATTGTACGCTCATATTAGCTTATACGTTTAATACAGAAACGTTTTAAAATATGGCATATTAAACTAGTTCAAATGCAGTCATACTCAATATGTAACAACTGTTCAACTAAACTGACAAGGTTTGTATTTGGCGACCTATTTCTGAATGAAGAACAAAGGATTAATGAAAAACCAATTGGTCGTCATGTTTGCTAGCTAACTAACTACAGTTAGTTAAAAGCGACAGAAAAATCGAAGCTGCAGACAGACGAAGGCCAACAATAGCCATGTTATTATCCGAAATACTGTATTGATGAAGGGATGATGCAGTAAAGCAGTAAATAACATTTTATTTCAGACACATGGTCCATATCATAGGCACAATCAAACAGTGTAGGAGCATAAAAAATGGATAGCCAAAATGCATTACAGAATAGGTGTTTGCACATGATCACACTAGTGGGAGCAAAATATTTTAACAGCGCCCAAACTGTAGCGTCATACACCCATCATAATTGATAATAAGGGATCTAGTAGTGCGAGATAAATGAAGGTATTCTAGCATCAAAACCTTAAGGTAAACAACTAACCGATAAATAAAGTTAAAGACAAAGAAAAAAAGAGAAATAAAAACAAAAATACCAAGTCCTGAGCGTTAGAAAAAGGTGTGGCCATGTCTTTTTACACTATAAGAGGAATGGGTAAAAAGTAACAAAATGTAGTAATAAGGAGGTGACAAATTTAAACAAATACAAGATAGTCTAACCTCATACAAAATTATATGAAATAAACTATTGTAAACTGTAGCTTTTTGACAATGTAAACTACAAAAAGATGATGGTGGGATAGCCAAGAAACAAAGAATTTGGAAAATAAAGGGCAGTAGCGTAACCAGTCCAAAAATTTAGGGAGAATATTTGACTTCAAGCGAGCAATAGTATTTGTTTGGGACACCGCCTCTCAAAGCACAAAGTGACAAGACATGCTAGAAATTAGGGAGTGGGCATGGTCCCCTTATCCCCATGGATACGCGTTAATCAAGGGGCGATGTTTCGATGTTGAAGTTAGCATGACACACGTATCATTGTAGAAAAGGTGGCAAATGAAAACGATTTGTAAAGAAAAACATTTTGCAGGTCTAATCTGGGAGTTAAGTCGGTTGTACTTACTGTCGCCAAATAGCAGCAGAATACCAGTGAACACCATTTCCGTTTGTCCTACTGAACCTGTTGATAGGCTTTCTTCCTTGTGCTGAAAACAAGTAAACTTGGACCCCAGAGAGGTTTACCTAGCTGTAAGGGTGCCCATATTTATGCTTACTGTAGTCTGCAATAATGCTGCAGGTAGGTGCACTTCTCGTACTTAGAAACTTGCCGTTGTTCGGTCAACATTGGTGGCTTTGTCCAAGATTGGTTTGAAAAAGGAACGAACAATGGGAATGATAAGCCGAAATGGTTACGGCATGGTCATGGATCCAATTGAAATTGTTCCTTAACCCTGGTATTCCTAGCAGTGGCGGATCCAAGTAGGGGCAGTTTGGGACAACTCCCCCCCCAAACGGCTGTGGCGTCCCTCTAATAAAAATGCACCCCTTTTTGGTGCCTGTCGAAGTAGAAACAAAGGCAAAAACACTAGGTCTAAACTGAACAATGGTTTACACTTCGTTGAACTTCAGTATTTACGTGACGGACTTTGACCCAGCCTCTTACCGATTAGAATCAACATTGCTATTGTTTCGTAATAATACTCCTGTTCCCTTATTTCTTTTCCGCGTGAGGACTGCCCAGCAATCACAACACAAACACGATCTCTTTCGCTAGCGCAGTTCTGAACTTGCCGTTGGGCTGTGCAAAATTGATCTGTTTTTGTTACAAGTTCATTTTTAATGCTTGGTGGCAGCTTTGAAAGGAAAAACAGTAGTGAAGATAGGTAGGCAATAAATATGGAAAACTTAGATCTGACGCAAGATTTCAGAAGCCTGCAAAGCGAAAGAACAGTTTCAGGTCTGTTATCAGTGCAGTCCGTGAGTCTACTCCGCAGCACGTCTGCATCTTAGTTTTGCAACACCAAGGTAAGTGGATGAGTTTTTTGTCGGAAATAATGACCCTGATTGAACCATAATGCAACGTGTGAAAAACTATAGCAACATTTGTACGTTAGCAGGGGCGTAACGAGATTAAATGCGGCCCTGGGCAAGAAACAAGTTTGGCGTCCCCATGTTCGTTGGAATTTGAGGTCTTTCGGAAGCAAATGTACTCTGTTGAAGAAAGTACTGGTGACACTATCGGGACTTTCCGGCGCCCTCCGCAGTCATCTGGCGCGCCCTGCAGTGGTTAAGCGCCCGGGAAATTGTGCCCCCCTACCCCTCGTTACCCTTAGCAAACAGCTTGCCGGTTTCTGACAAAAATGCATTGAGCGTGCCTAGTTTTTTTTCGGTCAAATGACCGAAAAAAATTAAGTCAATTATTCGGTCATAATGCCCTAAAAAGTAGGCTAGTGAATACTGTTACGACGAGTTTTAATATTATTATGGGACAAATGACCGAAATATCTTAGCGCAAAAAAACAGGAGCGTGCTCCAGTAGCTCAAGGAATTATGACCTAACAATGCAATTCTGCAACACCTCACTCCGTCAACGGGACAGCGCAGCGTAGCATTGAATCACTGCGTGGTAGCACGACGCGCCTCGACAAACCATGGTACTCACTACTCATCAGTCAGCTCTATCGCAGAAACCGGAAAAATACCAGCTATCTACAGCTTGGTGGAATGATTAATGGGCTGTGCGCGGTCATGACAATTTTTCTTCAACTGTTCTATATTTTCAGTTCAAAATTCGAGAGGAGTACGGCGCCTTTCACCCCTCCTAGTTACGCACCTGGTAACAGTGACTGATGGCCATAAGGTTTTGTATTGATCCTTCTGTTGCAAGTGCAAACCTGTAAACAGCTCACGCCGGACACGAAAAGACAAATTTGGCATGTTTAGCTAAATCTGCAACCAACAGCAAATGGCGCAGCGTATTGGCTACATCAGGGGTCTCCAAACTACGGCTCGCGAATAAATTTTGTCATTGATGAAAAAATAATATATTTACGAAAATTTGTTGATTTGGTAGAATATAACATACCCCGAAACAATCACATTACGTAAGACGTCCGGCCCTCGACACGTTCTGTATTACCTTATTTGGCCCTCGGTAAAACAGTTTGGAGGCCCCTGGGATAATCACTCCGCGTAAATCACATAAATTTGAGTAGAAAAGCAGAAAAACAATGCAAATTTTAACTTTTTCATTGCTACCTTTGGGGTTGGCTGCGAATCATGGTTTTAAATGGGTTATAGGCTGTTTCTCACTTGTGTTTGCTGGCCTGAATAGAAGCAGATCCATCGTCAGATCAACAGCACTGGGGGTGGCTTAAATCTTGTTTGGGGGTTCGTAGCAGTATACAAAAAATTGGAAATTGACTTTATTTATTAGTGAGACTAGAGCTTGGGTTTGGAGGTATTAACTGTGGATTTGATGGTGTCATCCCGACTGCCCTTACTTCTTTTGAACAGTGTCACACCTTTTCTTCCCAGTCTGGACTAGTGAGATTGATGTTTTTTCTTCACATCAGCAGTCCAATGTCAAAATATGTGAAACAGTATTGAACACTTGATGGAAATTCTACTTATATTAGTGGCGTTAAATGTATTTTAAGGCAATATGCTTTCAGGCCCTGTGTGAACCTATCGTGCGATTATGAGATTGTTTTCACAATAGCTAGCAGAGCTGCTTGAAATGGGAGTCATGTCATAGTAAATGTCTTTCATTTACTTTTTGTTTTCGAATTGCCGCTTCAGCAATGAATATGCTTTCCATGTGCATGTAACTGCGCAAGCTTCGTCTGGAAATGTGATCGTCATTTTGCTATTTATTCGGCTCGTAGCTTGGAAATTCAGTTGTCACTTCCCAGTGTAAGAAGAACCATTCTACTTCCAAGCAGTTCGGAATGCGTTTCATACATTGTTTTTTCCAATGTGCGGGTATCCAAAACTGTTTTTTTCGGTCATTTTTTGGTCATAGACCGAAACGATTTTGAAATGACCGAAAAAATTTAAGTCATTTCGGTCAGAATGTGTGAATATATAGGCTAAAAAACACTGTTATGGTGAGTTGTAATACAACTGTGAGACAAATGACCGAAATGTTTCAGTGACCAAAATGTCTCAGCAAAAAAATGACCGAAATGCATCAGCGAAAAAAAACCAGATACAAAACAGCGTCAGGCACCAGCGCGCAGCATGCTTAGGGCAGTGGTCCTCAACCCCTGGCCAGCGAAATTACAAAATGTATACTGGTGGTGACACCACTCGCTTTCTTGGTATGTGGTTGGTCGATTCTTCCCATAGCAATACTAGTGCGAGAGTACTCCCGGGCCGCGGTAAAATTGTCAAGTATTGGACGGTCCGCGGTTACAAAAAGGGTTGAAGACCACTGCTTTAGTGTATATCTTTCAAATACTTATTGCAGATAGAAAAGATTGTTTGGGACACCCGCAGCGTTCTAAGTTCGGTGTAGCTCGTGAAAAATGAGATCTATCTTTTTGTACCTTCTTCAAACTTTTTGTGAACTACTGTAATGATAAAAGGCGATTTTAAACTGTGGTGATTCCATGAAAGATCGCATAGTTCGACCAATAAAAATATCCATTTTCTCGACCTAGAAAAGGTAACAACGTTTTATTTGTTTTGTTTTTTGTTTTTTTTTATTCGAATTTTTGGTGACGGCAGTTGGCAACGTTTGTGTGATACCCAACGATTGTCGCAGAGAAGCTGGGGTATTTAAATAAGTGAAGACTTTTTGGCGCCCCGTTATTTGACTGCCCTCCCCCAAACGCCTGGTCTGGATCCGCCACTGATTCCTAGCATCCTGAATGGACAGCGATGCATATCGGGAGTGGTGGGTTGTACCCGCAGAAACCCCGTAACTCCAAAATGGCTGTTCGCCTAAAGTAGCTGAAAAAATTACAGGATACGTCCATGTGTACTGTACACTATTGGTGGTTCATTTCCTGTGCTGAAGGCGACAGACATGATTCTTCGCCATGCATTCCAGTTCGTGGCACCGAAAATAACAGGCAATGACGCAGCATAAGCAGCTTGGGATGATGAAAAGCTTTTCAATAATCTTTAATTCCCTAAACCTGACATTTTTGTATGAATTGGTGAGTTGGCCTTGACAAACATGTCAGCAAATATCGACAACTATCCACAAGCAAGATAAGTTCGGATATTTCCGGTTACGCTGGTGACGAACCCTTTTCAAACAATAGTTGAAATTTAGAGCTGAATTTTCACAAAAACTGTCAAACGTTGTAGTAGAGTATAAACTCTTATAACTGGGATGCTTTTCCACCAAGCTTTTGCTGTAGCTGACATGCATAAAAGAAAACACTGAAACTATTCAAAGCTTCAAACAGATTGAGGAACTTGGTAGAACTCTGTTTCTAACATAGCAGTCAAACAGGCAGTGAAGATTTTTCAGAGCAGTGTTTTAGTATGAAGAGCTGGTAAGGAGGTTTTAAAATTCAAAATTTTTCCACATCTTTGTAACATTGCATGATCCATGGCTGAGGACTATCAGACAGGATTGAGCTTAACTGTTTTATTAAGTGTAAGTTTGCTCTCACTGCATTGCAAGAATTGATCGATCTGAATGTCGCGTAGACGTTAGGTTGCTGCTACAGTGGAAATTGCCAGAAAAAGTTGGGTTGCTGCCACAGCCTAAATAGCCAAAAAAGGTTAGGTTGCCGCCACAGTCGAAATAGCCAAAAACGGGTTAGGTTGACGCGGGACGAAATCTTGCTGGAAATTCGCCCTGCTTGTGATCACAGAAAATAACAACGAAGACAGGTTTTGATTTTATAAAATTAACTGTTACGACAGACCAAAGCCACATAATTCAGTACAATTACCTGTAAATGCGTCGTAGTTATGTTTCTTGTTAATCCAATTAAAAAGTCCCTGCAGCATCTAACTTTCTTTTATTTCTGGATTTTACGTGTTTATCTCCAACTGTAGTTCAATATCACTGGGATTACCTTATGGTACACAGCTAACGCAAGAACGCAAAATATTGGTTGATCATTGCACAGCACATACTGTAGCAGACACTAGTCACTGCTGTGCTCAAGCAATATTGAAAAGGAACAAGCACTGAAAACAAAGCAATAACGAATACTGCGATCTCTCGTCGCCATAAAGAAGCGTTTCATGGTGGGTTCAATAAGGGAAACTCGCAAAAAAGCAGAAAACTAAAGTGAGTATATATATTAAAGTTGCTTTGTTTATGTTTCAAATTTCTACTTTTTTATTTTAATCTTGAATCATTTATAAGCTTCTTTTTCGCAAGCGGTGGGAAAGATCCACTGCATCATCCTTGACAGCATGTAAATTAACAAATTAAAAATAATCTGTTATCTAACATGATAACTATTTATCTACAAAGAGTTTGGTTAAGGACACACCAAGCAGAAGAAAACACAAACTTTCGCAGAAAAAAGCAATTTTTTCTGGATTTTCAAAAACAGAAAAATCAAAATCTCTTAACCGTTTTGCTACATATGTCATGTATCTGTTACCGGTCTTTGACATAAAAAACAGATATTTACTTCAATATTTGCAATTACAGTCTGGTAGATTTGATATAGTGCAATGAAAGATACCATATGGATGTACCAGAAAAACATGGATTGCATCTGTAAAAGTAACAGCATTTGCAGCAAACAAAGTATAGGCCGTAATTTTTCATCGCTACAACTACTGAAATGTAAACTACTGAATCGCTACAGTTTGTGAATGTCTGTAACTAATATATATTGAACTGACGCTTCAATGAAGTATCACTACTGCGGCTTTTTAAAATTGAATAAAGAAAACCATGCATGATAAAAAACGTTGCTCATGGCGTGGACTCAACTGAAACCACTTATGATTCCCATGGCAGTACAAGAGACTCGGGAATCGTGAGTTTTTGTTTCACTCCGATGGTAATTTGCTTTTGTTTTGAGGTGGCCGTCTCGATTGTCACGTATCTAACTTTTACGCTAAGCTTCTGATGATTACACGATAACTTGACACAACCTCAGGGCGACATAACTTTGATTAAGTAAACACGAACCTAACTATTTGTGGTGTTAGCACTAGTTCAGGTGCAATCACTTACGATACTATTCCGATCTGAAAACGGCAACCGTTCGCCTTTTTCCAACGGAATGGACGATGGTTATAAATTTTTGCTGACAAACCGACACGTGTTGATTGCAAAAATGAACACGAAACAGCATTTCATGCACTGATTTTCCCACGCATAATCTACACAATTTATAAATAAACTTTCATATCAATTTCAGCAAATCCTGAGCTCTTCACTCATGCCAAGCAATAAGTCTAGACATGGGGAACCGATAGGCAGTTGGGGAATATCTCACCACTCTGGCAACCCCTGCAACTAAATCCAGACCCAACGTGTTGGCTTCGCTTTTTCTTGGGACTCTCTGAGTGATATGAAGTGCGACCTACTGATGGCCGGGCAACTCAGTGACCCTAATCCTATCCCGGACTGGCTTTGGAACTCTTTCAAAGCGACCATCCTCTCTCGTATATGTTCTGCCATACAGCAGTAGTTAAGATGTCAATCCTACCGAACATGATTTCTTAGAATGAAAAGCATAAAAAGCAGCAGTGTATCATCAAAGTGGTTCCCAAACTTGTTCGAGCCGTTACCCAAATCAAGGTAGTAATTATGTCTTATTACCCTGAATATTTCGCAGTGATCGCTCATAATACAGAACAACATTGTGGTTTTGGTTCCGCATTATTCCCAGAAGAATCAAATGTTACCTTCAGGGGGTAATTTACCCGCAGTTTGGGAAACACTGATTTATTTGGTCTTGCTTAGGTTTACACCAACTAGCAGTGGCGTCATTGACAGGGTGGACAGGAGTGCGAACCTCCCTCCTGGCAAGCGAAATGTAAAAACCGGGCCCCTATTTCGGTATTTAATATTCGTTTGTTTTTCAGTACGTTTTGTTGTTATTTTTGCGTTTTTCGGAAGTTTTTCGGTGATTTCGATTTTTAGTATAACCATCCACACCCGGATTCACTATCATTTCGCATGTTTTTTCTGAGTGTTGGCCAGTGAGCCCCCTTCAGCAATGTTTTGCCCCTGGCTCAAACCTCCATTTATTGCCACCGCCAACTAGTCCCTTAGTTTTAACATATCTATTTTTATTGGTGACACCTAATCCTTCATGTTTAGAAATGTTTTGTGATTTTATAATCATCCTTTAATTGTGGAAGCAGTTTTAGTGAATAGCATCGTAATAATTTAAGTCATTAATAAGCAAACAGAAATTTTACGGTAAATTTAGCAACAATGATCAATCGAAATAAATACTGCAACCTTAGCTGAAATAATTTGTGTTCTGTACGAGGAAGCAGGCTGACCCGATGTATCACTGCACGTGGATATATACATAAAGCTGTAGGTCATGATCAACCTAAAGACAAAAATAAGCAAATGTTTAAACAAAATCGTGGCAATACTGGCTAGCAGAAGCATGTAGCACCCTGAAATTGGTTATTGAAACCCTATTTGTTACGCGAGTATGCATAACACGGAAGATAGGGCTAAGGGTATAAAAACGAATCGATACGAGCATCCGGAAGCGGAGGCGCACCCAATAGGCTGATTCACTCCAGCTAGAATTGGCGATCAGTTTTGTGTCTTCATGTGGTCTGCGATTCACTATCTTTTTTCTCCCCCCAAGAAAAAACTTGGCGTGCGCAAGACTACGAATAGGCAGATGAACCGATTTAAGTTTCAAAAATCTGTCATCTCGTGCGCTAAGATTCCTGGAGCGCGGGCGGTTTTTCTACTCGGTTCAAGCGTTACCGACCAACCAGCAGAGTCGTATAAAAGCCTTCGCCGACAGTTCTGCAAGTAATCAGCTGTGTTGCACAAATCAGCTGAAGCTAAGCTGCCTAGCTGCCGAAGTTGAATAAACATAAACAAGTTTTGCATGCGAATGCTTTGATGGGCGAGCTTTATAACCTAACCCTTTATTGTTCGCAATGGCGTAGCCAGCCCAAAAATTTTGGGAGAGCCAAAATGTTTTATTTTAGGCGAATAGTACTATTTTGTTTGGAAAAACGCCTCTCAAAGCACAAACTCACTATGTTCTAAAAATTTGGGGGGGCATGGCCCCTTTGATCCCCTTGGCTACGCCTGTGATTGTTCGTAATCAGCAAGTGAACTACACTGACCAAAATGATAAATACGCTGAAGTCTTTGGAGAGGGTGAAGCAAAACAAGATTAGTTGAAACCTGCAATTCAGAAGTATACACGGCTTATTGAAGCGTGAATTAATCTGAAACTATACTGCATGACAGTTTCATCCCATTACTAATTTAAGACAATTTAACCGGCCGCATCACTGATATCATGACTTCTCATTTAAAGTAAATCCGATTAGACAGATCTCAGGCACCAAAGTCCCTCTCTACACATCATTCGTTAAAATCCTTCGAAAAGGGACCTAGGGCAGACAAACATGAAATGACGCAAAATTTCTTTGATAAATCAGCAAGAGACGGCTACTTCAAGGCAGTAAATGATTTTTTAGCATTGGAAACCTCACAAGTAATCTCCCGCTTTGCCGAAGTTTTGCTTTATTTTCAAGGTTACAATATTTTAGAGCAGTGTGTTGCGACACAAACACTTTCGCTTGCGGAAAAACATCAAAGCGGGCTTTAAAATTAAAAAAAGTCAGTACATTCAGGCAGGAAGAAAAACAAAACTAAACAAGAGCAAAATGAAAACCTTCGTCATGAAAAACATTTTGATTTATCTTATGTAAAATTTTTGGTGACCTTCAGTTTTATTCCACAGACGTCAAAAAACTGTTCGTTCAAATCGGAGAAAAATTATGAATTTGTTGCACAATGGCAATAGTTTTCTAAACACAAATTTTAGTACGTGAAGACAAGCGACCATTCTTTCCTTCTGGCATCGGCTCCCATGTCTCGGGATTGGGTGGATCTGAAGCATGGAAAACTTTACAAGCAGTTTGCGAAAAAATACATCGCTTTCTAAGACAAACGAAAGAATAAAAAGAACAAAGATTTCCTTTCACAAAAACTGGCATTGGAGAAGATAATACAGAAACAAATATATTTTATGTCAAGGAGATATCAGCAAAATAGAGTAAACGTTCGGTATCCACAACGCTGATGTCCGATATCCTCTACAGAAGCACAGGCTTGTAACGTCGCAACGTCTGGCGTGGCATTTTTAGCTGATTGTGCACTTAGCCATGGAATCTTTGATGGAGTTCTTCGCCCCGCCATCAGCAGGAGCTGTCTGGTCTTTTGCCAAGTACCTTGTGCCCACCCTACGTTTCTCCAGTTCCGCAAGACGATGCGCTATGATCAAGTGCTGCTCGTTATAATCTGAAGATCTGCAAATAAGCGAAGTAATCGTTTCATGTTCAAGCGTTTCTGCTATGCGATAATTTTGATCTCTAGAATTATGCGCAGTTTTTCGTTTGCGGTTTATGTCGCCCATAACAGTTTTATGTGAAATTCTCGATAAGCGATTTAAAAGCAGAAACCAAGCGTCTGACTTACCCAAAAGCAGATCAGAGTTTTTCTATGCATTCGCTTGGTTTAAAGAAACCCGACCTATATCCTGTTACCAGCTTCAGCAGCACTAGAGTTGTCGGTTTCCTTGAAGACATTTTTGGAAGTAACTCAGGTTTCACTTAACTGTTTAGCAAGCCTACAGGTGGCCTCACCACATTTTACCCACAAATTGTCACACAACCTATGAACACAAGATAACCTTAAGTTGCTTTGTTTAAAATATTTTTTTCCAAAGTTGTGCATTACTTATTGTAAAAGCTTGTCCGAAACTCGACAGCAGAGACATAAAACAGTCTGGTCTGAAATCACCCTACCACGCCATCAAGCGTTTATAACGACACGTAAACGGTGTCACTCATTCGTGAGAAAAATTCCATAGCGTCTCGCGTGGGGTTTACAAGGCTTGGCTGGTGGAGCTCGGCATATAGTAATAGAACTTTTTAATCACATTTGACTAAGTTTGAAGATGCAAAAGCAAAGTCCAAATAAGACATGCAAGAGATCAAAAAGGTTAGTTCAATCAATCATTCATGAACTGATCTTGAACATTAGGTTTTTCAGGCTAAAAGCTCACTCGCAAGCGTGTACTAACCCGAAGGGATGGGAAATATTATACAGCATCTTTTATTGGTGTAGATTTGTGGAGTATGTGTTTAAATTCCTTCAAAATGCCTCCTGACATTAAAAAAATGATTTTGCTTTACCAAAATTAAATACATGCATTTCCTTTGTGTGAAACAAGTATGTTTTTTCTAGCATGTATTGTGATTTGCCTTTCGGCAAACATTAGCTTTTGCGCAAAACAAAAGTTGTTTATGCAGATTCGGTTAAATGAGTGTTTCACAGGCAGGGTAATGAGACAGTTTCCAAGTGGGCCATACACCTAGTTGAGAAAATATTTACAATACCAAAAATATTTTGAAAACAAAATAATAGTTAGCCAAATAAAATGCTGCATCACAGATTTTGATATAGGTTGCTTATATAGAAGCATGAATGCTTGCTTTAAATCTAATCGAAAACGAAAACAGCATACAGTCAAGGATCTACCGAGATAGTGGGCCACGTCATGGGCGTCCGCAATGCATGGGAAATGTCCCTCCTTGAACACCCCAGAAAACACGCCATTGTGGAAGTAAACCTAACGCACGTTTTTTTATATTTCAATTCTGCGTGTCGCCTCTGCTTATTTCAAAACCACGAATTATTGATCCTGACTAACACCAACCTATTCAGTGAGTGCGGATGGGTAGATTTCGCCATCGGTTTTACATTAACTTGAATGACTGCCGCTTTTGTGCACAAATTTAGGCAGCTTCCTTTGGCGGCCATGCCTTCAAAAAGACATTGCGATTGTCCAGATTTCGTGTCTGTGACGTAACAGTCATTTCGAAGATAGGTTTCAAATGATTGTGAAGTTGGTGTGTTGCTATGTCACATCGTGCGAGCAAGACGTTTTCGTTGGTTTTGCACATTATCAGGTTTCGAAGGAAAGCGATGAACATACCACGATAGGCGTGGGGTCCGAAAAAGTCTGGGGGCTACGTTTTGCCCGAAAAAAGATGTTCATTCCCAAAAAGTAGATTAAAAAAAATTTTGCAAGTTATTTTCTCCAAGTAATAAAAAGACACATCTACTGCAATTTCACTCCATTAATACCAGAAAAGAATTGAATTGACAAAAACTATTTTAAAACAGACTACAGTTTCGATACAAAGACTTTTTCTATGTTTGAAATTATTTTTGTCCGGAAGAAAAACAGTTGGGGACTACACCCATCCCTGAACCCCCGGCTTGAGGGTCTGTTTATCACTCTCGCTTAGACTTGGGATGGCGTAGTTTATATGGTGACAAATTTCAGGAAGATGTGTGACAGTTAACTGAACAGGAACCGCTGTAGCGTAAATCGAGGTGTTGCCGTTTTGCTAAACGCGCTTACGCGTTGCCAGGTAGCACGAAGCAAATCCTTAGTCAAAAAGCAAATCCTTAGACAAGGCTGCAGATCATTAAAACACCAGAGGTCAAAATCCAGTGGCAATGGTTTGTTGAGAAACATTTCTACATGACCTTTCATGATGGCTGCAGATAATTAGTTAATTAATCAATCTAATTAGGGGATTAAATATCTAATTGTTGTTTTTAGGTCATAACTTGCCAACCAATACGGTAACGCTAGATGGTTAATCAAGGGCTCTAAAAATGCGGATTTTCGCCTAGTTTATTTTAAAAGAAAAAAAACAAGTAAATTGCCACTTGAATTTTTTCTCAGGCCCTGATGGCGTTATCAAAAATCCCTTGGCATCCCCCAATTGTGACGTCACGCCCAAAAAGTTCAAACCAAAAACTCCCTAATTTTAAAAAATCAAAACTAGAAGAGTTTCCGTATCTATAGAGGGTTCGAATACTTCTCTAGCGGTTGGCGAGTTATGGTCGAATATGTCCGAGTCACAACTGTGGCTTGCGCGGGTGTTAAAAATGCAAGCATCTGTAGATGTAACCAACATACAACACAAACGAATAAACAAATTTTTAATAAACCTGTATAAACTGGCTAAGTGATACAATTCGTTGAATACGCGCCACCAAAACTTGCTAGCCGGGTTCGATTCCCGGTCGGATCATACCAAAGACTTGAAAAACGGAATAGTTGCGGCCTTTCCAACCACGCTCTCGGCGTTCACGCATGGGTGCAAGGGAGCGGTGCTGCCATTGGCTCGCCTGCGCTCACTCAAGCATTCAAAATTAAATCAAGCATTCAAAATTGCTTGTTTTCCACACTGGTGGCTTTCTATCTGATTTGCTATGAATGCCGATCATTGAAATACTGTAACATTTCGCTATTCATTCAGTATTTGCTAT
>JGI24159J19872_10006670_pt1 | contig 15075 bp, 12 predicted proteins | sample Ectturendosymbi4_FD_19872 | JGI IMG/M metagenome (IMG submission 19872) | reverse complement strand
CGCCAACCGTTAGGTGGTAGTATTTCGCTGAAGTTTTTACTGGAAACTAGGCTACAATCCGAGTCTTGATACTTTGGATGACCTGCTGGGGTTTCGGTTCAAAAGTTGTGATGTAAGTTAGTAAAAATATTTGACTAATTAGCTAATTTGTTTATTTTAGATCATAACTTTTGAACCAGAAACGCTAGAAAGTTGATCAAAGGCTTAAAAGATTCGGACTCGAGTCTAATTTCCAATGAAAACTTCAGCGAAAAACTTTGGCCTAGTGGTTGGGCCCTAAGCCAGGCAACATGAGCCAAAATGACCCTAAAACTACTTCACTTATGACGTCAGTCACAAAAAACCCACACCCCCCAAGGAAAAATTTTTTTTTCGAGTGCAATCTACTAGACTGGCCGATCCCTTTGAGCCGTTGAACAGCTCTCTAGCGCAATCGGCAGAGGAGCTAGGGCATTGGTAAGGCAACCGAAAACTGCTGTTTTTTTTGCAAAAATCGCCAAAATCACCCAGACACCAAGGTGTTAATCTTTTTCCTTAGGTAGCCCAGACAATTCAAATTGGTAAAAATTGCATGGCCCCTACCATCTTCGCATATTTGCATAAACAAACACACATTATTCCAGAGATGGGCAAACTTATTAAATGGAAGATTCATTCACAGAAAACCACAAACAATGGCAAGTTGCAAAATCAGTTTGTGGTGTCAATACAGATACAGTAAACAATGCAAGTTTTAAATAAAAATAACCTACAGTAATTGAAACACGGCAAATGCAATATTAGGTTTATTTTGATTTGCTAGTGTCTGAAATTCTGGATAGTACATTGTTAACACAGTGCAAATTAATTCTTCCAAGTGTTAATTTACTATGATTGCAAGATGTGTTGATTTTACAAACTTCATTGAGATGAAATATTCGAAGCAATATGTCATGCTAAATACAGAAATGAGTCATGCACTAATCTATTTATGTTCTAGGTATTTACTTTCTGGAACCTGTTGCCAGAACCCAACTATGTAGAGTAGCATTGACTGTAAATTTCATTCTTACATTTAAGGCAGTTCAATTTCTACAGCAGATAAGTTTGTGACAGTTGGTGAAATGGACAGCCATCACTGACTACATTAACACTGTATGGCCCTTGCACATGTCAAATCTGGCTTAAACTCTCCAGTGGTCCTTGCAAATTGTTTTTGTATTCTTCCTCTTCATGGTCTGCAATTACCTCTTCTGGAAAAGCATTTGTTTTCATTCTGACATTGGAGAAATGACAGAATATTTTTGAGAATGTTGAAGACTCCTGGTTACATGACGTTGCATGCACCATGAACAGGCTGTATACTAAGAATAGGTCGAATTAGACGCAGCACATATAGTGCAAAGAAGCAATAATAGAGTGGTCGTAGCCAGGGTTTAGAAAAACCTGTTTTTTTCAAAAAACGTAACCCACCTGTTTTTTTTCGAAAAGAAACAAGAATTTGTTCTTTTTTTAAGGAAAACATAAAACCCCATTCTGAATTGTTTTTATTGCATCATGCAATATCACCATTTTCAGAATCACACAATAACTTGTTATACCTATTAAGTACTACATGGCATTCAAAATTGATGGTAAAGAAATGTACCCCATCTTTGTTTTCACAAAGTGTTGTTGGTCAGTTCACTCCTAAGTGGTAAGGCTTGGCAAGCATGCATGCATCAAACAGAGAAAAACTATTCCTACACAAACTCTACAGTTTCATGTCAAGTTCATGTGGATATCCTACTAGTTCGGCATATATTGAATGTATTTTTTGAACAAATAATTTGGTATGGTCCAAACTCAGGAAAAGTTTAGATGCAGAGAAGACAAAAATTGATTAACCCTTTAACGGCCGCGATTGGCCGGCCTTTTTTTGGCCAAAAATTGCCAGCCGCTAGAGAGCTGTTCAAACCCTCTACGGATTCAGCAAGTCTTCTAGTTGAGATCGAAAAAAACGTTTTTCGTTTTCGGTTTGGCATTTTCTGGAGGTGATGTCACAATGAGGGCATGTTTTCAAATTTTTTCCCACCTTCACCTGGCCCAGGGCCCTAACCCATTGACCCATTCTTTTGAATCAAAGTTTTCTTGAAAACTAGGCCAAAATCTGCATCTATAGAGCCCTTGATTGACCTGCCAGCATATCTGTAGCCAAAATAATGGGTTAAAAAGCCAGTTTTTGGCAAAATTCAAAAGGTTTCAAAAAAGGCATATTTTTCTCTTTCAGGGAAAACTTTGGCCAGCTATAACTCGGCAGCAGATTGAGCTAGATAACTGTTCAAACCCTGCAATGACTAGTGGCGTCGTGTAGTTTAGCATAAAAAAAAAGTTTTTAATTTGGGTGGGGTGTTTTGGGCCACTGGGATCATGACAGGGGTATGTTTTTGGGTTAATTTTATAACGTCATCATCTGATCCAACGTGCCAATATTTTGGCTCGCAATACCTTTGGTTTCTAAGCGAGAATACGCGTTTCTAGAGCCCTTGATTGAGTTTCTAACATTTCTGGTTCAAAAGTTATGCCAAAAATATTCCAAATATGACAGGAAACTCCCAGGGGATTAGTGGAGATTTCCCCAATTAATATTCTGCCATTTTTGCCGTAACTTATCAACTAGAAACGCTAGAATGTCCATCAAACCCTCTGAAAGTTCGTACTATAGCCTAGAATGCATTTAAATCTCGCGCAGTTTCGCGCCAGTGATTCGGCTTGATTTTTAACTCCCACGGGACATTGACGTCATGGATTGTTTTGACAGACCTGTCAAAACATGTCAAAACATCCTGTGGTTTTGTAAACGTGGCCAGAAAGGCTGAATTAGCACGGTGAAAATTGTTTTTTTCAGTCTAAACTACCAGTCTTTCCCAATTCGAAGCGGATTTGAACGGTTCTCTAACTCGATTCGCTGGCGAGTGTTGTCCAAATAGAGAAGGGGTGTGTTCCAACCCAAATTGGAGTTTGTGGGTGCAGAAATTTTCACCAATTTTGTTTATCCATAATTTTGGCTACAGATATGCTAGAAAGCCATTCAAGGGCTCTAAAGATGCAGATTTTTGCCTAGTTTCCAAAACAAACTTGAGCCAAAAGAATGGGTCAATTGGTTGGGGCCCAGGGACAGGTAAAGGTGGCCAAAAAAATGCAAAAACGCCCCCACTTGTGACGTTCCCCCCAGCAAACGCCAAACCAAAAACAAAAAAGTTTTTTTTTTCAATGTCAACTAGAAGACTTGCTGAATCCGTAGAGGGTTTGAACAGCTCTCTAGCTCTAGCGGCTGGCGATTCATGGTCAAAAAAGGGCAAGCCAATTTATTGGCTCGCGCTGTCGTTAAAGAGTTAAAATATACTGATTGTGCAGAGCTGAAGAAGATAACCATTAGAATTTACTCAAACTGTTCGATTTATTCTCTTTTTTTCAACTCCTTCAAATTTTGTTGCTGTTTGTTCTGTTTCATTAAAAGGAAATTTATGGTTAACTGTACAAGTGTCCTGCTTATTTTATTTTGCTCTCAGTAGATTTTTCAAAGGAAAAGTGAAGAGTGTTTTTTTGGTATTTTTTTTGTTTTTTTTAAGTGCGCTTAAAAAAAAAACTGGTGTTTCTTTTGGGTCGGGTTTTTTACAACAACCCTGATCGCAGAACTGTGAAATCTATACTGATGCTAATGGTGAATGGTTGAATGTGATGACTACCAGTGACCAGTGGAAGCAAAGAGCAATGATGGCAGGTAATCTCTATTGTTGCTTGTTGCGGCCACAATGAAGCTTTGTGCGCTTGCCACTTGGGCCCTCTGATTGCATCAAGCGACATAACTTGATGGATCTTGCAATACCAGGTCTTCTGCAAAGTTTCAATACGTTTCATGTTTTTTCCCATTTATTTGTGTAAAATTTACAATTTTGAAGAGTTTTATGACAGTATTTGGCTACAACATGTTCATGATGGATAATTCAGTGTAAAAGAATGATGTTTGGGAAGTTAGAATCTCATTTTGTAAGTCTAATTCATCTGTTATCTGTACTCACTACTTGTAGTGCACCATTGGTTGCAACACTGACAAGTTTTTTTTGAGGGGCACATGGGCATTTGTTAAAGCTTTATCAAGTGCATTTTTAGTATCAATTCCACAAGTTGTTTCTCTCAATCTCACCAAGTCCAATCAATTCTTCTTTAACAGTCATATCAGATGAAATATATTGAAAAAATGCTGCTAGCTGTGGATTATTTTGAATATCTTCTCCTGGGCAAGACACTATACTCAGGGTCCCCATGTGGTATTGAAAGTATTGAATTTCAAAATCGATTTTCAAGACCTTGAAAAAGTATTGAAATTGGCCAAAATATGCATTAGGTATTGAAAAAGTATGGAAATTCTAAATGGAAAATAAGTTTGAAGTATCTGGGCAGAATTTTACTGAAGGCAAGGCAATTCATTATTTATGCAATGTTCAGAATTGAGTTTAATAATTAAGAATTTCAAAAAATGAAGAGAAGTAATGGTATTGAATTATTTTAATTTATTAATGAAAAGGTATTGAAAAAGTATGGAAGATGATTATTAAAAGTGGGTGGGAACCCTGTAAACTGCATCTGTTGGCAAGGCTCCCTTCAGGAGTTGTGCAGTTCTTGGGGATATGGAATAGCCTCTTTATTGCCATCAATCCCAGATTTGCTTTGACCTGAAGTGGTTGTTCCATGTCAGGCTTCATCAAGGAGTATATTACTATTCCGCAAGACAGTCCCAAACTGTATTTTGGTCATTTTTCAGTCGTAAACCAAAATGATTTTGAAATGGCCAAAAAAATTAAGTCATTTCGGTCAGAATGTCTGAAAACATAGGCTAACAAACACTGCTATGGTGAGTTGTAATACAACTGTGAGACAAATGAAAAATATTTCGGTGACCAAAATGTCTTACCAAAAATGACCGAAATGTCTCAGCAAAAAAAAAAAAAACCAGGTCCCAAACAATGTCCAGGTTCTGGCATGGTGTTGCAGCTTGATGCTGGTGTCCGCAACAGTTGTCTTGGATCCCTCCTTGCCACTGAACCCCAGTGCTGTCAGGCCAAGACAGTCGCGTTGTTTTTTGACGTGCAACTCCTCCGTTACCCTAATCTCTTAACGCAGGATCCTCTTTAAATAAAGTCCAATGGTGACAGGGCAGGTTGTGGATGAAACTGTACACCCAGAGTCTGCCTCCACCCAGTTTGGAAGTGCAGATAAGATGACTGCTGAGGTAATAAATTGAAGCGGTTCTACTCCCTGTGTCCTACCTTTATGACTGGGCGGCCCTCTTACGACAGCACTGTCCACCTCCTGAGGAAGGGCCTAGGAAAATTGGCCGAAACATTGCCTACTTTTCCCTCTCCTGGGGGGGATACTGTACCAACTAAGGCATCCCCTACTGAGGTCAAAAATGCAATAAGGCATAGTGATTCTTGAAAATCGCAACATGGAACGTCTGCACTCTTTTGGACCCCAAGACCATCACAACTGATGACTGCCCACGCCAGTGTACTGCCATTGTTGCATCGGAGCTTGGTTGATTTGACATTGCCAAGAGGCTTCACTCCATGAGATTAGTGCAAGCTATACCTTTTTTCTGGAGAGGCTTACCAGAAGACTCTGACAGAATTCATGGCGTGGGCTTCGCCATCAAGTCCTCAATGCTGCGCCAGTGCCCCTCCGGCATCAACTAATGTCACTGTGCATTCCTCTGGCCTCCGAAAGATATGCAACCTGCATCAGTGCTTATGGCCCCACACTCACTTCAGCAGAAGACGTGAAAGATGCTTTCTATCACTCACTGCATCTGTTCTATCCCCTGAACTGAGAAAGATCTTTTTGCTTGGCGATTTCAATGCGAGGTCTGGAAACAACCATGCTGTGTGGGGTGACATCATTGGGAAACATGGAATTGGACACTGTTATGACAATGGTCTCAGGCTCTTCAACTTTTGCGCAGAGCATGACCTCATCATCCCCAACACTGTTCCAGCTGCCTGACATATTTAAGATGTTGTGGATGAAACCATGATCTAAGCACTGATAACTCACCGGCTAATCATCACCAGAAGGCAAGACCACCAGGATGTAATCATAACCAGAAATCTTAAGGGTGCTGAATGCTGGATAGATCATCGCCTCATTCTTTTCTGCTGAGAAAAGTTCATCCACCAGTCCACAGTCGTGCCAGAGCGAATCACTTCAACTGCTGTTGCGGATGCACAAAACTTGGATGAGCTCTGCAATGCCCTTGTTACCACTCTAGACACCATCCCAGATAATACTGATAAGTTTAGTCGTGAAGCCATCACTAAGGAGTGGAACACCATTGCCACAGCCATCCTCGAAATCAGCGCCTTTGGCAACATCAAAACTGGTTTGACTAAAACTCTTGACAGATCTGTGAGCAAATCACTCTGAAGAACATTGCACACACGGTAGACAAAACATCTTGTTGTTCCCGACTTAGGAGTTCTCTCACCTCCTTTCCACTGTCCAGCATCTCTTCGACAAATGGAGAAAGACTGGTTGCTGAAGAAAGCTGTTGAAATCCACGACTTCACTGTCGCATATGACATGCATTATTTCTATGATGCTATTAAAACTATGACCCTCTCTGCGATGCCAACATGCATCTTCGTTCCTCCGACGGTTCTTTGCTCATGCGAGACTACCTGAGTATCCTCACTCGCTGGGTCGAACGTTTCAATTAACTACTGAACATGATTAACTCGTTTGACATTACCTTTGTAGACAGTCTTCCAACTCTACCCCCAATGCATGAACTCGACGCTATTTCATCATTCGCCGAAGTTCGTAACGCATGTCAAGGCCTGTGGTCCAGACAGTCTGCCAGGGGAGTTAATGAAATATGGTGGTGGATGTCTCACACGCCGTTTTCATTACTTTACCACCATGCTTGACCTTGCATCAGCAGTGGCAAGACACCTACATTGTCACAGTCCACAAAAGGAGACAAATCAGTCTGTGGCAAATACCCTGATACCTCCCTGCTTGTGGTAGCTGGGAAAATCCTTGCTCACATCCTCTTTGCAAGACTTCTAGATGTTGTCACAGAAGTTATCCTACCTGAGTTGCAATCCGGCTTTCGAAAAATAACAGTAGCATTGACATCATTTTTGTCACTCATCTCCTCCAAGAGAAGTGCAACGAACAAAACCAACATCTCCATATAACTTTCGTTGATCTTACCAAAGTTTTCATGATACCATCAACAGAGATCTCCTGTGGATAAACCTCTCAATGTGGCTGCCCTTCCAAATTCACTGCCACCCTGAAGATTTTCATACGGACTTGGCTGCGCACTTAGTTGCTGGAGGATTGGTCTCTGAGCCATTTCCTGTCAAATTGGGTATCAAACAAGGCTGCGTCTTCGCTCCTGTTATTTTTAACATCTACTTGGCAGCCGTTACCCTCGTCTCCCAACGTAAGCCTGAAACGACCGATGTAATTTCCATCAAATACAGTCAAGATGGCAGCGTATTTGACCTCTGCCAAACCGAGTCCAGCACCACTACAGTGTTCAACCTCCAATATGGAGGTGATGACGCTCTTTCTTTCCTGAATGCTCATGGCCTGCACCCTAGGCACCATCAATGATTCTTACAGGGTTAATCGTTAACACCCGGAAGATTGTAGTTATGTGCCAACCATCGCCAGTATCTCCTCACACCGAGCAAATTTCCGAAAAGGCACCAAAAGCAGTATGATGTTCTTGTTGAAATTTACTGCTTTGTACATTTAAAGGAAACCTGAGATTCTAGGTCAGGGTTCTCAAACTCAATTGCTCCGAGGGCTAAATGAGGACTTGTAAAGCAACCCAAAGGCCGCATTATGACTACCCGAGGGCCGCATTGTGACACTGACGCCACAGTGGCGGTACCTTAACCTACTAGAAACAGCTTTTCTGTCTTATTTCCTCTGAAAGGTATCATACGTTATAGGCAAATAATTTCTAGCTATCCCTACGTTCATTTAAAGGGAACTTGTTCACTCGCCAGCCGAACACTTTTAAACACCGGTGAATAAACTAAAAAACGTAAATGTTAATTATTTGAAAGTTCCCAAACAGCATCGCGTGCCGCACAAAATAACCTCGCGGGCCACATACAGCAGTCAGCAGGCCGCGTGTTGAAGACCCCTGATCTAGGTGGTTGTTTGGTTAATCTCCAATATTTGTCGATCAGCGTTTCGCAAACTTTTTCATCTCACGGATTCCTAGGTCATTTATCTATTGTTTTTGGACCCCTGGATGCTAGAAGTTAACAATACTGCGAAGTTTACACACTTAGTTTTAGTTGAAAAACGTGACGTTCATTGGTAGAACCTACTCAATGGAGAACTAATACTCACTAGATGTCACAATACACAACTGGATTGCTATGGCCAACGAAGTTATTTGTATGTAGTATTTGAAAAATTTCATATACCCGTCAGAACACCTTTGCATACCCTAAGTGGTACGCTTACACCCATTTGAGAACCACTGGTGTATATGAACATCGTGTATCTGTTCATAATGATATTTTGTTTTTGCTCATTTTACTTCATTATATTTCGCCGACTTTTTGGAAAAAGTTGAAAGGTTCCTTTTACGTTGCAGGGATGTGTGACAAAAAACATTTTTGAGCTACTTTGATGGTTAAACCCTCCTTGTGTAATTTGCACGGAAAAATGAAGTAATTGCATTTTCAAAGCTGCCGCATAAAATGCACTTGAGCTGGCCAAATAGTGGATAGTAGTGTGCAGGTTTTAAGCATAAGTGGGATTGTAAAACTTTTTTGCTAGGAAGCAGATTTTCATTTTTCATTCAATATATGTATGTTTCTGTAGTACTTAAAACTGTGTACAGTCTAAGGCAGGGGTCGGGAACCTATGCGTCGCGACTCGCGAGCCAGATGTGGCTCTTTTGATGACGGCATCTGGCTCGCTTGATATTTTCTTAACACGATTGTTACGAATGAAACTTCTTCTATAATATTCCATCTGCTAGATTACACAGCCATCAGCAACACCATGCAGCACCACAAGTCGCATTAACAGTAAGAAGCATGTTATTAAATATAAAATTCAGACATTTACGATTGTTTAAAATTGTTGGTTTTGCCTAAAAATGCACACGTTAGTTGGTAAGTTAGTTGCGTTAAGTGTTAAAATATTATATGGCTCTCACGGAAATTCAGTACAATTAAAATATGTAGGTTTCATGGCTCCCTTAGCCAGAAAGGTTCCCGACCCTTGGTCTAAGGGTAGTCAGACTCTAAAATTGTTTGAAGAGCGGTGGAGTTGGAGCAGATTTGCAGTAACAATAAGATAATATCCACCTTTACAATGTACGTGACGGAACAGAGCGTTTACCAGAATTGTTTTTCTGTAAGCTGTAATTTTACAGGTCGGAGAAAAATACATTTTACATTAACGGATGGCACAGAACTGTGTGAAGAGTACGATGTCAAAAACAATAATTTGTTGTTGCGAAAATGGAGGAAAAGAAGCCAAATGGGTGCAACCAGGCCATGGGAAATTGAAGTTGGAGAGCCTGATCTTTCTGCAAACATGGCTGGCCTTTCGCTTGGAACACAACATTTGACTGAGAACAATTCAAATGTAAAGTTTTGGTTGCAATAGTTATGTTGTTGTGGCTGCTTGCGAACATTGTTTCATACCGCATGGAATGTGTGAATAACCTCGGCAATGATGCTCCAGTTTTTTCCTTTTTGTTTAAGTTTTGTTGTTTAGTCCTACACTTGTTGCCTCTGCGGCTTCAACAGCTCAGCTGGCTGTGTCTGATAGATGCAGGTTATGAGACGGGTGGCAGATCAAGGGGATAAAGGGACTAGACCTCCAATATTTTTCAAGTGGGTCCAGAAAGAACATCTTAAAAATTTTGCTGAGTATCAGACCCTGTCGATAGGCTAGTTTATTTCCATCTCAACCTTGCGCAGTTCTACCATACATGAGTCACTCTGTCTTTCTCTGATGGCCTGGTGAAAAACGTGTCCCAAGTTAATGAACTGTCTGTTTGCAGTAAGGAAGCTCGGGACGTTCGTGTGTGCCAGTAAAACTGTAAAATGGAACTCATGCGGTTATTGCCCAGAGTCTTGCCAACGGATATTATGAGAACGTGTTTCGATCAATAAATTCCCTGTATTACTTAAAAATTGGTACCAATAGTGTTTACGCACACTTAAGATTTCTTACCAGCGCGTGCTTGCTGCATAGTGAACCATGGATCCTGTGGAGTTGGTGCAGTAACTATCTGCGATAAAATGAAAGTCGCGTTTTCACTTAGAAATTGTGCAAAAATGCAATCCAAGGTTGAATGGACACTGGTGATGTCACAAAATCAATCAACCATGATGTAGGTAGAACGGACGCCCCGCAATGAAATTCGTTCTGCCGCTCCTAATGCAGGCCATCTGGTGTATCGTAGAACTGTTGTCTGTGGTAGACCGTACCTTCACTGAAGCAACGAATTGGTCATTGGAGTTGTGTTGTATTTGCAGCCGTTTTGTGTGAGATTGGATACACCAAAAGTGTTCGAGTGGAGAATAAGAAATCTGCCTTATCCTTTGAAGACTTACCAAGTCAGTGTAGATGATGATTTGCGAACCATCACTGTGCGAACAACGAACAAAAAGTATTTCAAAAAGATCACAATTCCAGATTTAGACCGAGCCGATATTAAACTATCTCCAAGTGATCTTAAATTCACCCATGCCAACAATACTCTCATAATACAGGTAACAAGCTTGATGGCGCAGTGTAGATTTTGTGAAGTACGACTGTCGCAAATTTATGTATCGACACATCCAAGATACGTATTTTTCGATTATGTCGTCTCTTGCGTCAGTAACGATTGTCTTCACGTGTTCAATTTTTTTACTTTTATTTCAGATTTCACTGCAAACCTTTTTTTATAGGACATAAGAAATGCTATTTGTTGTCTGCGCTTGCAATCTTATTCAATTATGGCTTTTTGATAAATTTCGTTTGCATATCACCGACCATGGCTTAAAGTAGGCTTTTGCAGTTGTGCTGATAAAAGATTGTTGAACGAAGCATGTAGCGCATTACACGTGGCTGCATGAGCACTTATGAACTTCGTATTAAAACCAGTCATGATATAGCTCTCCAGTCAAATGTTGCAGGTCATCTCAAATCGTAGTTTGCTGTTTCTTGTCAAAACATTTTTCAGTCAAAAGTCAGTTTACCCTGTTCAGAAACTGAATACAAGTTAACTACCTCTGAGTCATACAAAAGTAGCCGAGTACCTGAACTACTTCTTGAAGGGGCTAACTTTATCCTTGCAGCTTGTATTGTGATGATAGTACTCACTTAAGTTTTCGCAGCTTCAAACAGAAAGTGGCTTTAGACTTGAGGAGCAAGTAACTATAGTCTCCACAATCACGACGCGGTCGAATGTACCAGCAATTTATTAATACGAAATCCATTTCACGTAACTCCACGCATCATCAGTCCTGAAATCTTATTCAAATAGAATTTTAAAAGGACCGTAACTTAACATTGTGGATAGTACTCGAGACACTCTTCCTACAGAAGAGCTACATTAGCACTGAGCCATCAGATACCCATAACATTGTCACTTTTTGATTTAACTAGAATAGAAACCACCCTTAGGCCACATTTCCGAACATCAGTGCTTGTGCGTTTGCCACCGTAGTTAGTAACCGCAGTTCACGATTGTCGGAGCAGCGTTGGGTTGTGTTTTTACTTAAAAGACTTGATTTACTTTATTCATATTTTTCGTAATGCAGGCTTGACGAACATTATTTAATTTAACCCTAAACTGGCAAGGAAAACCCATGCTGCCCAGCTTTACGGGTCGCAACACTGCGCATTCATTCGCTTGATCCTGTTCTTTCCGCGGTTTGTCTGACGCTGTGAAATTCGCTATTGGATGTCTGTGCTGTTTTTGTGCTTACCAGTATCCAAAGCCGAAGCAAATTCTGAAAGACCAAGAGATGCTCCTCTGCGAATTCAAGTCACTGAAAACTGCAAACGAAGGCGACATGGAATGCAATCAGAGCTGATGAGTTCCATGCTTTTGGCCTTGAAGTATGGTTATGGACAAGCCACGTTGAAGTGTAAACTACAGTCAGTGCTCTCCGTCTAGTCTTGAAAGTTGCGGGTTTGGCTCTCACAACTTCATTCTTTGCGCAAAACAATGCAGACTACAACAAAATGAAATTGCAAGTTTCGTCAACCATGTCATGGTACGGTCGCTTCAAATTGCAATTATTGCGTATTTGGGTTACGCTCAACCTATGGCTTTCCGACTAAATCTGGGTGGCTGGAATTGCTGTTTGTTTTTCTCTCATGCATGGCGCCGAGGTATTCCACTTACCCTGATGCTGTGCTTACTTCCCGAATTGAAAGAAGGCGGTCCAGGTTCTAAAATATCATTGTTTGATTTGTTGGTTTATTCGATGTACGCGATTTACTGATCAAGACTGTTTCACTGTGACGGTGCGCTTTTAAGCTCATGTGACGATGCGCTTTTAAGCTCATGTGACGATGCGCTTTTAAACCCTTCACCTTGTTTTTCACTGTTTCGCAACATTGCAAAAGAAGCGCTCAAATACAATGACGTTTATTTTTTGAAGCAAACACCCGTGTCATGGTATTACTTTTGAAATGTTCTCTGCACCGCCCTTCTTGGGTGGTACCACTTGTGCGTTTTGCAACGTAATGAGCGGTTCAATGGCATAGGCGTAGCCAGGGGAGGGCAAAGGGGCCATGGTCCCGCAAATTTTCAGAAAGTATGGTCATTTTGTGCTGCGTTCTCCCAAACAAAATAGGGCTATTCGCCTAAAATCAAACATTTTGCCCCCCCAAAATTTTCTGGCCACTCCCAAATTTCTGGGCTGGCTACGCCACTGTTAATTGGTGCGTATATCTTGGTTACTGAGTTTAGAGTTTAGCCTAGACAAAACGCTATTTCATATTTTTTTTCACAAAGTCTTTTCATACCTGTGTTCTGATCTACGAGTCTAGTATGTAAACAAGTGCCAGTCACGGTGCTCAGTTTTGCCACAGGGCGAGCAAATGTGGTACAAGTTGCGGACCGAAAAGACATTTTTGCCGCAAGCTTGACCTTTCATAAGAGTGTATGCTTCTTGCTTAAGCAAACTTATTTTGCAGTCGGAAACTGTATGATGATTCGATTGCGTATCGTAACTGCTCACTGGTGACGACGCTGCGTGATCCCCAAATGCCGCCCGAGAAGGTAGGCTGCACTGTCTGGACCGCCTTTTGCGCCCTCCAAGATGCGCCTCTCTCATAACTGCACCCAAGATGACAGTGGAGTTAACAATGTTGTGTGCAACTGAGTTGCATCTGATCATCATCGCTTGCGTAGCCAGCCCAAAAATTTAGGGGGCCAAAATGTTTGATTTTAGGCGAATAACACTATTTTGATTAGAAAAACGCCTCTCAAAGCACAAAATGACTATTTTCTAAAAATTTTGGGGGGGCCGTGGCCTCCCTGGCTACGCCTATGCTTGTGATGGAATTCTATGAATGTTGTAAGTTCGGCAAATAGAAAGCAAAGAATGCCTATTAACAGATAAATTGGTTTGCGTTTTTTAGATGTTTTTTCCGGATACAACCGACATCAAGTTTTTGCCCAAGAGTGTAGGTTATTCTATGCGCCAAATATCACAGCTCTAAGAAATATTCTGCAAGAGTGAATTAAAGCTTTTGTAAGTTAGCAACAGAGCTTGTCACGTGTTTCGTGATTTATTGACGCTTTGATAAACTCGATGCAGCGTTTAGAAAACGATTGTATCGATGAAAAACCAAATTCACATACAAATCAACGAAAACAGTGAACTTGAAGCAACGAAAATAAATCGGTGAAATGGTCTTAAGCATTACATCTTATGAAATAGATGTTATCGTTGCAATGAATTCTAGCAAACAGTGTTGCTTTGTATGGTTTGCAGATAGAACTGAAAAACTGTGACAGCAAACGTGGCTATTTTACCCTGTCATTTGGCTGTAAGAATTTGTTATTTAAATTTTCGAGTGAAAAACGTTATAACTTTTGTTATCACAAATTTTGGTGCGAAGACATATGTAGGCGGTGAATACCGCAAAGTTTTTGTTGGTATTTTCTTATTTTGAACTTCTGTTCGTTGTAGAAAAGTGATAGTTTTTTGAAAAAGTCGAACTGCATAATTGTTGTGGTACAAAGAAGAGTAATCTTCGAAAGTCTGGCAAGCACCAAATTAGCTTGAAACATAGCCTGGAGTGCTTGAAAACTCGACAGAAAACAAAAATTGTGTAAGGAGATAAAATGTAATGGAGAAAATGTCATTTATCATTGGCAGAAAAAATCATTTTAACAACGTCATTTTTACTAAAGGATTTAACCGATGTTAACTGCGACCGACATTACTTTCCCGACTTGCGTCGACAAAGAATTAACAGGTCTCAAATTTCTAGATCGTAATTGAGCAGGATATTGCGGGATCACTCTGAGAAAAGCCCAGTTTATGCTGAGTGAAACATACTATCGGGACCTAACATCACTTTCAATGGCAACAATGCAGTAAACAAACACTTGTATGTGAAACTTGGTGTAAGTGCAATATTCGGCAAAATTGTAACGAAAATTGATTAGGCATTGGCAGTAAAACTTTTGAAAATTTAACGTCAAATGAATGCTTGTCTAATGCACATCATAGTTGCTCATTCACCCAAAGGATGGCATTTGCTGGCCACCGGGATTGTTGAATCCTGCGTTGCCGCCGTTGCCCATTGGATAGAGACCACCGCTTGTTCCCCCAAATGGAAACTGTGGTTGTTGGCCTCCCATGGGAAAAAAGTTGCCACTATTTCCTCCAAATGGCATTTGTGGTTGTTGGCCAGGAAAAGGGAAACCCCCGTTTGGGTTTGTGCCTTGTCCGGGGTTTGACATAAAACCTGTAAAGTATTGTTATTACTTTTAGACATCAGCAAACAAGTCAATTAACATATTTGTACAAACTTGTGCAACAAAGCTGTTAC
>JGI24159J19872_10006668_pt1 | contig 15077 bp, 5 predicted proteins | sample Ectturendosymbi4_FD_19872 | JGI IMG/M metagenome (IMG submission 19872) | reverse complement strand
AGAGACAAACATACCAAAAAACTCATAAGCAGTAATTATTCCGGCACTTCACCTTGGAAGGTGTTTATTGCATCATAAGAGCATTGAAAATGATCAGACAAGATTTGGAAACGTGAAGTTTGGAGTGAGCCAATGACCAGATTCTCATCCATTCAATTTTTTGGACGAAACGTGACTATATCGCTGTAACCCAATTTTAGAAATACTGTACAGTAGATCGAAACAAGATTATTAGAGACCCCAGACTGCTGGTCGATGAAAAAGCATCTGATTTCGTGCTGAGCTGAACTTTTGACTAAAAGCTGCTGCTGGCTGGCCGGGGTGTATTGCTAAAAAAAGAGGTGTGGGAACAGCGTTCCCGGCGTTCCCACACCAAACATAAAGGAAGACTGATTCGCCTACACTACAAGAATTTCCACACTAGATCTTTCTGCTTCACTTTAGTGCTACGGTGCTATACACGAGATGACTTGTCGTTTATTCATTTATGCTGTTCCAGGCGCCGCACGTAGAAATTGAAATGAAAAATCTAAATCTTCAAGTAACGTTAGTAGTGTAAAAAGGTGTGGGAACGCCCTTCCCACTTTACTAAACCTCTGCTGGCAGGTCTGATGGTAATCAGCAGTCACCGTTTAGCATACCGTACAGCTTATGTAACACGCTTCATTTTTAGCCTACCTGACATGTAGATTACGTTTTACGGTTAAGTTTGCTGTTTTGGAGTTTACCCTCTCACTGAGAGCTCTAATCTAGCCTGTAGTTAACTGCAATGTAAGTGCGTTGTAGCGTAATTTTAATGCCTTCGCTTAACTATAGTAATAACATGAGCTGCACTCATTCATATAAGCTTGTAGGAAAAAATATTATGATCTGCAGCTTAATCGACTTTTGTCCTCAGTCTGCTCAGTTACGTCATCGACTTATCGGCATCCTAGCGTCCTTGCACTAATTCGTGTTTTTTCTTGCTGAATATTAATTATCGCCAAATAAAATCAACTCAACTCCGTCGCCACGGGGGGCTTTGGTGGGCTTAGCCCCCACAAACAAAGCTCCAAGCCCCCAAATTGAAACATCAGTGGAGTTTTTATCAACTTTTAGAATGTCAAGTCCCCCGCATAAACACAAAGCCCTCTATTTGGAAACTTTCTAGCGACGGTTCTGAGGCTGCTGCTTGTTCATCTTTTGTCTAGAAGAAGCCCAAACTTACCTAAATGAGACTAGAGTTTAAATACTTACGTGGGAAGTGGAATGGCCAGCCCAAAATCTTGGGTGGGTCAAAATGTTTGACTGTAGGCGAGCAACAGTGTATTGTTTGAGATACTGCCGCTTAAAGCACAAAATGACAAGATACTCTAAAAATTTGTAGGGGCCATGCCTCACTGGTCCCCATGGCTACGCCTATGTACGTGCGGTTTATATGACGTATATATAATGTAAATACTATATGTAAACACTTATGTATTTATATAACATTGGGACCATATTTTTTATATGAAAACTTGTTTATTAGATCCTTCATTTATATTGAAAAAACACATTCAGACTGTCCAGATTCAGCAAACTAAGCTTTGCGTTTAATATTTTCGTCCCTATCCCTGTGAAAGAAATGGTTTGTTTAAAGCTATACAAGTAAATCACCCCAATGGACTTTTCTGTGTCGGGAACCATCGATCAAAAAACGTATCTAAAAAAATTTACGGCGGGCTTTAGCCTCCTTAGCCCAACCCCTGGATCCGCCTATGTTAACCTATATGGAACCGTTTCAGGGCTTCGACGGCGAGGCAAGTCCTGCTAACTAAACCCACGGGAAAGCGTTTTTTTGTTACAGGAATAAATGGAACAGTTCCGGACCCGACAATTTTGGGCTTATTAAACGGGTGGGCGTATTAACCTGGTTTATTAACTGGGGAATACTGTATAATTAAATATTGATTGTATTTCAGTAACCCATTTACACTTTCTGTTATATTGGGCAAAATGGGGTTCGACAAAAGCTTGGAAAACTACGTAAGGTTTCGGCGTGTATACAAAGTTAAGAACCACTGCCTTTGATCTTCAACAGAGATTAAAGCCATATGTAAGTTCTTCTCAAGAACAAATAGCAATGAGATCTTTCTTGGAATTTATAGCTCTTTTGTGTGGTTCACAAGTTCATTAAATTTCCGTGATTTCTAGTGTTTTTTGTAGGTTTATTTTTAGGATATGTATATTTCATGCGGGACCGTGTTGCCACACTCGAAAATATCGTCCAGTCGCCGATCTGATTACCTGTACGCAAACACCTTGTTACAGTAACCACATATTTTATGGACCAAACAAGCACAATCCATTGAGTAAACACAGGGTTTATTTATGCCATTTCAACTTGTCATTTTCCGCGCAATACAAAGTGTAGGGTTTCAATCCTCTATGCTATAGGCTGATGGAGAACAGCATGAAGGACGTTTTGCACAGCAAAGTATTGTCCCAACACCATCAGCTAACCGTATGAAGTAAGCCCAGTGTAGACATGTTTTTCCAAGTAAAACTCATGAGAAACTGTTCTAGCTGATTTAAATAACTTTTATAGCTCCAACAAACAGTCTCTGTTTGAGAGCAATCTAAAGAACCAAGCGTACCATCCAATATTGCTTTTCATCGGAGTTCTGCAGTTGCAGTGTCTGGGGTCTTGCGTTGTTACGAACTTTTTGTTAGTGCAAGATTGAACATCATGTAAATACTGTTCTTTATTTTTCATTCTTTTTTAGTAACCATAGACGTAGACAGGGGAGCCAAGGGGCCCATGAACCCCAAAAAATATCTAGAATATCTTGCCATTTTCTGCTTTGACAGGCAGTGTCCCGAACAAAATACTGTTGCTCGCTTAACGTTGAAGTATTTGCTCCCAAAGATTTTGGTCTGGCTACGCTACTGCTTGAAACCACTTTCATAGAGACGGCCTGCATCTCTCTCGCATCCAGCCATGTTCCCTGCAGAACTTTCGTCCTTGATGTTCAATCTTCCACTGACAAAAAGCTCGCAACAACACAAGACCGCCAGACACTGCAAAACTCCGATGAAAAGCAATCTTGTCATTCTAAGATTGCGTAGCAAACAATGTTAGCGTATTGTTACTGTACTGAGAAGCATAAGGCGAACATGGCGTGACCTAGGCTGTGAGTGCATCAAATGACGTGTTCTCAAAGTTTATCTTATCAAAATTTCACTAAGCACTTTGGTATATCCAAAATACAGACTTACAGTATCTTGACTTTGGTGACGGCAATTGGCGGCAGGCCGTAGCCTGAATTTTGCTTCTTGCTGGGGCGGTTGAGGTGAACGCTCTTGCACAAGGAGCGTTACGGCGATGTACTCAATGGCCATGGCCCGAACACCCAACTTTCCAGTTGAAAGGCGGACCTTTACCACTGAGCTGTCGTCACCCCACTCATTGTGGTTGATGCGTAGGCTATTTCGCGGAGAACTGTCAGATCTGTTGCTCTTCGACGGGCCTTGGCTTTTACGATTACGGTCGACCTACCTTAGGCTTGAACGAGTTTTTCAGCGAGACGTTGAAAAATCGAAGGTAAAGCAGAAGTGGAAAGAGCCACATTGTGTGTTGAACCTACGACTCTTGACGCCTGCTTTCTCGGAGGTAGGAGTCGGGCACGGTATTTCTTGAACTATTTGAAGCAAACATCTGAGACTTGACAAGTCAGTCGAAGGAAGCTAAAGTTTCACTCAGGATTGCGAAATTGACACCAGTTTCCTGTTTGCATTCCGGATAGTTCGATTTATTAACGATCTCAAAAATCTGTTCTCGTGAGAATTAAGAACAATCGACCAGAAATTTGTCCGCCTGGTCACCGAAATTTTGAAGTGTGAATTTTTGGTTAAATTCAGGCAGAGCTTCGTTTTAGGTGACATTGGAGCCAAGGGTTCCAAGTCCAAATATCTTTTGAACGTCAGACAGCACTCGGCTACGCTGAGTCCAGTTCACCCCATTTGATTCTGGTATTACAATTTGACCAGCGAACATTGCTCAGTGACAAAAATGCTGGTACACCGTGTTGGAAAATGACTGCTGCGTGAAGTGGCAAACGTCAGCAAGGAAGTTTTTCTGCAAGTTTCCCGTATTGTAAAAATATTATTAAATGCTGAAAACCTCAGTTTTTGAACTAAATCAAAATACAGTCTTTTCGTTCATAAGGTTAATTTATGTGCAGATTTATTTCTCTGGAGTTGGTTTCAGATTTGCTTACGCTTTTGATTTGCACAAAATTTGACATTTATTCAAAAACTGCTGAATCTTGATCAACCGGAAAGCGTTTTCGAACGTAGCATGCAAGCGTTTTCGTCTTGAAAGCGCAGCAAGCAAAACATTAGCTGGGATTTGAAAGGAAAGTTTTAGTTTTTCATCAGGAATGTCACTGAAAAACGTGGTTTGTGAAAAAGCGAAACTGTTGACTCAGAGCATCTTTTGTCTCTTAACAATGGCAAGCTAGAAAACGAACTAAAACACCATCAATCCGTCAGCAGTGCCATTCATAGACGAAAGCTGCTTTGTGCACTTTGAAAAGAGATCTGATGTTTCAACAAACTTAAAAGTCGAATTGCTTAATAGAGGATTCGGTAAAACGTCACTTTCTAAAATCATATTCAGAAGCAACATCCTCCGTTTTAGGCCAAACCATTCAGTGCACTTTAGGTTTTTAATGTAGTTATCAAACTCTTTTATCGTTTGTTTGAAAGACCTTTTAATTTACCAGTATACTTTAGATTCCAGTGAAAACACGGAACGCAGTAAACAGAGCATTGCTGGTCGTACGGGTGGAAAGGATTTTTCGCATTTCTGATAACAGCATCTACTGTAAGCTGCATCAGAAATATCTTTCTGTTTTTTTTTGCAAACCGTGCATTGGAGTTAGGGAATCCCATCTACTGGTCTGGTCTGAATCTTAATTTGCTGCTTCTGAGAATGATTTCAGTAAACGAAGTTGCATTGAAAATTTTGCATCTATTCTATCCCTAACATGCAGCATAATAAACGGAAATCTCAGCAAGTCTTGCTGTTAGCTGCTGTTGATATGTCGGGATCATTTTACAGTAAGTTTCACAAATGGTGAGCATAAAGATTTCATAACTGACCTCATCCACATGGCTTTGTCAACAATATGGTTTAGCAATTTTGTACAAATTGCGTCAATCAAAATGCTTCTGAAATGTCAAAAGCTTGCTTCCCAAGATTTATAAACTTTGTACTTCGCTGCGTACTTCAGCTCTGCTTTGTCAGAACCTCTGGCGTACGTCACCATTGTTTATTTACGTTTGGTACGGAAAAAACAAAAGGGTTGCGGTGCCCGAGGTTGTAACATGTGGATTTAACGACAGCTATAAACATTCATCCGGTGATGAAAGCGCACCCATGCGGGATGGTCATCGTTTTCAATGACGGACAAAGAAGTGACAGTTTGATTAAGCCAGATGAATTTAAAAAAACGTTTTGCCGCATAAAAACATTCTTTGGAAACCAGAGTGATCTTTGATTGATTTCCAGGCAGAGGTTTGCCTGTCTAACAAAAGTACCATCTTTTGATTCGATTAAAGTTGCACAAACATCTGCATAAAAGAAAAGCAGACACTTCCAAGGACCAATCACGATTTTTTAGGTCTAGCACATATTGCAAAGTTTTTAACAAAGTTATAATAGAAAAACTGAATTGACATAAAACTATTAAAAGGCATACCTTGTACTTAATAGGTGTACTAAATCCGGCAAAGTTTGCAACGCACTTGCAAATATTGAAGCTATTTCATTTATAGTGGATATCACACATTTGTTTTTGTAAAATCGATCCCAAAACATTTGCAGGTGCAATGTATTGTTTTAAATCTGTGATTGGGTTAAAATGCTTTAACTCGTAAATGTGAACCCAGAAATGTTTTTACTCCTCCTCAGTGATTGACATTATAAGACGGCGATCTTATGCAAAAAATTATTTGGTCTGTTTTTGCTTAATGAAATAATGCCGTAACGAAGTTTTTCCAACGTTTGTCGGAAAAAATTNGTGTTTTTCAGCACGTAGGAAAAAAGTAAGTGCATATGAAGGTGAACNTACAAGCGCTACTTTTCCATAGCAAATTCTACAAAGGAACATTTCAAAGCATTGTGTATTGCGGAGCAGGCCCTTTTCATACTTTTGTTGAGGTGTTTAACTGCTTTTAATCAACTTCTCATCACTGTATTCATTATGATGAAGGGTACACGACTTTTTGGTCTGGCCGATTCGGTCTGGCCATTTCGGTCACGGCGTGTAAATTGGGCTAGTTTAGCTTGTTGTCTGGACTAAAGACGTGACTGGTCATAATGGCTTTGATCTAGACCAGCTTTGTCCAACCCAAACGTCTTACTGAGCCAAAAAGCATGTCACTATCTGGACCAGGGCAGCACATTGAATGACATATTAATGAAGGCCGCACATTGAATGGCTTACTTTGATATTATCAAATTATTTTAGCTTAAGCTAATGTACTGAAAGCGTTCGAATTCTAATTGCAATGGTAACAGACGTGATAAAGTGGCACTGAAAACCAACTGCATCAAAAATGTCAAATTCAGGATTATCAAAATAAGGACCGGTTGTCAGTATATATTGTAGGATACATTTACTTCAGCGAAAACTTAAACTGGGCTGCATGCGGCCCGCGGGTTTGGCATAGCTGATCTAGACCAAGCCCTCGTTTTCTGTAAAAATTGAACAATCGGATGTCGGTAGGTCAACAGCTTGATCTAAGAATTCGGTAAGCTCTTTTGAGTGCGCGTGTTTAAGTGCCTTGCTCAACCGTACAGCAATTACGATAACACAGGCAGGTGTAGGGTCAGACCCTTCGGTCCGGAACAGTCGCTTTTAACCACTGCGTTGCGTTATCGAAATCGCGTACATATTTGAATCAGTAAAGGCAATTACCGTAAAGTTTCTCGTCTGGGAGAACACAACACGCAAGGAACTTCACCCCATTGAGTACAAGCAAGGTAACTACAGAATTTGCCTTTAACGGCACCTCGAGGGGATTGCATAATGAACGTTATTGCCGAATTGACTTTTCAAGCGAATTGAAATGCATGTAAAAGATCCCATCGGGACCGCACAAAATGTAACATTATAGGCGAAGTGACATTACAGACGAAGCCGTTATAAACGACTTCAAATGTCAGAACAGATTTAAAAGAGGTTTCAGACCCCATTCGGATTGTACTAAAAAAGTAAGTTGCAGGGCATCAGGGCAAAGTGTTGTTTTTGGAGCAAATTGTTATTTTCAGGGCTGCTTTTCCGCCCCCCAGTAAAGTGCCTTCCCGTACGCCTATGATTGGCCGATGATAAACAGCATGAAGACAAGTTTTGCGCAGAAGCAAAGTATTGTCACAACACCCTTAGTTAACCGCAAAGTAAGCCCAATGTAAACACGTTTTCCCCAGTGAAGCTCGCGAGAAACTGTTCTAGCTGATTTAACTGACATATAGAGTTTCAACAAGCAATCTCTGTTTGCGGGAAATCTAATAAAAACAACCAAACGTAGGATCCAAAACTGACAATCTTGCTTTTCATAGGAGTTTTGCGGTATCTGGCGGTCTTGCGTTGTTGCGAGTTCGTTTTTTTAGTGGAAAATTGAACATCAAGTACCGTTTTTTTTTCTTTTTCATTCTTTTTCGTAACCGTTTTCATACAGATGGCCTGAATATCTCTCACGCTCAGATGCACAATATTTTCATGTTGTTACTGTACTGACAAGAGTCTAGAGTAGACTAGACATTTGCATTTCCGCCCGTTTCAAGGTAAGTTGTCAGGTTATGCCTATGGGCAGTTTTGCAAATTTTTAGTTAACATTGAGTCGTCATAGAAAAGATCGTTGCGCGGGGCCCTAGGCCATGACCTATATGGCCTATGCGTAAATCCGTCCCTGCATGGGCGACTAGCCACACCGTTCCTTCCATCTGTTTTATCTAGGCATGGTTTCCAGTAGATTTCGATCGGCCTCCAACTTCATCAACACCGCCAAACTTCAGAAAAATACAGATGACAAATTGTACAAAATCCGACCGTCCGGTTTACAATATGATTATAAAGGCTGGCGTGCAACGTACAACCTTGGTGAAACAATTTCCAATGATGTCGGGATGCTGAAGTGGTGAGGACGTTTAGCCTTCAGATTTTATCAAAAAGACAAATCCCACAAGTAAAACATCAAGTTCTACATCTTGGCGGATACAAAAAGTAAGTGCTGTTGGTATTTAACACGGTATTTCTAAAACTCTGAAGAAAACTGTGACTGATCTATTCAGTTCAAAGTGTACAGTATGTCAATGTTGCATTCACTTTGCATGGACAACTTTTACAAAAGTGTTATCTTGAGTGCGTTGCTGGTGGAAAAAGTTGAGATCATCTGCTCTCTTTGCAGCCGCCGAAGCGAGCTACGTATAATTTATAAACCAGACAGGCTACGGGCTGGAGCAGATTAGCAAAGACATGTGCAATTTTGACTACAATATCCGGTGTTGATCTGTTTGATCAGATGATATCGTACTGCCGTTTCACGCGTAAAACGTTGAATTGGACCAAAAAGATTTTTTTCTGGTTCATGTAAATCAATGCCGACAATGAATTTGTCTTGCACAAAGCGAAGAGAGGTCAGGGGAGGTTCGACAGCTTCTACAAATTCCTTTTGGACCTCGTTGGACAGCTGTGTTGTCGACGGGTTGAAGCTGAGCCTATTGACCACGGCAAAGACCCTGCAACACAATGTCATCGCATGGAAATTTTCCTGGAGATCGGTTCGAGAAGCCATGCACAAAACGATGTAGGGTCTGTAAGAAAACCGGACTCAGGAAGTACACGGCAACGGTATATAATTGCTTCTACTGTGATGTGGCTCTGTGTGCAGTTCCTTTTTTCTCAATTACTACATGCAGGTGTGTTATTGAAAAAAACTTCAAATAAAAACTTGCTCTGATCTGTTACTGCTGATTTTTCGCACATTAAATAAAATTTGTTTTAGACAACCACAAGCCAAAAGAAAATAACAAAAACTTAATGTTATCGACGTTAGGAAAACGTTAGATTTCTCTTTGTTTCTTTGAGTAGTCTCTTGAGTTAGTTCTATGCAGCTATTTATCGTGGTTACTACGTTCGGGTACACATTTCGAAACATTAGATGGATCATAGCAGAAGATGTGTACTGTATTATGAAAATGCACAGCTAAACCTATTTCATGACAAGAAACTTTTTGTGGGCGTCATCAAGAATGTGATTGCAGTGCATTTACGTATTTTCGGCAATGTTTTTGTTACTTTCCCCTGCAAGTGATCCTTAGTGAGGGAAAGGCTAATAGGTCTGGTTCAATTCTTTCCTTGTGTTTGAATCAAGTTCATTTTTGTTATGCGGTCTTCTGATTCGGCTCTATGAAGAACAAGCGAAGCTTCAGAAATGAAGCATGTCATTTTTCAATTTTGATAAACGTCAAATAATGGTAGAACCGACGAAATAAAGTCATAAGCTGATATAACGCAAGCGTTAGGACAGGGCCTCAAAATTGAAATAGCCTAGGCTCCTAAATAAAAGTCTGGAACTGGCGACCAGGCAAAGAATGTTGCTGGATAGTTTGATGGAAAACTATTCGTTGCACTGATGCGTGGGTGCGAAAGTTGAAAAGTGTTCACCACGTTGGTCGCTCTTTGCCCCAGGGTCCATTAACAGTAAGGACGATTCAGGAGTTGCCAAGCGTAATCCTTTGTTGTTTTTTGCGTCGGGTAAATCTGCGCCGTGCACGGCTCAGCATAAACTCCTTCATGGACGCAATGAAACAAACAAAAGAATCAGTAAATGCTTGTTGACCCTTGACTTATTAACACTTGGTGGCGGTTTATAGAGCTTGTCTGTCATTGATTAGGATCGGCTTTGGGACTTTCATTTTTGTCATCAAAATAGTGTAAGAAATAGAAATACGCTTTCATCTATGCCGTACAAGACTTTTTATCTGCCAAGCTCTTCTTGCACTTACCAAGGTATAAAAGATTTTGATTACCTAAACTACTTTGACATGAACATACATGTCAACAAACAAGTTGCATTTCAGTCTTCAGTTTCGTTTATGCTCGGTTTCTACAACCCTCTCAGAGGTCGCGAGTGGTCTGAGGCGCCCACTGCCACTGGCTTGCACTGCGGGCCAAACGTTGGAGGTAGGGCCCGCTCCAGAATTTTCGTCAATATCATACAGCCGATTGGAAGTCGAGTTTGTGATGACTTACTTTCAACCAAAAGGTAAAAAGAGAATGCAGTACGCTGCTACTGCAAAAATAAAATTTGTTTGCCTTTAGTCGAAATGTATTGCTTCGGCAACTGATGTTCCAGTGAAGCAGATTTGTGCTTTCATTTATCGGTTGGTGTCTTTCTGCAATATGAGGACAGATTGCTATCGGAAGGTCAGCGCCGAATGTCAGATGAGCTCAAACCTAATTTATGCCAAATTGCAAACAATCAACTACAAATATCTGTTGCAACGTTGTTGAAATTCAAGCAGCTGCAAAATAACTTTGTCCACATTCAAAACGTTTTAATTTGTTGTCCATTCAATTTTCGTACATGTTCAATGAAGCATCGGTGAGTTTGTAGCTTCAATTTAAAGAGATTTTACTGTTCATTGAATGTAGTAATAAGGTTGTAATGCACATTGCACTGCAGAGGGGTTAACAAAGCTAAGTCCTATAAATGTTTAAAGACATTTATATTCTCCTGAAAACACATTTTCATCATCGGAACAGGACTTTTCGGTCTGGCCGTGTCAATCTGGCCGATTCGGTCTGGCCGTTTCGGTCTGAGCCGTTTCGGTCTGAGCCGTTTCGGCCTGGCCGATTCGGTCACGGGACATTTCGGTCAGACCACGAAATCTTGCAGAAATCTTACATTAATGCAAAGACGAGCCGTTTGATTCCAAGCGCACTCCCTCTATCATCATACTGTAGGTTACCAAAGGTCGAGACATTCCACTCAAAGCGTGCTCCCTTCACGATTCGCAATAGCGGCAAGCGCTGTCGGCAAGGTATTTCACTCGGCATAAAGTTCAAGTTGTCGTGCAAAGTAACTGAATCAGTGGTGTATCGGGCTTAGCCAGATTATTTGATAACGATTTATAATATTGTAAAATGCAAGCTTGATTGCTTTGTATGTTTGTGGCACTTCACATTTCACTGATTATGGTTGTTAACTTGGGGTCTATGCGCTGGGCTTTGTTATTATTCAAGTATTTTCGTTCCATGTCTGGCCTTTCGCATTTACGTTGCAGGTGACCTGAATCAAAAACTATCGTTTGTAGCAAGCGTTCTCTAGACTTCGTTCGCTCGCACTTTACTCGGGCTCATCCGTTAGAGCCCGACCTGCTCTCTGCAATTAGGAATTTAAGTATTTTTTAAAACAGTTCACATCAGGTTAAATGTATTTTTTGAAGCAACAGATCTGTATAGAGCAGTGGTTTTCAACCTTTTTTGTACCGCGAGTCCGCGATCCATTGTGGCACCCCACTATACCAAGGACCCCCATCTAAAACTCGATCAAACCAAAGGTAATACAGCTGTGTGCATAAAAAATCTACTCGCGACCCCTGCAAAAATGCTTCACGACCGATCTGGGCAGTATTCCACCAGAAAAATGTACACTAAGCAAATGTTTGTTTCAGTGGGCATGCAGTTGCTCAACCATGCAAACATATAGGCAGTAAAGTAACAGAGGCTATGCAGTGTATAAACGATATTAAATCTGGACTGTTGCTAGTGTGCGAGAATGGGATTTCACCACACAAATGGTCTGTTGTGCGTTTGCGCCCCGCAGAGGGAACACTGCCTCTGGAAGTCGCGACCCTTGCACTGAAAACCGCTGCCACAGGGCATTGAATGTGAATTCCAGTCCAATGAACAGTTCGCATTCCAAATTAATTTCAAACGAATGATTGTCAATTCGGGTATATGAATGAGCCAAGTACGCAGACGTTTACTTGGGCTTATTTCATCCCTTAAGCCCGAGTTGCCCTCTACAAATAGCATTTTTTAAGTATAAGTCATATCAGATTGAATGTTTTTTAAAGCAACCGATTTGCATAGACAAGTTCCCGTTCGAAAATAATTTCAAACGAGCAAAAATGTTGTTCAGTAACTCGGGCTAATATGAATGAGCCTTGCATGCAGAGAACTAACTGGCATTATAATTGCTCTGTAACATACGTTACGCAACAATCGATGAGTCCTCATGAGAACTTCTAATTCATTGTTACGTAACTACCGTTACATAGCAACGATAGTGCTAGCCAGAATAAAAACAAATGGAACTTTCAATGATGCAAGCCTAGAACGGTTGCATTCTGTCAGTGGCCTTGGTATAAATGGCGTGTTGAGCCCGAGCGACGCGTTTGACTTGCAGTCGCCTCTGAACTGAATGTTCCGGAACATTTTATTTTGCGTTCGTGAACAACGTGTCACGTCACTGACGTAAAGTTGCCTTTACGTGGATAGAATGTTAAGATCATAGTAAAACAGTGCAGTGACAAGCGGTTGCTAGCGTGCAAATGCGAAACTAGTTGACGTAAACGTTTGTTGTCCTAACATCAAAGTAACGTTCGGTAAAGTAACGTTCGGCCCATAAGCTATCTCTTTTTTACGACGATTGCGGCACCTTGACGGCTAGTTCGTAAACTCATTATTGAGTGACATGTCTTTATTCGTTAATGCGAGCGCGACATGCACTCTATTTCATTCAATTTCTGTTGCCTGCTATTGCGTTTTGTGTCAGAGTAGTTGGTTTTCTTTATCACTCCTTGCCCTTTGCCTGCATTTAACCGCAAAAGATTACGGGGCGTTTCAGATGTCGGCGCTTGAAATAAAAAGCAAGGGGATGGATAAGAGCTTCATGACAGCTGATATGTCAAGTCTCAAATGTTAATAATTCTTCTTTAAAAAACAGCAACTTCAAAGGTGCAGCTCATTCAAAACTTAACAATAGTGAGAAGTAAGTTAAGAAAACTCCAGCACAGCTCGCGAGAAATCAAATTTAGATTCCCGGGAAATTTGCATTTTTTCTGGCACTGGTCAACGAAAGGTTTTATTTAAACAGACTGAAATCATAAAATCAACGCAAAGATTTATTTGAAAAAACTATGTAGGTGTCACAAGCATGATCTAAAATCCAACAGTTAATCAGCATCAACATATGATTTTCATTATCATCAGCAAGCAAATTAAATCATTATCGACATTTTACAATTAAACACAAATACTTCAAACTCAAAATTACAATTCAGTGTTAAACGCAACCATGGCTCCTCATCCTCAACCTCCTGAAATAATTTCTTTTATATTGTTGAAAAAGTTTTGTACCAGGAAGTTCGCTGTTTATTCCATGACGAAGTTATGTGCGATTCCACGAAGATATTCTATGATGTCCATGTTGTTGCAATCGTTTACGGTTGTGAGGAGGCGCTGGTCAGCTAGTATATATTCCCGTCTTTTCACTGGTCCAGGTAAAACACGAACGTATTGCTCCTATGCGACATCTCTCCCCTTTCGGATGCGGCGAAGGCCATCCATCAACTTACAGATTGAGGAGTGGACAATGTCAAGTTCTGTTTTCAGGCGTTTTCCATTGCATCCACGGCGCGAATGGAATTGCGACGGCAATTCCATTGTATCCAGGGCTCGACGTTTTGTGTTTGCTTTAATTTTGCCAACTTCCGCACTGGCTGCGTCACTTCCGTGGGTGTGGTGCCCGAGTCGGTTTATGATGACGTCGTTTACATCCATATGGAGTCGGCACCGACAACTGCGTGTCACACATCTCCAAAACGTCGTACTATGAGCAGAAAAAGCGTGAAAAGTAAACATGAATCCAGCAACTGTGAGTTTCGTCTTGCCTCGGGAAGTTTCTGTGCTCTTCATGGCTCAAATCTGGCGAACTGGCTTGGGGATGTGCTGTTCATGCTTATATACAGAGTGTCGCAACATCAAAAGAAGTTGACAGGGAGTTGGTTTAACACTTGTAGCGTGACATTTCACCTGTCAGACTGTTTTGTCACCTCGCTGCAATATCAAAGGGATTTGGTATAACATCAGCTAGCGTGACATTTCGCCTGCAATTGTATTGTGAAGGGGTGGTCAACTTGTCTTCGACTGGGCTCGACTACAAATTTCTTGATAACTTGCGACCAATCAGTCGATAATAAAGTCACAAGTACAAAATTTCATAAAATGCAACATTTTTCATTTTGATGTACTTTCCGAAATGTTGATTGAAAAATGTTCTTTTTAGGTATCTGTCCAACTTAGAATCGGCGCTCGAACGGTTGATCGCCATCCACGTGTTGGCCACCCCTGGTATAGTGTATTGTGTGGCGTTTTCACTCCCACACGCAATGCGCTAGGCTTTAAACATGCATCGCAGTAACAAGGAACACAGAAATACATGAAAAAATTCAAGCGTATGTGCATGGCGACAGTAGAGACTATACGCCTCATGATGCTAATACATTTCCTTTGATGAAACACAGGCGTATAAGACACATGCATCAATGACTTCATCATGATTGTTATAATGTAGTACTGCGATGACTTCCAAGTACATCGATTTAATAATGCATGAGGGAGTGGGAGGATGCGAAGGACCAGGGGTCATTTAAGCAGAAGAACTCCCAAGGACGAAGCTACTTTAGTGTAAAAGGACAGTGTAATACAGTAAGTAAAAGTCTTTTGCTCTGGGTATAAAATTTAATATGTGCAATGCGTTTATATGTTTTATTGAAGCAAAATGCGTTGCAGGCAAAGGTCAGACCACCAGAAGAAAATGATTTAAAGTTGTCAGATTAAATATTTACTGTTTTCACATATNCAGAAATATTCGTGAATGCTGAAGAAGAATTGCGTCGAAGTTATAAACTGGTACAGCACTGTAATGGTGTCANNAGTTTGAAGTAGGTTGAGAACTAGGCGTCCAATTTTGCATTGTGGAAAAGAATTCGCTGTCAATGCATGCGTGAGAACGGAAATTCGTTTGAAGTGCAGTAC
>JGI24159J19872_10006667_pt1 | contig 15078 bp, 10 predicted proteins | sample Ectturendosymbi4_FD_19872 | JGI IMG/M metagenome (IMG submission 19872) | reverse complement strand
CAGGGGCGGAGCCAGACATTTTCATTTGGGGGGCCACTGGAGGGGCCAGTTTTGCAACAAGGGGAGCTGTCAATGGTCTGTGTAGGACTTTCAGAAAAAGACGTGAAAAATTTTTGGGGGGGCCAGGCAAAATTTGGGGGGCAGTGGCCCCCCTGGCACCCCCTAGCTCCGCCCCTGGTCCGGATCCAGACCAATCCAAGTCCAGTCCAGTGCTCATCTCTGCTTTTAACATGTCACACAAAAAATGTAGCTACTGAAGCGTGGAGAGTGCTCCGACGCGTGCTTACGTAGGTATCACGCGGTCACTGCATTTGACTAGGGTTTGATAAACCCATCAAATCAATCCAGGGATATACAGTATTGAGGAACAGTAAAGGCCCAAGGGCAGATCCTTGCGGTACACCACATGTTACATTCAGAAATGAAGATTTAGTATCTGGTATTTTAGTACGCTGAACCATATTGTCTAAGCAAGAAGCTTTAGGGCTGTTCCTCTTACTCCATAGTAAATAATGTATCATGATCAACACAGTCGAAGCATTTGCTCAAGTCTAGAAACAGAGTACATGTTATTAGTTTGTTATCTTTACTACAAACCATCTACAGTAGAACCCAGCCAGCCGTCTGGATATAGGCTGTATACCTTTCAATAATTGCACTGTGCAAGATGTTACCCGACCTCCATCAGTAGTATAGTGGATGTAACCATTCGATTACGATATGGCATTTCGTAACTCGTGATTGTTTCGACCGGTCCTCACAAGCAGCCTCTACGCTGGCTACCCCAACCCCTGCAGTAGTACCAGTTGGAGCTCTCGGTTAGTCGGTTTCAACACTTGGACAGACGGAACACGGATGAGACAAATTTTTTTCGGCTGACGGTCCTTCAATAAGCTTTCATTTCGTTGCAATGATCACCGAGGTACCTGAAAAAGCTAAGCGTTCAAAGGACTTTGAATGAGTAGCGTTACCAAAGAATGATAGGGATTGATCCAAACGCACTATAGTTCAAAAACAATAGTTTTGTTTTGCATCGCTTGACGAACTCAATCGGACTACCACCTCTGGAGTTGCATCTAGAGATATCTGGTGTTTGACGGGAGGTGAGCGAGGTAGGGAGGATTAGGGACATATGGCCATGCAGGACCTTTGGACCATGATGTCTTTCTCATAAATGACATGCGGTAACGCTTCGTTAAATCATGTTTAAAAATGCTTATCAGACATCAATTTGTCATGTGTAATGCAGAGGACCTTGATCCAGTCATAAGCAGTTATAGTTGAAAATGCATTTTTACGGAGTATAAGTAAATTTTGAAGGGTCTGAACTTTTTGTGACATGCAAGGATTGAAAGCAGATTTCTGTCAGTTGGTTGGGTTTGCAAATAGAAGCGACATTTATGTCTGGAATGATAGCAGAGTTCTTGAGTTCTTTTAAATTGAGCAAGTAACAATGTTTCAGTAGCAGCAGCATAAAAATAGCCGGATGAAGGACCTTTGAACCACTTCACATAAAGGACCTATGGACCGTGACCAAAGGACCTTTGTATGACTGCACATTTTATAATGTTGCAAAAAGGTTCCATATCAATACATTCCCTACATTTTCTTCTTTATCTCATGCGCTTTGCAGAAGTAGACCAGGTCCAAAAACACTTTCATTGATATGGCCACATTGAAAAAATGTAAAAACGTTAACGTAAGGTTTAATGAATCCACTTTGAGAAAAGCCGTTAATACGTGTTAAACTATAGTAATAGCATTCGTGAGGCTGATCGTGATTACAATATTCTCCAAACAACTCCACGGAGATGTATCATTGACACTAAAAAACAGAAACCTTGAATCTGAATGTATCCACAAAATCTTTGGCGACAAAGCAGATAGGTTTTATGTCTATGGTGTGTGGCTAATAGATTAATTTCGTTTTTCAGCGGTGAACTATAATGAGGCCTACTCGTTTTCTTGACAGATTTCCAATCCAGCAGAAAACAAAGCATTGCCATCCGACATGAACTGCTGTATTTATTCGATTGCAAGCCACGGCTTATAAAGTTTTTTTTTCATCGATTCGTGCAGCTTGTAATGAAGGGCGGCTTACATTTTCATTTCTTTACTTCATTAAAAAGTAGGCCTATAGATGACACTCAATTTTTTTTTGGCTTCGTTTTATTGACCAAACTCTCTTTTCGCATTCTCTTTCTATTTCGTATCACATGCACACCCGTCACAAGAGGGATCATGAGCTAATCCAGTATTTCCCAACCATTTTAGGCTAGTAGCAGAAGACATATAATTTGCGGCACCCAGTGTCGAACGCATAGCAATTTGCTTTAAGGTTTGATGACATTTTGAAAATGGTACTTTTAATGATATATTGAAAAACTAATTAGCTCGCGGCACCCCTGAGGATTGTAAATGGTACTCCGGCTGGGAACCATTGGGCTAATCATTGTCTAATGATAGTTTCTAATGAAAACGCAGGTATTCATGCAGGGTTACGATATAACTAAAAGTACAACAGCACAGGTGCTCTTGCTAAGTAAAATAAGTGTTATGAGGAAAACTTGCCTTTCCACTGCATTTCATGTTTTTGTTGCAGAAATGCAAAGTATCGTTCTTCTCTTTTGTGGTGAATAAGCAAAAGTTTCATTTTTCATTGTAAATAAACGAAAATTTGATTGTCCTCGGTAATTATTGTTATGAAATTACCTGAAAAAACAACCTGATCCAAAGGTCCCTTAGCCATGAACCATTGGTCCCTTAGGGTAGGGACCTTTGGGCCACTTTTTCAACAATTTTTAAAGTGCAATCATTCAGACGTCATAATATATTTTGGTTCTTTTTTGGTACTAAAATAATGGGGACCCTTTGCACTTTTCGGAAACCAACTTTGAGCCACTTGCGGCAAGCAGCAGGCATCGCATCAAAGAAAATGTAAATTTTGGCCCAAAGGTCCTTAATCTCCCCTACTTGGCTCGGGCCCCCCTCGAGGTGTTTCGCGTATAAATTTTCCTCATTTTTGGTGAAAAATTCATTATCCACTCATAAAATATACTTCGAAGCTGATCATTAAGCAAGTACTCTACTTTCATAGATGCCCTCAACAGCCATTGCAATGTGTAGGTAGCCTACTTTGCTTTCAAAAGGTCCCTCAAAAGCAATTGTGTAAGTTCTCTGCTTTCAAAGGGGCCCTCAACAGCCACTATAATGCGCAAATAGGTTACTCTGTTTTGAAGGGGCCCTCAGCAGCAACCGCAATTGTGTAAGTACTCTGCTTTCAAAAGGCTCCCCAACTGCAATGTGTAACTACTCTCCCTTCAAAGGGGTCCCCAGTAGTGACTGAATGTGTAAGCAATCCAATTTCCAAGAGCAACAGAAATGTGTAAGTACTCTGCTTCTGAAGGCCCCCCACCAGCATCTCTAATGCGTTAAAAGGATAAGCATCAAACCATCTTAAATACCTTAAAAATTTCTTCCAAAAATTCCGAAAAGACCCTATCAAGTGAAAGCTAAACTTTAAATCAAACGATAATTATTTTTCACTGTCAGAGAGTGAAGTTTGTAATAATACAGTGTAGCAATGCTTGGAAAAAGGTATATGATGAATTATTTGCTACTTCTGCGCATTTTTCAAACAACTAGTGTCAATGCAAGACGAGGGCAGCTTTGACTCATCCAGCCGAAAAGTTTTTTAAAACAAATTTCAGGTTGGATGCCTTTGTATGTATGCCATATTCTTGAATGCAGTTAATAGGATGAAATTTAAAACAAATTTAGTGTTATGAATCTGCTTGATTGTTGCTTGTGGTTTCATGGAGTCCTAATAAGGACATGGCTATGAACAAATTCAGGAGACCAAGCATTTTTCAGGGGGGAAGTGTGCTACAAACTTTCCCGTTGAGAAGTGGGGAAAGACACCAACTTGCTATTGCTAAACTTGTTGGCTTTGTCTTCCTAACTTACACTTTTCAGCCTCGCTTCGAGCCCGCCCAACCGTAAGTCCACCACAACTGGTTCTACCTAACAACTAAACATGTTTTTGAAAATTCGTTGGGTGGTAATCCCCGGTTGCGGACCTGATTCTAGATAGTCCTGGTTACGCAAGACTTTCGGTTAATTAAAATGAAAACTGCAATTAAGGAGACCACCAAGAGGATTTCTTAAGCTTCGCTTCTAGCAATTTTTTTCATTATCGACATTTCTCGGACCCATACTGTCTTAACGAGTCTCAAAGCTCACCTGCTTCTGGGTCGAGGACAATGAAACTATGGGACAAATGTCGCATCAAGAAGCAAAACCTAACCATGCTTGGACGATAAAACTGTCAACATCTACTGGACACTTTTACGGACAATAATAGCGCTGTTAAGCTTTTTACATTTGACTAAACTCACACAACATAACCAGGCCCGTAACCAAGAGCCCCCCTAGAAAGTTTTTCTCCCCCCTGGAAAAATTTGTTGGATATATTTTGAAACTATTGGACATACTTCAAAAAATTTGGGTCCTTCTCAGAAAACTCTTCGCCCCTCCTGGTGTCCCAAGCTGGTTATGGGCCTGAACATAACTACCGGTAAATGCCTCAACCTTAACTCGTTAATGCGTGCCGTTTATTTGCGATACTTCAATAATCCAAACAAGGAATCGAAGCAACGAAAAACGGCATCATTAACCACGGGCAAGATCAGTATTGTTCCAACCCACAAATACTGCAGATTATCAGCGATGTTAAATACACTGTGGTTTGCATCAACCAATATTCCAACATCATGAAGTACGTAAGGCTCACCACCACGCATACAATATTGCACGAAAAAGTAACTTAAACTCACAACTGTCTTTGACTCCACAGTAATTGCTTGAAAAGTTTGGTTTCGCAGTCGCTGGAGGAATGTAACTGCGTTTCGAGCAGCAAATGTTTGTTTCTTGTTGTACCACTACTCTAGTCATGAGACTCACTGAATTTGACAACTCGGCAATTGAACATCTCACAAAACAACTCTCAGATACCATTTAACATGCCTAAGCTCCTCAGCAAAGCATGGCCTAAATCGGGCCACACTTCATTACATTCTAACTACGGACCAAGCGGTGCACAAATTATCGATATAACCGTCGAGCCAGCACCTGACTTACATCACAAAAAATAAATTTGGTGATTTTTACAAATTCTACTAAACGTTGGGTAATATCTCCATAGAAAAATTTAAGGCGACCTACAGCAAAAACATTTCAAGAAAAAACATAATAACGTGAAAAAATGTTATTTTCCATCATTTCACCTGTTTTAATCTTTTCCTTGTTGACCGTATCGTTATATGCAAAATAAGCAAATAGAAGTCAATCGTTAAGTTGGACTTTTTGCAATCTGGCCATTCGTTATCCTTCGCTTTAATCAACACATTAGGGTCAGCCACGTGAGCGATAACCTTCGTCGAGTAAGCTGTTTAGCGTCGAAAGACAAAAAATGAGTGGACGACTCTGGTAGTCTTTCCCACATAAACAGCTACTGAGAAAACCTGATTGCTGTGACTGCTGCAAGCATGTTGGGTAGAAAACGCCCAAAATCACATCATACCCGATTTGACGCAAGGCGGCTTAACGCGGCCTAAGCAACGTACAGCCCACATTTCACCTACGTAGTCATATCAATTCTTTTACCAAACACCCAGTTGCTTTTCCCACTGATCCGTTCCATGCTGTTGTACGCATCGAAAGTCATTCAACAAGTTCGCATCGTGGGAAGAAGTTTCAGTTGTTCGAGTTTTGCACAAACAGGATTCACAACATTCCCGCAGGAAAACAGGACCCATCGTTCTCTCCTTCACGTTACAANCGTGAAATGACCAACTTATTCAAACAAAGTTGTGAAAACACGTCAAAATTTTTCTTAAAAACATGTTCGCTAATCATGTTTTTTTTAATACGGAAGGTTTTGCCACAACTGGCAGCAGTGGCGTGATGACGGAAGTAAGTAGGTCAACAATCCGTGCTGAGAAATCGCTGGTTTATCGCAACTGACACAATTAGAAAAGGCACACCTGAAACGTAAACGCTCGCTACAGAAAAACATGCAAGAAATTGAAAATCACATCCCTTGAGCAGCTTTTCTTGTCGCCAGTTTCTTCCTGTTATGATTGGCCTTGCTGGCTTTATGCGCTTCCTTGCGCTTGTGTTGAATAGTTTGCTCCTTTCTTCGCGCGTCGCGCTCCGACCCTTCGGTGGGAGGCCGTTGCTGTTTTGGCGGCTTTCGCCGGGTGTGCTTTCGCTCGCGCTCTTCCTGGAGTTGCTTTCTTCGCGCTTCTTGCCGCGCTCGAATCGTTTCGGGGTTTTCAATGAAATTTTGTCGATTGTTTGCGACGGAGGCCGTTTGCCTGAAACAAAGCAGAGGCGGTCGAGAAATGTTACTCTGCAACCTTCACGGCTGGCAACGCACGTGGTATTTGGCTGCAGGGAATACAGCCGGTCTTGATTGCACGATTTTATTTCTGTTTGATTTTTTTTGTCATAGAAATTGCACTCTCGTACAAAGTAAAACCACAGTAGTTGGCGACAGCGCGTTGCGATTGACCTCAACTACCATTGCAACGAAGTCGAAAGCCATTAACTGATGGGTGACAAAGCGTTGCTTCTTACAACAAACATTCTTTAGTTTTGTAACATTTCGCAGAAACGATCACTAAAAACGAGCGCAGAGTTTAATACAGCACTCGGACAATTCAGAGCAACTTACTCCGGTTCTTCATCGGATTCAACAACAACCCCGATCCTCTGCGTGCGGCTCTTCACCAAGTCGTCTGCGTCATCAGCATCGTTTGCACCGATGTCGATGTCATCGTAAGTGTCGTCATACTCGTCGTCGTAGGCGAAGGATTCCTTAACTTGAACATCAAGCGCAAGGTGGAAGTTGCGACGCACGTGAAGTACGCACAAAAATAGCGAAAGTACGTGAAGCAAGCACTGCAATCAATCTTTCAAACAACGCTGATGATTATCACCGCACACGTTTGCCTTTAAACCAGTCAACTGTCGAAACAAATAGTTTGCAAGGTTACCCTGAACCGAAAGGTGCTCTTCATCGCTCTCGTCCTCATCCACTATATCGTACTTGCTGTAAAGGGCCCTCAAGCGCTCAACATCGACGTCGCGCTGCCAGGAGTCGGCGTTTGACTTCTCGCGCTTTCCGCGGTGTACCCGGGAAGTATCGAATCGACTGAGATCGGCGCTCGGATTGAGAAAATCGAATTCGTCGTCGTCGTAAACGTTTTTCCGATTCCCCACGTGATCGACACTGGGCTGTTCGCGATTGGATGGGCCAGGCTCGTCTTCAGACGCCACAGCGAAACTACGGTTGGGAGGCAGCGGTGGTTCAGACGCAGCAAAGGGCATTCTTTCAGCTTTCCTGCAGCAAACAAGAACCAATCTGGCGTAAATGTTGAAAACAATATGCACAGAAGTGAACCACGTCAGAGCAGGGAGAACAGTGCGTAAGAAGTGCAAGCATGCGCCACTCCTAAAGACATAGGTCGTGAAATACAAAAGGTACTTTGATAAGCATTATAACGTTCTTGTTTTCCATACACGATGCATATAGGGTCGCACGACCTAAGTGCGTCACACAGTTCTGACGCAAAGCTCAGTTTCAACAAACGAAACGTTTCACAACTTCAGCAAAAGCCCACTTGTTGCGTCTGAACTTGGCAGCGACGCGTTGATGCCAATGAACAGTGTTGCGCCTTTTTAACCTGCGTGTTACGCAAACCGGAGCAGGTGCGTTGTGCGTTTTTTAAAACAGGATACCAAGGCCCTAACGTCTTCCACTGACTTAACGAACCTCGTTGAAAACACATATATAGATGGTATTTTATTGCGTAATTTAATAAAAAATTAACTAAACCGCGGCGCAAGATTACTCGATCAAATTCTTACCTATCCATTTTCTGCAGATCTTCCGGCAAAGCATCGTCAAGCAGCGCTTGGATCACTTTTTCATGGTCAAGATCGAAATGCATTAGACAGGCTTCAACAAATCCGGGTCCGAGATCCGGCAGAAGTTCGTGCACGGATGAAACAAGTGAACTCATTTGTACGTCGTGTACTGCCGGTAACGGTCCGTTATTTAATGACGATTTACTTGCGAAACCATTCTGCTGATGTTTTATGGGAACAGCAAAGTCGTTTTCTTGCGAAAAGCGGGAGATGCCCGAAAGTTCGTCGAGAGATTGAAGTATGAAGTCAGTCTGCGCTCCTTCGAGGTCAGGATAGGCCTTCGCATGCACAATAAGCAATTAATACAAGGCATTTTTCATTACAAAATCCGACGTAATTGGAACTGCACCTCAAGTAGTCGAAAATACACATTGCTACAAACAGGACTTCCAAATAGCAAAACTTGCTCAAGTTGCAACAATTTTTAATAGTTTGCATTGATTTTGTTAACAACCGTGAACGTCACAGCAAAAGTCAGTCAATGCTTTGCATCACAGTTCTCAAGTTTATAACAATAAATGAGTTCAACTGTTCCCTGATAGCACAAATATAAATACACAATCGCGAAAGAAATCCACTATTTTGTAACTCACAAGTTAGTTTCTTATAGTCAAAAGTACCAGCTACGTCTGATATACAATCAACAACGAGCTGATCAGGGGCAGTGGGGATAGTTTTCCGACAGAACTTGTTTTCACACAACTTACTAAATATTTCCCAAGTTACTTTGAAACATTGCTGCTTGCAAGCAGTCTTGGAATTTTTTCTTGTTGGTGCCAACCTGAATGGCATCAATTCATTTTTTTACAAAAGACCGACTCAGTGCGAATTTAGACGAAACCGTGCTTTGCTCCTTTGCACCACTGGCAGCGCCTCCCGCGGCAAATAATTTAATCCTGCAGGTACTGTACATCATGAAACTGACAAATTGATATTAGTTGCATACTCAACGATGTGTCTGTAAAATTCTCTCAAAAACCAAACAAGAAGCGAGAGTTAGTGTTCAATTGCACCTCCAAGTCGCAGTGACATCTTATGCATGAGTTTACAGGAAACGTAAAGCAGTTTTGTGATATCAGTAAATAATGAACAGAAGCCTGAGGATGTATACATCAGCACTTCTACTGCAACATGTGATGGCTGGTACCCATCTTACAAGCAACAAATGAGCCGGGAACAGAGCAAGTGCATCAAACACGTCAGCATTTCCCAACTTTTTGCTTATCCACAAGATCTGAATTGCTGATATTGCAAAGAGAAGTTGGTTATAAATTCCGTTACAACTTTTTTTTCTCACGAAGCCGTTTCGGCTCCGGTTTTTAAACCAAAAATTATCTCCGGATGTAAACCCACACCCAGTTTCCATAAATTCCACTAACGCCGATGGGGGTCGACGCTAAAACTCCGCAGTTTTGCTAAGCAGTAGGTGCATACGACAGCTCTACGAGGTAAAACGCAGCACTTTTGTAAATGATCAATACTTTACAACAAAAGAGGGATAGAAAAGTTTGATCTTCATAAACGTGGAAAAAAACAACGTTTAACACTGAAAAAACAGTTTTTTTTGTTGAGACGCGTTACCCTTTTTCAAAGTTTTACCCAAACAAGCGATGCCGCAACTGCTTCACTCTTTGGTCGGTTATTGTCCAANGTTCTCTCAACGATTTCTTTACCTAAATGGCCATCNAGTTTCCGAATTGAAACAGAAAGAAACGAACATCAAAGCGAACAAAACTCTAACTGGTTGTGCTAGTGGGCATTACACCGAGTGACAGTTGCGAGAGCAAGCAGTCAGTATGAGCGTTACCTGCACGGCAGCCTCAACTTCACTTCTGATATCAAACTCCAGCTGCAATTCTTTGATGAACATTTGGTGCGAAATGACGCCGGTGACAACCTGAGCCAAATAAATGCAGATTTGTTTTAATGCTTATAAAAATGTACAGAAACAGGATGGTAAGGTTTTGCAAACGTTTCAACGCGTCACAGAACTATCACATGGTAACTGTGGCTATATCACTTTTAACGTCAGTTCATTACGAAGCTGTGACAATACGATTTGAAAACGTTTCTTTCCACGCCTAACTCAGGTCAAAAACTATCCCCAGAATTAAAGGTTTATGGATGAATTTCCGGGCTTGACACTATCCAGTGACGACTACTCGCTCGGAAGGAGGTCAGCCCCAATTCGAAAAACAACATACTAACACGAAACGCAGCGACTCCAATAAAATAAACAGCACAGAGTGGAAAGCACCAAAACAGTAAACAAGTTTCATTAAACAAAGAAAAGTTTGTGAAGGTACAAGGGGTTCTAACAATACGCACGTTGTACAGTGAACTTTCGTCTAAGACAGTGGTTTTCAAACTGGGACCGAGAACCCAGAGAGGTCGTGAACTATTTTTTCAGGGGTCGTGAGTAGACATTTTATGTACACGGTTGTATTACATTTATTTTATTGGAGTTTTAGATGGGGTCGTTGGGTGATAGTGGGGTGCTATAATGGGTCGCGGTACAAAAAAGTTGAAAACCACTGGTCTAAGAAAAGATTTCAAACACTGCAGTTATGAAACATCATCGCTTTAACGCATGGGACAAGCAATATCCAGCCTAACGCACTCCTAGTTTATTTATTATTTCATCGGGCCTACTTGTACTTGCTTTTGCGCCAGAGCACGACCAACGCCTGTTGCAGTTGTCTGCATCGCTTTGAACTACCGAATATTCGTTTCTGAACGTAAGTTATAGTGCATTTGTATCCTTTGGCATGGATCTGACTGGTATGTGCGTTGTAATGTGTACAAGTGTCCAACCAAGCGTTAGGAGTAATCGAGCATTAGCGTTTGCAAGTTTAACGTCTTCCCGCGCGCTGATCTGGAATGGTCTCCAAAACAATGTTTTGTGCCTGTTTCTTTTGCCAACTGCCCTGGTGTCTGATTTAAGCAATAAACTAAAACTCGTCTTTGGAAATCTTTTTTCTTTTGGCCTAGTGTGCCTTTTTCACCCTTTGAAATGGCTTGGTAGTCCATAAAGGTTGCTGACCGCTGCGCTTTAACGAGCCTAAGAACTGCCAAAACGTGAAAATAAAGTACAAGCAGTCTGTACCAGCAACAAATTAAACACAATTTTTTGCAGTGCGGCGAGATATGTCAATACCTGGACAAAGTGTTCAGCATAGGCAGCTGACTTTTCGTGATCCGCGCTCCGGGCAGCTTCCAAGAGCGTGTCCAAAGCGCAGTGCTTGATCAGATGGTGACTGACGCAGAGCAGAGCTTTGCGAGAAAGCTCCACGTGCGCGAGGAGATGCTGTAGTTCTTGCTTTGAGAACGAGGCTCTGGCACGAAGTTCGGAGGCAATATCCGATGCAACGTATTCGTGAAGGCTTGACAACTTGTTCAGAAGTCCAGCCTGCATACGCTCAGAATGATGAGCGCATCGTCAAACAAAGCAGTTAAGGAAACACGAAGTAGCGATCATCCTACCTCAAAAAATGCTTCAGCAGCAACGGGATAAACATCGACACAGAATGACCTCAAGGTATGCATTATGTCAGACACGTAAAGAACCAAGTCGTGCAACGTTTCGTCCGGTTCTTTTTGGAGCAAAGTCTGGGGGAGGCCGTCTGACAACGCTGCGGGTCGATTTTCATCGCGACTGTTGTTGGCACACTTGCTTTCCACTTGGTTAAGAATCTGTAGAGGCAGAAGACTCCTTGTCTTACTTTGGAAAGGCACCAACCTTACGTGGAACAAACGTGTGCAATTGCTTTCATTCAAAACTAACGGTCGATAACTTCAAAGACAGACATGGTTAGGTCAGGGGTGGCCAATCTATGGCGCATGCACCAAATTTGGCGCATTGGATTATTTGAAGTGGCGCATTGTATACATGTAATCGTAATAAAGTAAGATAGTAAGCCTTTCCAATATTTTTCTCGATTTTTTCTTTCGTATAAATCCCTTATGAGATCCCTGGTATCACCCTGAAACAAACTTTTAAAACTCTTCCATTTCGCAATCAGAAAATGATGATATCAGCTAGTCTCCGTATTTAAAGGAGCAGACTGAATGTGCTACTGATAATGACAATATGAGAAAATGCACTATAAAGATCAAGTTATTGCGAGACTCATTTCAAAATCGCTTTTGTGAGGAAGAACACTGCAATTTGGCATTTATCAACCCATTCTCGCTTAGTGATAGAAAGATAATGAAAACGCCAAGTAACATACAAATGGAACTTCTTAATTTCAAAAAACATTTAATACTAAAAACGAAATTTGACGCGCTTTCTTCAGTCCCTGGTACTTACGACGTGATTAATTCTGGCGATCCTTACCTTGTGAAAATTTCCCTGAACTAAGAAAGTTCGCTCAACGTTGTAAGCATGTCGTTTTGAAACGACGTACACATGCAAATAAGCAGTTTTTTCCAAGAAATTGATTAAAAGCAAAATGAAGTCGCGCCTGACTGTTTCAAAATTGAAGGATTTTCTGTTGCTCCCAGTAACAAATTTAATTCCAAACATTTAAAACTGGTGAAATGTTTGAAGTCTCATTAAAGAGTAAGTAAATTTGATGCTTTACTAGATATTCCGTTTGTATTTGATTACATTACCTGGTAAATCGCTAATGGTGTGAAATACTATTGTTACAAGAAATATCCGACGGTATGGCGCATCTCCAGTCATGCTTGGAAAATTGACGCAAGGTGNGCAAAAGGTTGGCCACCCCTGGGTTAGGTGATCAAGTTTGGACTGTCGTTGTTTCAAACAAACCGGGATGTGTGCGCCCGGCAATCATGCGTCTGTTACTGAGTTGCGAGACTGGTAAATTGACCCCCGCTCCGCATTTTCCACAACATAACTTTATGGAAAACTGGAATGTGAAAAAAACAAGTAACGGCACAAACCTGAACAACTGTTTTTGCAGCTTGCTGAAGGTCATTGTTATACTGAGGTTGATGCCTGAACACACTGTCCAGCATCATCCTGAGCAAGCTTTGATTGCTTACATTGCCATAAACCGCACACAAATCCATGATCCGCGGAATATCAAACAAGAAGTTGTCATAAATAAGTTGACCAAAAGTTTTGCCCGTCATGAAACACTGATGCGACTCCTTTGCAGAAGACATTCTGAGAAAAATGTTCTTAAACATTGTTTTTTTGTGATAACAAAGCAGGCTATATCACAAGACATGCACATTAAGTTTCAAATCAATGTTATAATTGAAGTATACGCGAACGTCAACATTCTTTCACAGGTAACGAAAAATTTTTTTAAAGTATTCCGTTGAGAAAGCTAACGCAGTACAGTAAACCACCAGACGAACTAGAAACTCTGAACAAGCAATCTTATCAATCGTCGAGAACAAACCCTAGTTCAAGACAAAACTAAATAAAACGGTATCCTAAGTCAGTGTGGCTTCATCGTCGAATAAATTCAGGAACTTTTTTTCCCCAATCAACATCACAGCACGGTAGCGTCAGAACTCTATGTTGGCAGTTTTTAAAATATTCTGTTAGAACCATCATAAAAATGAATAGCAGCTAAGACAGTAACATACTAAACAACCATCAACGCGACTAATGTAAGCCTCTTTAGCCTTATTTTCAAGTTTATCTGTCCTGCATTGTGGAAATATCAACCGTTTACGTTAATTTTTTATTTTATTTTGGTGACGGCAATTGGCGGCAGGCCGAAGTCTGAATTGTGCTTCTTGCCGGGGCGGTTGAGGTGAACGCTCTTGCCCAAGGAGCGCCACGGCAATTCACTCAGTGGCTGTGGATCGAACACCCAACCTTCCAATTGAGAGGCGGACACTTTACCACTGAGCTATTGCAAAATACATAATTTTGCCAAAATCTGTTTGAAGCTGATCATTGCCTTTATGCACGTTATAATCGTGGCCTATTCAGTTCATTAATTCGAAAATACTTTGCTTATTTTCAGAATTAAGCAAAATTGAGGTGAACGGTTGTGTTGCGATCGGAAAAGCCCTAGCAGCACATGCGCAAAGCTTCGCACTGTGGCAGCAAGCAACAATAGAGTTCGCATGCCATGATCACTCTACTATTGCTGGTTCGTGCCACATATATATGGTGTTTTTCTCCACGCACATCCCATTCGTGATGAATCAAACACTTAACGCAACGCCACCGGAGAGGTTGCAAGTTGGTATTGCCAGAATGTGGGAAGACAAACTTTAAAATAAGACTTATATACATGTATCGCCATTTCAGGGACACTCAAAATTGTTTTGTTGGTGAAATCTTTCCAAAAGCTCCAAAATTTAGGAAAATATTTTGTTTTTCAAATCATCTGCAATAAATGCATACCATCCAATTGGTATGCAGAAATCAAGGCAGTAGTATATGTACATAAATAAAAGTTTTATCAGCCCTGATATTACAGATTCATGTTACTGTGTATTCATAAAGGAATGACCTATCATATATCACATGTTTCACCCTTTCAGAACTTTTTTGTATGCTGCAGCACTTTCAATGTTCGACCTGCACACATATAGCCTATTAGCAGTAACCACCGAGCTAAAAAAATTGATGGCTTGTTGGTCAGAAGCAAATCGTCTTAAATCAACTCAAATCTTACCAAAAATAACATGTCTGTATATCAACTAGCTCAAGCTGTATAATTGAGAATGTTTTCAATATTCTCCACTAAAAATATGATCAAGAATAATGCAACAGGTGACAAATACTAATCACAAAATGTAACTGATGTGGTATCCCAACATGGAGGTAACATACTAACCATCTAACACAGACACCTTACAAAATCCAAAATTTCTGAAGTTAGAAATTGTACTTTTAGAAACATTTAGTATTTACCAATTGTTTCTATTAATCCCAAACTGAACGGCATCTTGCAATGATATTATAAATATTTATTTAATTCAAAGAATCCGTATGTCACACAAAGGAGATATGTGCATAACTGACAAACTCATACTGTGTACCGCATTCAAAAGTACAGGGTGACCCAAAAAGATGCGTACCCATATTTTGTTCGATAAAAAACCCATTTTTTAACGAATGTCTTTTCTGTTGCAGGACGTGATAGG
>JGI24159J19872_10006666_pt1 | contig 15080 bp, 8 predicted proteins | sample Ectturendosymbi4_FD_19872 | JGI IMG/M metagenome (IMG submission 19872) | reverse complement strand
CGAGAGAAAACTAACGTGAATCTTGACCTGGCACGACTTCAGGGATCATCCACCATATTCTCTCAAAATATGTTTGTAATTACGATTTGTAATTAATTACAAGTCTTAAGAATAATTGCAATTATGATTGTAATTTGCGATTTTTAGCACAGAGTAATTGTAATGTAATTGAAAAATTTGGAGGAGTAATTATAATTGTAATTATAATTGAACAGATTTGATGTAATTGATCCAACTCTGGTTGGGTCACATGCTTGAAAAGGTTGAGAACGCCTGAGTTAGGCCTATATTCAATACAATGGCACATATAATAAGGAAAGTGCGTATACAATAATATGCATACAGTGTCAACAAACTTCACCAAAACGTTTGAAAACGTGAATATGACGTCATATTGTGAGTCACAAACAGGGCACACACAGTAGCCTCACAATAACCACCATACGCCACTGCACGTAACCGTAAAGCAACCCCAGAGCAGTGTTTTTCAACCTTTTTTGAGACAAGGAAGACTTTTGCATTACTCTCGTAATATATAAAAGATTAAAACTGGTGATGATAGTGGATAATTTATTTCCATAATGAATTTCTTGCCGAACAGCTGAATATCTTCCACTGAACACCGGTTGAAAATCACTGCTGTACAGTTTCCGATCTCTTTGAGAGTGGCAGTTTAAAACTTCAGACCTAGCCAATGGCCATGAGTGTTGGCAAGCCACAGGGAAGGATTTTTCCTGTAGGATCAAAGTTGCAGATTTCAGATTTCGAGAGCCAAATGAACGAAAAATGGACTGTAGTTGGTAAATTATCTTATGCGTTTGTTATGGTAGTTTTGAACACAGGCCCGTAACCAGCTTGGGACACCAGGTGGGGCGAAGAGTTTTCTGAGAGGAGCCCAAAATTTTTAAACTGTGTCCAATAGTTTCAAACAATGTCCAATACATTTTTCCAGGGGGGACGAACAAAATTTTAGGGGGCTTGGTCACGGGCCTGTCTGAACATATATACATATACATGCGTATCGTCTTCAATGTAGTTATACAATGAAACGTAAAGACGACATTCCTGAAAAGCTGATTTACTTTACCGTCTGGTGACAATGTGTTAGCTTTCGAGTCTAATCCGAAAAAAACAAATATAAAAGATACTAAGTTGAGACATGATTTACCGATTCTCAATATCTCTTCTGTCAAAAATCGTTACTTCATTTGTTGCGAAACCCCAAGTTAATTGTTAGTCAGCACACCAGGAGTTTTTCATCATAACAAACTACATTGCCATGGAAACACTCACTATAAACAGATCAGTGTCCTGCGCACTTCACGTGCGATGCACCAGTGTTTTGGATTAATTTATTGCAGGAGTTCCCAACCTTTCTTTGACCATGTACTCCTTCAGCATATCGACCATATGAGCATGTACCCCTAAAATTTCTTATGACAAAAAGGCTGAGGAAAATAACAAAATCCACTGAATTTTTAATAGAACTTTTAGATTTTTGGAACTATAAATGTGATATCCACTGATATGTATGTAAATATTTGGAAATAGCTCATATATAAATATATTTTTCCTTTTATTGCTAACTTTAAATGTACCACTTCATATAGGCAAATTTACCTCTAGGGGTGCATGTACCACAGGTTGAGAAGCCCTGATTTAGTGCATATGCATCTAACAGCGTTGTTGCACTTGGCAAGTATAGAGTGTAGCAAAGCCTGCTGCACCAAAAGCCCTTGGCCAAGAGAGGGAAGTTTGGCAATTTCACGACGTGAACACGCGCTCAACCTAGACTGCAGTCCAGAGGTACGTTAAAGAGGAGACGCATGACGACAACGAACAGACTTGCCCGACTTTCTAACTCTGATATTTCGACACGCAGTAACGTCAAAGCCTTTTTAATCAGCTTAAATGAACAGTTCAAGCCTATTTACAACACGGTCTCAAAATACCACTCCCAGCCACTGACGCAGGCGCTAAGGGTAAAGCACGGAACAAGGAGGTGGAACGATCAGCGAAGCGTTACGGAAACGATTATCAAAAATGGCTTGTCGAATCTCTATGAGAATAAAGTGACGATACAAGCCAAATAATCGACTAAACCTAAATGATCAAAAAAAGCACTGCACTAAAACCACTCTTTCTCACAAAGCAATTTCGGATCAGAATTGTCGCCAGAAAGTCTTCAATAGGGGGGCTTTACGTTTATGTAAGTGGGTTTGAAATTCTGAAAATTTGAACTCCACTGATTTATAGTGTTTCATATTTCAGTTTGTGGGGTTGGAACTTTGTTTGGGAAGCTAAGCCCACCAAAGCTCTCCCGTGGCAACGGGACTGTGTCGGATGTCCAATCACCAAAAGAGGGCCATCCGAGCCGCAGACGTTCGTAACATAGAGATGTAAGAAAAGAGTTTGCGGGATTTAGGAATATGTGAAAGTGTAAAGCGTAAAAACACCGTTTTAAATTTTTAGAATAAAACAATGAAGGAGCAGTATTTACAACGATGAAATCCAAAAAATGGAAACTTCTTACAGATTCACGGTTATTAAATGCACAAGAGCAGTAGTTCTCAACCAATGTCGCGGAAACCTTCAACTTTGAAGTTTTAGTGCGCATCGTATATAATTGTTGTTGTGCCGCACAATCTCTCTGCATCTTCTTTGCAACGTCAACATTTTACAAGGGGATTGTTTTATTTCTAAAATTACAGTTCCATGTTGTTCATGGAATTATTGTAGCAGCAGCACAAGACTGTCAATCTAATTAGGTATTTTCTTTTAAATCTTCATGTCTGCTTAGTTTACGCAGGCTAATATTTCTTCAGTCAAACTAAAAAAGGCATTTATTTGCTTTTCTGTTAAGACGTTTTTGTGTTGATTTTTTTCTTAAACTAGAATTAGATGTATTGCTTTGGGTTTTATCTCAGTGTCAGACAATAGTAGCACAAAGTCACAATGCGGTTTGTGATGCATGCGAAGGATTTTGCGTGCATGAAGATAAATATTTGGACTAGGCAAGGTGCTGTGTTCTATAACTATCTGCTACAGTGCACATCGCTGTATATCTGACTAAGCAACGATCAAATAATATTTCTGAACAGCGTAAAAACCGCTGAAAAAACAATGGGGTCTGCAATTGTTTTGGGGGCATTGAAGGGGGTCCACCATTAAAAAAACGTAGAGAACCACTGCATTAAAGAACAAAATATCTTTTACAAAATTATGTCGATCAGAAGCATTGACTCCATCAGATAAACAGGTTGCATTGAGGAGCACCGGTCGCGATTTCCACTATTAGATACTGTTGTTCCATCTGCTCAACGGATCTCATTAACGACTTGCTGCTCAGCAAGGGTGGTTAATTTCGCAGATATTGACTGGACCATAAAACGCTGTGTGTGTGATCAGTCCGGAGTAAAAGCAGATGTACAAGCTCGATTATATCTGGGTACAAAAAACAATATCAAGTTAATTTATGACGCACATCAGCTGTGCTGGCAAGACCTTGTAATTATGTTACTGCACCTTCCTCGCGTGGTGCTCTTGTAAAAAAACTGTGAGAATTCTCACATTCATTGGCACACTGCAAGATACAGCTCAGACAAAAATCTCCGCCTAGCCCTAGGCGTTCTTATGCATATGTTCCAAGCGCGAGTTTGTATGTGCGTCATACATTCTTCTACGTGTTTCGATCCCAGGCGATCCACGCGCGCAGCGACATCCAGCGTCATAAAATAACGGGGTAGGCCAGCACTCACGTTTCTGTAAGCCAGGGGTGGGGAACGTATTTACTATCACCGGCCGCAGGAATTGTGAAATACCGCTGGCGGGCCGCAAAAAATAATTAATGTTATCTTCAAATTCCACTTTTCTTTTCCTAAGGAAAATAAAGAGAGAAAACTATGAGGAGCATAAGAAACCTCCCTTGCTGCCTAAGAACGTGCTCATCATGGAGTTTCGTTTTGACATGATTTTGCGCCCAACTAGGGTAACTAATATTCTGATGCATAGTATACTAATTTTTCACGCGGGCCGCTTGCCGCAGGTTACCCAGTAATGTAAACAAACCAATCACTGTTCGCGTAGCGCCGAGGTCGCCAAATCCATAAAACACTTCTTTTGTTGATAATAAAAATTAGCCACGGGTAGAATATGCAAAACCAAGCAATACTCAAAAAAAGTAGAGGTTGTTTGGTTACCAAGACCATATGGGGCGAACAACTACGCTTTATTTTGCAACATACAAACACAAGAAGTTCAAAAACGCGAATTCAACAAATAATCTCCTGACGTCACAGTGAAACTACTATTTTTTGAAATCATGTCTTGTAACGTCACAACTGAGTTTTTACAAGGTCTTGTAGCATTTGACGCGCTTTTGCCGTCAAGGCTGATCGTCCCCGTAGCTCTTCCGCATACCGTGCAGTTGGTAAGGCTCACAAGGGGGTTACAATACCATTTATAAGGCCTTAGGAAAGCTCGGCCGAGAGCCGAACTCCAGACCTACCAGCACCGAAGCAAACACACTTAGAACCAGTGGCGTAACTGACGGTGGAGCAGTGGGGCGAATTTCCCCCTGGCAAGCTACATGCAAAAACGGGGCCACACTTAGCTAAAATTGTGGTTTTAGTATTCTTTTGGTTTTCAGTAGGCTGTTGTTTTTTAGCGTTTTTCGGAATATTTCCGATGATATAGGGTTTTAGTATATAGCCATCCACATCCGGATTCAATATCATTTCTCAAGCCTTTTTCTGAGTGTTGGTTAGTGGCCACCCTACAGTGGCAAGTGGGCCTCTTTCAATTAAATTTTTCCCCTCGCTCAAACCTCTAGTTACGCCATTGCTTACAACGAGGCCACGGGCTGGTCCAGTCACAAGCACTGAAACAATTATTAGTACTGAAATTGCTAGTACTGAAATAAAATACACATTTATCCATAATTTGCGACGTCATCAGCGCTTCAAGCATTTAAAACAAGAAGGTCACCTGATAACTCGCAAGGCTTGTTGCAGATATATCGTTTTTTTTTTCAAAAGCATGATGCTGTAGCTCTAAAAATTCGAAGTTTCTGCAAACAAACGGTGAAGTACTTTTACTGTTTTTTGGTACATGAAGAGACTATGTTAACAAATAAAAATTTAATGCTGGCCACTGTGTGGCAGGTGGTACGTACGTCCTGGGGGAGAAAGAAGCAATTTAAATATTCACATTTTGTCAAAGTTTTTTTTTTGATTTTCGGAACAAGGGCAGAAAGGAAAGAAGGGCAGGGTCAAAAATTGTGTTACGAAATGCAATAAGAATGTGAAAGTGACTTGATGTTTTTTATGGATTTGCTTGTTGGAAGCCTGAAAACAAAGCATTGTTCTAAAAATATTGTTACATTTGGGTAATATGAGTAAGAAAAACGCAACCACTGCTGTTTGATGAAATCAAATAAAACCAGTGTTTTTGAAATCTACTGTTATTGTACTTGGAATGGCGGATTTAGGGCGGATCTTCGGTCAGTTGCATCCCCCAAACGACCACGCAGCCCTGAAGTGGGGTTTCTTTTTAGCAATTGCCTCTTTCTTAGATATTCACACTTTCTCACATGCGAATAAGTGCGTTGTTTGCAACTTTTTGATGTAAAAAAAGAAAAATCAAAACAGCCATGATGATGGTGATTTAGTTTTTCTTTGATCTCCACTTAACGTCGCATTTCGTAATGAAAAAAAATAATGAAAAATTGAATAGATTGAAATAAGCAATTGCCAAACGGCGGGTTTTAGCTTGGCGCTCTATTATACGCCTGTACCCGACCCAAACGCCGAAAACAACGTGCTATGCTTCTGAAGAAACTAACGTGGGCTCAATGTAAGCATCTGCATTTGCGGAGATAAGACACTCGCTGATGAAAATAAAACACCAAAATATGGTCGAAAATGGTGCAAGAAAGGTTCGTTGAAACACTTTAAAATGAGGGAAAAATTTCAGTACCATTAAATTTTTGCAATGCTATTGGTTTATTCCAGAAATCAGAAAATCAAATGTTGTGAAAATGATAGATTGGTCTTGAATGCTCTTTTCCGTACAGATGCACTTCAAATATAAGGACAGGGAGAAGTTTGGTTATAGCTAAAATGAGGAAAGCCTTTCCCGGAAAACGCTTTCTAAGCAATAAATGTACAATTTTTTACGCTCGTGGTTTTCAACCTTTTCGTGTTCCGCCAGTAGTGTAAGTCCTACCCATGGAGTTATGTTACATTATCGATCTTGTATGTTATGTTCAGGACGGTCACTCTCTAAATGTGTGTAAAACTGTACTATCGGTTGGTTATGTTAAGTTGAGTCAATCGCAAAACAAGTAGATTTATCAATATATTCTTTTTTGGTGACTTCCACGAAAACGATTTTTTAACTTCAGAGGTAGGCGCCATATTTTGTCTTGACGACCCTCTCAAACTCAACAAGCATGGGTATAAGCAGGGTTTTTTTTTTAAGGAAAATGTCAGGAAGCTGGTTTGGATTTGTAGGGACCCAATTTCTCTGATTCTAGGGACCCGATTTACTCTGATTTTAGGGACCCGGTGATAAGTTTCTCTAATTCTAGGGACCCGATTTGAAATTCTAGGGACCCGAATCGGGTCCCTAAAACGCCTTAAAAAAACCCTGGTATAAGAGTCATATCCGTGCCTAATTGTTTGGTGTTGAAATGACAAAGCGTCAATGTTAAATCAGTGTATAAGTTCGTTCCATCTTTTTATCAGACGCTAGACCAGTAGTTCTCAAAGTGGGCGGCGTCGACCCCTTGGGGGTGGATGTTGAAAGGCGAGGGGATGAACAAAACTAGGGGCGAAAAGGGGGAAAGCAACACAAAGGGGCGCAAACACTCAACCACTGCCACTAATAAAATCGATCACTGAGTTAACTTCGTTTCCCATATCATACTTGGTTGAATAGGGATTTTCGGCTCTCAAAGCAAAGAAACCACTTGTTGATTCATAATCAAGGTGATTTACAACTGTACCTCACTAAAATGTCTGCCAATAATTTGAAGCTTTGTGACGGCCGCCAAGCATATCAGTCACAATGAACTGGGGATCATTGTATGCATCGATTGCATTAAATAAAATTATTTAAAAGTACAACCTTGCGTTTACTTTATCAGGCTTGGGGGGCGACAACGATTTGTCGAGGGTGGAAAGGGGGCGATGGAACAAAAACGTTTGAGCAACACTGCGCTAACACCCCTCAAAAACACAAAACTGATCATGAGTCGCCGCAGACAATAGCACTTTATGAAAATCTTTATCTTAATAGTCTGTATGATTGTTTTTACCCCCCAAAAAAAACAGTCATGAAGCAGNCACAAGCACTTACCGAATTTCCACACTTCGTACGAGCCTCACTGAGTTTATTTTGATCCTCGCAGCTAGGCTGCTCCATTCCGTTTCCATAATCAAACGCCTCACACAGCAGCAGCTTGTTCTCGACGTAAGGTATGACCTTGCATAAAGTATCGACCATATCACTCTTCAGAAGATTGAACGACAAGTCAAGAACACGGATCTATGAAAAAATTACCAGTTTTTGAAACAAGTATGAGTTCGTTTCACACTGTTTTTAAAGAATTTTCTTGACTGTGAAACACGATAGAAGAAATGTTGTTGCATCTTGTCCCGTAGAAACCCTTAAGCTGGGTTTACACTAGGGAGTTTTCACGCTGAAGACCGCGCGTCGGTCTTGTTTATTTAACGTCGCCGTGTACGCTGCTGCGGTTCATTGCGAAGTCATGCGAATCGAGGCGGGTCCGATCGCGCGAAGAGCGAACATTACGCGCGGAAATGATCTGCCGGACGAAAGCGCCTAGTGACTAGCCCCTTGCAAGTACCAGATATTTAGAGTGCTTTACTTCAAAATAATCCTGCGCTATGTGTGTTGTTCATTAAGGGCTTGGATTTATATGGATCAGTATTAAAACTTTTGGTGCTTTACTTTTAAAAAATGGGAACAATTGTTGATTGATATGGGTATGGTTTGATATGATCAGTAGCGCAAGTTAGTTTTGTCTCGAATGGTCACTCATGAAAAGTAACTATTGTACTATTTGAGGATGTTTCATGACTTAAAGTTCTATCCATGCATGTTATGTAATTGGTATTGGGTATCTGACAATTATGCCTAATCCTTACACATTTACTTCCACATTTCACTTTGCCTCAAATCTAAGACATGAAAGTTTCAATTTTAGCTACCCTAAAATTGTTTCATTATGAAACCATCAGTAGCATTAAAAACTTATCACTATGAAGCTAATCAGGGAATTAACCACGTGAGCCTAGGGTAATTTAAACATTCAAATGGTGTTGAACCAACCAGCCTCCTAAACCAGTGGTTCCCAAATTGTGACGCGCGCATCCAGGATTANCAGGTTGTCCTTACAAAAATATTAACTACACTTTGCTGACTCTTCTGTAACAGCTTATTAAATTGGATTCTGGTATAGGCNTTTGCGTCCACCCTGCATGCAAACACTTAGTTGTTAGTAAATAGGTAAATAGCCTACTACTGCATTTACTTATTAACCTGCAGCAAAACATATGAAGTTTACACAACATTTAAAATGTCAGTTGTCAAGGTCAGTACCACTGCCCACAATGATGGCTATCTACGTCGCCTTGCTGAAAGCCAACAGCTAAAGCGGTTGAACTCCAGCGAGATGATGTTGCCAGGGCAACAGCAATCGTCATTCATGAGTAACACGCTTCTCTTGCGTGCAGTGTAAACGGGCAAACGGAGCACCTGCCGCAGCCGCTTCGTTTCCGCGCGTAACTAAAGTTACGTGTAAACCCAGCTTAACTGAAGCGATACATAAATTGCACTGAAAAACTGTATAAACATCCAATTTCCGTAGTCTGGAATCGGAAAAAGGACGTCTATGTTTCAGCACGTATTTAATTCTGAATTCAGTGAATTTGGTTAGCAACAGGAACCGGCAATGCTATTGCAATGGATAACAGCAGTGCTGCAAAGGGTGTTTGTCAGGAGAAAGTAACGAATGCATATCATATAGGACTTTCATGGTTGCAGTTCACAATTTACAAAAATAATATAATTTGAGAGCAATTATCAGGTGTTCCGTTTGAATTCATGCCGAGTGTTTCACTTCAAGCAAACATTTTTCTCTGCAAACATTATCATATTTTAACGAGTGCAGCACTTTTTTGCCATGATTAAATTAAAAGAATGCAAGGGTGTTTTTGATGAACTGTTAAAGGACTTATGGTAATACGAAATCGGAGAGTTTCAGGTGGTTCTTTGGGTGAGCCTGGTGAGTCGTGACGAAATAGTGCGTTAACTTGGGTAGCTGCCTTATGCCTTGCAATCTTGAGATCAAGAGTTCTTCCTGAGAAAGGAACATCGTACCACACTCAGTGTCATAACTGCTTCTTTACGGACGTTTAGCGTATCGAAGATGGAAACATCGTTTTCTGTGCTCGGATTGTGTGTGTGCAGTGTGCACTGCCGTGTTCTACGTCATGTCAGTCAACATCGCATTGTACTCAGAGATGCCATGCTAAAAACAGGAGTGTGTGAATCATAAAAAAAGATTTCCATGCTAGCTTTCCGTAAAAGATTTCCCATATACTTGTTCAAATAACTGAAAACTTTTCCAGCTGAAAATTTCGCAAATGTGACAGCGAAATCGTCAGAATAACTGCACTTAAGTTCTAACTAAAAAGAGGGATGGCTGATGTATTTTCTTGCCTTTCCCGTTGTTACATCACTGCCTGAACTGCAACTTGTTTTACTTCAACTCAACTTCAAAAAGTTACAAATTCGACTATGTTCTGATCTCATTGCTTGCGCAAACAAACGACGACTACATTACGAATGTTGTGGAAACCATTAAAACTTTGAAATTAACTTATAATCGAAGAAATTTTTCAACTTGCGCTCATATGCTCGAACACATGAATCGCAACGATACATAAAAATTTCCGCTCTCCGGAAATCGCCTTGGGCACATCTCTACAACACACGAAGCATCGCATTGTGCACATATCTACAACACATGGTGCATCGCCAGTGGCCTAACTAGAGGTTTCAGCCAGGGGAGGAAACAGCTGAAAGGGATCCACTGGCCACTGTAGAGGGGCCACGAGCCTAGACTCATAAACAAAACTTGAGAAATGATTGTGAATCCCGATATGGATGGCTGCACTAAAACCCTCAACGACCGGAAAATATACCAAAGCATTCATAAAACAACAACCTACTAAAAGCCAAAAGAATACGAAAACCGAAGTGTAAGCCAATTCGGGGCACAATTTTTACATTTAGCTTGTCAGGGGGCGATTCGCTCTCTGCCCTTCCGTTAGTTACGCCACTGTGCATCGCCTCGCGCACATCTCCAAAACACATGATGCATCACCTTGTGCACATCTCTACAACATAGGTGAATGGCTCTGCGCACATCACTACTACCACCCGATGCTTTGCATTGTGCACATCTCTGCAACACACGGTGCTTTGCATTGTGCTCATCTCTGCAACACACGATGCTTTGCATTGTGCACATCTCTGCAACACACGGTGCTTTGCATTGTGCACCTCTCTGCAACACACGGTGCTTTGCATTGTGCACATCTGTGCAACACACGATGCTTTGCATTGTGCACATCTCTGCAACACACGGTGCTTTGCATTGTGCACATCTCTGCAACACACGGTGCTTTGCATTGTGCACATCTCTGCAGCACACGGTACATAGGCGGTAAAGCGCGCTACCCGAAGAGATACCTCAATACGCATGATGATGGGATGAAACACAAAATAGGAGATTTAGTCAATGAAAAATATCTTACACTCAGAAAAGACCCGATAACAAACCTTCTTTTCAAATCTTTTGTGTCGTTCAATCAACCCATTGCAAACTTTTTTCAGCGACTCGTGGTTCGGATAGCAGTTGTGAAGATCCAAGCTTTCAAGTGAATGCTTAGCAGAAGCTATTGTTCTTCCAAGGGCGTGAGCTGCACTTGGCTTCAGTTCAATGTCATGAAAACTGGAACGAGCAGGAAATAGAGCACCGAAACTTTCAGCGGTTTCTTTTTTGCATTCAAGTAGATCTTGCATCACATCCAGGAGATCCCCGTGACAAGCTTCTACGAAGTTAGAGCACAAAACTACAACACAGCTCTCAAGATGTTGAAAACAAACAACCTACAGCAAGAGGCTTGTAAGTGTGCAGTAACGAAGCAAAGACTTACCACTTCTTCGTATTTTGAAATACTTTTTTAGCGCGGAGAAAAACACATTTTTTCTCTTTCCTTTTTCTGAAAAAAATCAACAATAATAAAAAACTGTTCAATTTATTCCAAGAAATGATTAAAAATGTTGGTGATGTGTTTTTAAATTGTTCTCTGTATGAAGTTACACTTTAACAATGCAAGTATTTTTTGATTTTCTGAATAATACCCAACATTGTTTCGGTCAACAAATGCTTTATAAACCATTTTATCTCTTTATGCCGTAAAAGCAAACAAGTTTCTGTGCATATTCTATTTCTACTATAAGCAATTAGTTTGGTTGGAATTTCTACAGAGGAGAAAGCCTGTTTCAAAATTATCCTGATATTTGCCAGTCCTACTTTTCACCACTTATAAGTCGTATAGCAAAAACATACTCTGATGTATGTCCCGTCAGCATTTCTAAATTGAAGACGTAAATCTGTTCAAAAAAGTAATAGCTGTGTTGGGTGAAAAAGAAAAACACTACTTACCCTTTTGCAGAGGTGTGTTCATGATTAAAAACTTTTTGCATTAACGAAATAAAGTGGGACCACAATGAAATATGTACAGAATGAAAACCAAGACAGACGACATAGAATAACTATGCGTAAACCCATGGTAGATTGGAAACAGTAAATATTATTGAGATGGAAGTATATTTGGCGTTTAGCATGAATCAACATTCAAGATTTGTTCATGTATAAAGGATATACTGTACAATAACAAGCAATCCTTTTCAAATACTTGAACTTTTCAACTTGCTTTTATTTGTATCGATTGAAATCACAAAAGGACGTTCGTATCACATCCGGTGAGCACACTAGTTATTGGAGTTTTGTTTCAATGAACCGCTAAGAAAAAATACTGATTGGAACTGTTGTTGAAAATCTTGCGCAGCACAGACGTTTGGCGTTTGGTTTATTTGCACTACTTGCTCACCTCACACGCATAAGCCTTCGGTAGGAAATTGTTCTGCTTCATAAACAAGGGCAAAATGTTTCATGTGAAACTTTCAGTTCATTGTTGTGCAATGAAATTAACCGTTTGAGAACATTACTTGCAAATTAGAGTAAGGAGAAAAGTCATGTAGTTAAGTATAAAGAACAAAATGTTCACTGTACCTTGATTTGGCGGATCGTCCAATAAGCCACATAGGAACCTCCTCACCATCAACCACTTAGTATCACCAATGATATCGTCTACGGTTTCAGAAAAGTCCTTTTCGTTCATGTGGTTGCTTAAGTAAAAAGCTGCAAAATACTCTTGCCAAGTCTGATGAACAAAATACAATTTAGAATCTTTGAGTTCAAATAGTTTTTCGCTGCCTTCCCCATAACCTGCAGTGGAGATCGTAAGGCCTTGGACTTCTTTTTGATTTAGATTTTTCTTTTTTAAGTCTTCTGAGTTGAAAAATACAGTGCATCTTTTTGTGACTCCATATGCAAGTCTGCTAAGCTTTTGGCATAAAAGGTCGTGTTCTGTACTAGAATGCCAGTGAGGATAATGGCGAAGCCGGTGCAAAAGAGTGTTGAACATTTCGGTCATCGTTGGTACTACTGTCACTTTAATCTGACGATCGGGTTGCATGGAAGTAATAAGAAAAGTTAGCAATAAAGGATTGTGACAAAGTTCAAACAGCAGAGGAGCTTCTGTGTTTAGGTTTCGCCAACACTTTTCGGTTTCATCACCAATGGCGGCAGAGAATACACGCTCCATGTCACCAGTAGCAAGATCCTCAAGTCGAAAAATTTTTTCTGGACGTAAACTTTTAGGAACAGGAATCAAGGCGTATGGACGTGATGTCAACAACAAATGCACGTCTGGCAAAAATTTGTGGCCCATTAAATTAGCAATTAACTGCTGTGGGGCCAGTGGTGTGTCGTAAGCTCCTTGCTGCACATTGACGTTTTCAAACGACCATGAAACCTGATCGAGACCATCCAAAATAATGCAGCAGTCTTTTTGGTTTTGTTTTATCCACGTGAAAGCATTCTTGCATGTTTCACTGTCTAAGGATGGGTAGTTCCAATCCAGCAGCATTTGGGGAAGAGTGCGTTTTTCGCTTCCTAACTGCGACAATGCCAACCTGATGCAAAATTTTTGACTTTTTTTTTCAAATCTCAAAGAACATGTGGTTTTGCCACTACGTGCTCTGCCAACCAATGCGATGGAACTGCACTTGTTTTGCAAGGCAAGTAAATCATCGAGACCTACTGTCTCCCCATCATCCGTGGTCGGATTATTTTGAAATAGTGGATCGTACTTGCTATCGTCGTCGATCGGTACCATATAAAAATCCACTTTCCGCATCAGTGGATGGACTTCGGGAATGTCGTTTTTGCCTGAGATCTTCTTGAAGAAGGGCATTTCTTGCAGTTGTTCAGCTTCACATTGCCTCACTTTTTTTATAGCAGCTTCTTGATCCAATGCTAAAAAGACAAAATTCTTGATAAAGCTGCCCATTAGAAAATGGAAAAGTGTTTCAACCGTAGCTGAATGTTCAGAGTAACAAACCAGAAAAAGGTAGTTTTTGTGATCCGAGCTTGTATCTGAAAAACATGTTGTTAAAACGTTCCCAAACAGTAAAGAACATTGTCAAAGCCTTGATTTGTAATTTGTGAGAATTTTAATCTATCTTCGTTATTCAGTTGCCCTTGCGGTTTTGCTGAGGGAAATTTTTACCAGTTGTGATTTTGAAACAAAAAAAACTTACCAAAAAGCATAAGGTGTTGTGTCTCATGCGATCATCATTTCATAGTCAGATTTGCGAAAATGCGATTGCTTTCACCTTGTGCAGTGTGTTCAGTTTTTTGTTGGCTTCGAGTATTCAGCAATTCGTGACAAAAGAAATAGTAAACTAATAATTTGGCCACTTCCGTCGTATGGGGATGGTCGCTTGCCCAAGTATATCCTTTACGGGGAATTCTATAACGCGACACGTAGAATTGACAGACCCTAACTGCGCCACAAGGACGTCATCAAGCGTGACATGGCTGGCTTCCGCATCTCTTCGCGGTCCTGAATCGTCGTCAAAGACGGTATAGGCAGGGGCGTAACGAGGTTAGATGGCGCCCGGGGCAACAAGCAAGTTTGGCGCTCCCATGTTAGAGACTGAGGTCTTTCGGAAGCAAATGTACTGTATTGAAGGAAGTACTTGTGACATTGCTGGGACTTTTCGGCGACCTCGGCAGTGATTTTGCGCCCCCATAGTGACTCGTCGCCCGGGAATTGTGCCCCCTTCGTTACGCCCCTGGGTATGGGCCATAGTAGTAATGGATCAAACAATTCTTTAAGGACAGATTGAGCATTTCAACCGTGCAGGGCATTCATTCTAGCAGAGCCGTGTGAAAGGCTGTTGGTGCCCCCCCCAAAAATCCAGATGGGGCCCTTTAATATCAGCAAGCATTTAGGCAGATGCGTGCTTTTTCGAGCCACTTGCAAATTAGCCCCTTGAGCAGCGCTATTTCAAAACCTAACCAAGCTAAACTAATAATGTACAACTTAGGAGAATATAACTTTAATGAACTGCCAATGCAAAATAAGTGAAAACTAGCTTTATTACTTGTTAGTTGTTGTCATCAATAAAGCGAAACAAATATCTCTTCTTGTGATGTGATAGGGAATTATTTATGATGTAATTTACCCGTTTGATGTAGTTGCCGCACTTGCATCAACGATATACGTCGTATATACTATACGACAATATGTGAAACCGGCAGTCTCATTAATGCTTGTGATTTGCATCCTGACGATCACAGAGCACCTGGTGGTCGCTGTACAGCCTCATCATTTTAATAGCCAGTCTCAATG
>JGI24159J19872_10006664_pt1 | contig 15081 bp, 3 predicted proteins | sample Ectturendosymbi4_FD_19872 | JGI IMG/M metagenome (IMG submission 19872) | reverse complement strand
TGTTTTGTGATTTAATATCCATTTAAAAAATCCATGTACCATTCATTTAGATGAGAAGCAGGGTTTTCGAGGTATCTTCTTGCTATGAAGTAAACCTACGGTGCTCAAAGTCTTTTTTGAGGGGGGGGGGAAACATTTTGACTTTAAAGCGAGCAACCGTATTTTTTTGGGACACCGCCTCTCAAAGCATAACACGACAAGACATGCTAGAAATTCTTGGCTCCCCTGGCTACGCCTGTGGTCAGAACGTTGACAAAGTTTTTATTCAGGCATTTGTTTTATTCCTAAGTTTAGAATTTTAAAATTTTGTGTACTTGATCAAACTGTTGCGTTTTTTTCCTTCAAGTTGGTTAAATTTGTTTATATCCACTTAACACATAGCAAACTGCGCAAATGAACTCCCCATACTTTGTTATTTGTACATTGGCTTATTTTTTATCTTCGGTGAATACCTTAGAATTTTGCCAAAGCTCGTTGAATTTATATCAAATGAGTTTTTCACGATTTATCGTTTCGGTGTGACGTTTTTCAAGCTTTTAACAAGTTCAAGTTGCAACATTGGTGGCACTGCAGCTGTCCGCGACTTTCAAGCGTTGAATGACTTGTTTTTCTTTCAGTTGAAAGATACACGGTGGCTGCCACAGAAGTTGCCTGCGTGGAAAACGTGGTGTAGCCGAGCTGACGTTCAAGGCGAATGGGATGGAAGGATGCACATAGATATTGGATGGCTACATGAGACTGGCACAAACACTACGTTGCGGAAACCACCTCACAGCTCATACGACGTGTTGTGATAACACCAATATTCCATTACAGGAAAAGCAACATTTAGCTATTTTTGCTGTACAACGATCAGCACTGAGCCGGCAGCGATTCACACTCCAAGAGAGAAGCGTTGCACCGTAATTTACTTTCGTTCATTACCAACGTTCTTTTGAAAAAAATCGTTTCTTTTTGCCAGCTCAGATAACAATTTCGGGTATACAAATAAGAGAGTCAACAGCTTCTTCATAATTTTGCTTGTTGCAAAATGTCAGCAGCACTTCTCTCTTTTATGGTAAAATTGCTGCGAGTAATTTTTTGACTTTGCGGTGTGGTGAAGCTAAATGTGGTCCGAGTCATATGAAACAATAAGCCAATCAAATCTTTTGAAAGGTTTTGTTGCTTTTACAGTTTTATATCTTGAAAAAAGACTTGTGTTTTAGGAAAAAGTTGGACAGGAAACTCTCCGCTCTTAGGCGGTTGTGCTTATGCGTGGGTTTTAACGAGTAACTCGAGAGGATAAACTTCATAAGTTGCAATTTAACAAATCAAATAAAAAACTGATGGAATTCTGAAAGTGCCAAACGCTGAACGTTTGTCTTTTCATCTGAAACAAAAGATGATTTTGTCTGAAAAAATTGATGCTGATCAAAATATGGGTTGTGCGATGTAGCTTTTTATCCTCGCCTGGCTCTACATTTAGTATGAGTTGTTTTGTTCTCTTAAATTGAATTTTGGAGTTATTTGAATACACTTTCATTATTCTCCTCAGGTTATATTCATTCTTTTGTGCTTAGATGAGAAAAATACGAATTCAGAATTAACTAATTAGCGGATGTGAGCTGTAGTTAACCGCACAGTCCATATAATAGCTCACCAATGTTGAATTTAACCAAAAACATAAAATTGTTCAAGTCCAGAAAAAGCGTTGATGATGCCTACCTAATAGGCGAAATACATACTCTGTAAGATCATAGTGTTTTTGAGATCATAGTTGTTTTTATTTCTGCTCTGTGCATTGTGCAACAGTTGTCGCATTGGAGAAGTTCCTCAGTCGGTGGGCCACGGATCCTCTGTTTGTTTGTTAGTTGGGCCACATGCTTGAAAAAGTTGAGAATCCCTGCTGTACAGCCTTACTTTGGAGATAAAAACAAGGGCTCTCTTTGAACAAATATTCAATGAGTTATTTTTGTGAGTTTCCCGAATAAACTGAACTGAACAAACACAAAGGAGCTGATATTTGACCAAAGTGTAAGAAAAAGTTGCCCCGCAGTATATACCTGTTCAACCGATTCTGAAAGCTCTGTACATTGCTTTTACACCGTTAAGGTGCAAGTTAAAAACTGAAAGCATATGAATGGCTAGGAAAAGGTGCATGGAACAAAACTGCTGCAACTGCTGCCAAAGATTTGAAGCTTACTTTAATAAACACACGATACACGCTTGAGCCGTCTGAATTCGCAAGTGTGTTGGGCGTGCTTCATCACTGAGCTACGTGGCTACTGAGTTATGGAAGTTAGGAAATTCCTTGTTGTGTAGCACTTAGAGCTTGAATACATCCAGAGGTGAGTAGATAAAAAGTTACACACGTAACAGATTGAACGCGAAGGCTGAACTCTGCACCTATAGAACAAACAAGGACCGAGTGTCCAAAGCTTTTCCTGTGGTCGCAAAATGGGAGTTTCCAAACACGGCAAAGCTGTCAGTTTTAAATCGGTCTTTGTTCCGATCCTGATCCATGGTCACGAATCTTGGGTAATGACTGAAAGAATACTATCCCAAGTGCAATCGGCACAGATGGGATTTTTGCTAAGAGTTCGTGCCGTGTCACTTTGTGACAAAGTCGCAGCTGTGAAATACCGTAAAGTCCTGAATGCCGAGTCACTTCTGGGAATAGAGAGATCTCAGCTTGGTTCGTCCATGTGACCAGAATATCCCAGGAAATTTTGGTGAGGCCGGTCTTGACGGCCAGACCAAGGCAAAGCGGCCCAGAGATCGTCCAAGGACCAGGTGGCGTGAGTACATCTCCGACATTGCTTCATTTACTTGGTCCCGTCTTCGTGTGGAGTCAGGAGAACTCTCAGAGATCACTGAAAACAATGAGGTATTTCGAGTCTTCATAGGGCTACTGCCCTGGCGACCCTATCCAGAAAAAAAGCAGGTGTGAAACGAATGAATGCAGTTGTTGAGTAAAATCTTGGCCTTGGCAAACGTTTTCTATGTTGGACAAAATTTTTTCATCATCATCCAAAAATTCCGGTGTATCACGGTTATGTTTGTTGATTGTTAACAGGGACGCCGGAGCAGCGGAGTACAGTGGGCAGTAACAGAGTTGAGGGCAATGGAAACCGATGAAAAAAACAAAAACGTTGCTACTTATGCTTGTTTCTGTTTAGCAACAATGTTGACCTCAAAAATAATAACAGAAATTCTAGAAAACCCTTCTGAATTTTCTGGGTGCGCAAATAGCTGCAAATAAATTTCTTATTTAATGCGGTATTGATAAGCCATGAAATTACCTATGATACTGTTATGAAAAAGCACCTCCGCCCCCGTTGGGCCCCGTTTGAAAGGTCAGGGGGGCAATGCCCTGCCCAATCTTGTAGGAGGCGGGGATGCAGGTGGTGAAAGCGCACCCTCAAAAGTTTTGATTTGTCAAAAATCCCTGAAAATCCAGGAAAAATAGTACCCAACGTTGTTTGATTTCAAAAAATGGTGCCCAATGTTGCAGTAAAAACACATTAAAACCTGTTTTTGGAGGTCATGCCAAATTTGTTGGAGATATTTTCTAGGCAATGCCGCACAAAAACCTTTCAGGCAAGTTTGTGAAAATTCGGGCTAAAATGCTTCGCAAGCCCAAAAATTTGCCTGTTCCTACACCTATGCTCTCGCCATTTCCCTGCTCTCTGGCGTCACTGATTTTTAAAACTATCGAAATGGAGGGAACATGAAAGTTCAAGTGAAGTTGTTCGGAAAAATATTGATTTAGCTTATTTCCTTGTGAAAGTGATGTTTAAGTTTTAATGATAAATAGTTGCGATTCAGAGTTCCTTTCATACACATAAGGTTCGCTTTTAGGCAAAGTCCATCAGGCCATTTGGTACAACGCTGCAGAAAGTTTTAAGACTTGCAATCGAGTTACATGATTTATCTCTTGTCGATGAAAGTCAAATAAATAGTATTGTGAAACAGTGTCAAAAAGTGATCGGCAAACTTTCGTTGTGATGGCCCAATCCCCACTTCCTGTCGACTGTCGTACTTAAGTCATGCTTACTTCTGAAAGACCAATTTCAGTCTTTTGCTGTATTCAGCTGCCTGTTATATAACACTTCTATGTAATGTCATAAATCGTATAATGACAAACACAATGCATTGTACTTTGGTAAACAATGTTGTGGAAAACAAACATTTCATTTATTTCCGATGATGGCTTACGCATTCGCCGAAACGTTTAATAAAATAACGTTTTAGATAATTGTGGCTGTTTTGTTCGCAATAACAATGCATTGTTAATGTAAAACAATCAATGCTCCATAGTTTTTAAAGTAACCTGTTTTAGCCCACGCAGACGCCACCGGCGCAGAACTGTAGCTCTTATCCCCGACGCGGCCCATAACAGAAAGTGTTGCTTGGCCCAGTAAAAAGTGCTAAACAACCCACAGTTAGGCCGAGGCCCACAGTTGGCCGACCACTATTCTAAAGCATCAGCGTATGACAAACTTAAATCCGAACGAAAGTTAAGGTATTATTATTGCATTGACAAACATGATATTGCAAACACAATTGGCCACAATCTGAACGTGAACATAAAAGATGAAGTTCATGCAGCTTCCAGCCCTTTTATTTTCAGATCAACGACAAAGTAACTGTCTAAAATGTGTTTGCTATGAGGTTCTAGGTCTGGAGAAGACGACATTCACTGCCATCAAGAATTACAGGTCACGATGATTTGTGTTTCCAAAACAAACTTGAGAGCGTCTGTGCAGTGACTGTAACATGCTCAGGGTTCCTGTCTATTTTAAGTCTTTGCTGCAAACTTGTCATGAACAGCAGAAACAAACTACTGCTACCTTCCAAGGTGAAGTTTGCAATTTCGTTGAAAACCACATTTTGAGATGTTTTAATCTACACATCTCCCTCAAAATTTTATCCTCTTATTAAGAAATTTCACACGTAGAAAGATACAGTACATGACTTTCAGCTTTAAGAAGTTGTTTGAATAACAAATTTAACGTTGCTTCAGTTAGTGAAGGTGGCTGTTTTGAAAAATCCAGCTCACTATTTATGCCTTGATTTCTATTGTTTGAGTTAGTGATGGCCGCGTAAGCCTTTTTGGAAACATAATAGAAAAAAACAAACTTGTTGGTCATGGTTCGGTGGAAACAATGTGTCACGTGAATTAGCATGTGAGCAGGTTTTGGCAGCGACGAAAGTTGTCAAGATTCAAAACTGTGAGTGATTTTAAAAAGCACTGCAACTGAGCGCTGTTTTGACGATTTTTAGTCGAATTTGGGGAGAGAATAGTTGGTTTTTGATAATTAGCGAAATGTGTGTTATTTCAGCAGATGGCATTATTTGCTTATTACCAACAAAAATCAGGGCAGTTTTTCTAACCAGTGGTATGCGACTTATCAGCCTTTGGGAAGTGCTTTAGAAAAGGTTGTTCTTTTGTCGATTGTGCGCTAACAGAAATAAGCACTGAAATTGTAAATTGGATCTTTAAGGAGTTCCCAAAACTGTAGATTTGGAGGAGTGACACGTTACTATGAAGTAGTTTCCAAAATTTTCTTTGCCTTAGATAAAACTAATTTTTGGTAAATTTACAAAATTTAGATAAAACTAATTTTTTGGTAAATTTACAAAATCAGAAGCAATATAAACTTGCCATGCCCTAAATCAGAGATCTTTAAATATCAAGACTACTCACGCGCTTACTAAAACAACCTGTGCTATTAGGGCAGTTTCGTTCAGACAGATTATAAAATAGTTTTTTTTTTATCAAACTATGTTGCCAAGCATGCTGACGTTGTTGACCATAGGAAGTTTCTACCAACACAACATTAACATAAATTCGTGAAAGCAAAAATTAGCTATTTAGTATGAGCGCTACTGTGTGGTATAGGTCGGCCGGTTAAAGGTGATTTATCCATTGTGTTTCCGGAAAATGTCTGCTAATCTCACGCTGAAGTTAAAGAATGATGCGATTTCTAAGAAATGCAACCAAAATAAGCATAGCAAAGAACGAAACACAAATGCTGGTAATGAGTTTTATGTCTGCTGCTACGCATTTTTGTGCAGTCAACTGATTAAAGATTTTGTCTTTGATTCTACCCTTCTGTTTTCATTCACTTCTTTGCTTGTACCAGCAGGGCCGGTCTTAAGCCAATGCAACCGATGCAGCTGCATTGGGTCCGCGCCTCTGGGGCCGGTCTTAGGCCAATGCAACCGATCTTGAGCCAATGCAACCGATGCAGTTGCATTGGGTCCCGCCTTGGTGTTTAGGTAGATTGTTCATTTTTTCCAGATACACCTAATTGCGCTCGAGAATTCAATAGAAACGGCTTATAGGCTAAATATCGTTGTTAACAAACAACGCTCTCGTTAGAGCTAGCGATGAATTTCCTCTGTTATAGAACGTTAGTAAACGTGTTCAGTTCTCGTGTTAAGGCTTTATATCTGCGCTCTACCATGGTGATATAGCACGGTTGACTGAACACGATAACGTCATAAAATCACTGCTCAGAGGGGCCCCGCGCCCACGTCTTGCATTGGGCCCCGCACCTGCTAGGACCGGCCCTGTGTACCAGGAACAAGTTTAAGAAATAAGATTGCATGAAACGTTTGCCAGCAAAGCAATTGCCACGTAGGAATGAAATGTTGTTGTTTGTAAAATTTTGGCATTTTTCCATGTCTTTGTGATAAATTTTACGTTTTCATTAATGCTTTGTTGCAACTTTTCGCAGTGATTTTTGCAAAGTTATTTCATTTTCTTACCTGTGCAACTAGTGGTCTAAGGAGCTCTAATTCTAACGTGTAAAACATCAGCCACAATTTATCTGCATTTGGAACACAAGTTAACTTCAATGTAATGTCAAAGCAGGATGCTTTTTTATACGTTCATGGTATGGAGATTACCCATTAGCAGCAGTGATTTGCAAGATTGGTCTTTAATTTCAACTGCTTGCTTTAAACGCGCCTCACCGACCATTTTACCGCTTAGCCGCAAAACGCGAATGGTTGAGGTCAGGAGCTGATTTTTGCACTATATGCAGATGAATGGTATGACAGGAAACTACCTTTCAGTTTTCTGAATATGTCCTGCGTCCCAGATTCAAATGTAAACCGTTATATTGCAGGAATGCCAAAATCTCATTTAAAGATGTTTGTCTAGGTAAAAGTGCTTAGAGGTTACTGTGAAACAGGTGAAGACGAGGCAAAGAAAGACGCAGGGAAAAGTGAAGCTGCCCCTACCAGGAAGTGTTATACAACCGTAAGCTGTACCTTCTATGCAACACTTGCAACGCACAGGCTACCGCAGCGCACCCGTAGTATGAATCGATACGTGTTTTCAGGGCCGGCCCTAGCAGGTGCGGGGCCCAATGCAAAACTTCGGCGCAGGGCCCCTCTGAGCAGTGCTTTATTACGTCATCGTGCTCAGTCAACCGTGCCACGACCTTTTTAAGAAAATGGCGTAGGCCTATATGAATATCAAAAAACACGGCGAATTATTGGAATTGATTTGTATGTAGATAATATCGCAAAGTATTATTTTCATTTGGAGGGGTGTGGGCATAGCTAATGTCTCCCTTAACTACGTCCATGTTTATGACTGATATGCTGCTGTGGTGGATATTAGACAGTGTGCCGCTACCACTCGTAATTAAGCTGAAAATTATAAAGGAAGTTGTTAGTTCTGTAATGGAGATCTGAGCGGCGAGCGCAAGCGGAAAGCTACGTAGTTGCGTCAATCAAACCGAACAAGTGAATTGAACCTGCAATGCAATATACTTCACTCTTGTAAAAGTGAACGCCACTTTCGTTCGAAGGACCAGACCCCTAGCTAACCACGGGGCGGGGCATTCGGGGGCAGGGCCCCCAACTTTTTTGTGCCCCTCCCAAATTTTGTCGTGCCCAGAAAAAATTGTCTTAAACATATACTAAAAACAAAAATATTGTCTCCTAAAATGTATTTTCCCACCAAACCTTAAAACCTGACTAGGTGCCTACGAAGAATGAGCGACTTGGAGAAAGTTGCAAAGATAAACTGATTAACCATTTTCAATTTCGATAACCACAAGCGCAGACGCATTCTTATATAAAGGTAACGTCTGGGCACACGATCAACTGTACTCTGTATGACGCAATACACGAAAAAACAGACTTTACTAGCGAGCAAACCATACATCCGCCCAAAGTTCCTCCAAAATCCCAATTTTATACTCATTCTTAATGCATGTGCTTGGATACCAACGCAAACTGTTCTTCATGAATTAGAAATATTTCCCAACTATCACGTCACAGAATGTAGAAGAAACGTACCAAACGCAACATACAATGCACATGGTTGATTGATGAAACAGAAGCATATAGCCGCCCAATATGATGAGCAGGAACGAGTGTGCTGGATGACATTCACAATTTTTGCCTTGTCTAGTTAAGCCGCACTGCAGCTTTCATTCAGTGGTGTAGGAGCTGGGGTGTCTTCAACGTTGATGTACCTTGACTTTGAAGTAGTGTTTTTTTTACCTATTTACACTCGCAAACAGCCAAACACAATGAAAGTTTAGTGGAGCGGCAAATTATAAATGTGATGACTTGAATCCAACGAGAAACCCTTCGGCAATCTTTTCTCAGCCTCAAACCACTGAACACCAGCCTGTAAGTAACAACTGGACTTTCCATGCTCAGCTGAGCGCTCACGAGCACTGGACCAAAAATGTTGGTTTTTGGAGAAAAAAGTCAGATAACTCAGTAGTAAACAAAGGTGTCGAAACCTCCGTACCCGAATTTTCAGGAATTTCGCCCGAATTTTCGAAAAATAAAAACTTTTGGGGGTGCACTTGCCCCTTCAGCTCTACACCACTGAATGGATAGCGCGACATAAACCTTGAAAAAAGTTTACAAAAAAGCAAAATATCCAATTTTTCCAGCTGTGTACACCAGCCGTTTCAGTTGCATCACCGCTCCATTGGATAATCTACGTTGTAAACAACAATTTGAAAAAGTCCTGCCTGCTACATCTTTGGGAAATTCATAATTCAAATCTAACTTTTCTGGGCTTTTCACGATTGGAAAACCTCGCTGGGCTGTTGAAAGAGGTTTGGATGAAGACGCAGGGTCCCACAGTTTTTTATAAAACTAACATAAGGGCCATCACAAATGAAAAAGTTTGGGGGCACAGGGGACAAAAAGTCTGGCGCACTAGATATTTATCTCAAAGCGAAGGTCCCAGCTTGCAATTTTTTTCCGGACAGGCTGACACGGTTCAGTGTCCAGTACAGATCAAGCAAAAAGTGCTAAATAACAATTTTGCTGCTATGGTTGAATAGCCAACTGTTGGAGTCTTCGGACTCGAGTAGAAGGTCTGCGTCTACGGGCTTAACCTTTCATCTTTTGTGTCAATGTTCGTTCTAACGAGAGCATTGTTTGCTAACAATGAGATTTAATGAACAACTGTCCAAATACATGGCGCGGGGCCCCAGAGGCGCGGGGCCCAATGCAGCCGCATCGGTTGCATCGGCTTAAAGGCCGACCCTGCGTGTTTTGGCCATTTCATTTTTAGGAAAGGGTAGAAAAAGATTTGTGAAACGCCGTTAAAATAGGCAAATTTTTTGATAGTTTGATTTTTGATCCGGACGCAGTTCATAAATATTTGCCTGTAACATGAACAATTTTTCTTATACTTTCCAGGTATCAGCAGAGATGCTATTTCCTGAAAGCTTTTTTGGGGCAAATTGGTGCAGTGCTTCATAGGCAAAGTGGAACAATGCGTCAGGGGAAAAGTGCGACAAATCTGTAGATGGTCATTTGTAATCCTTATAATAAAATTATGCTGGTATGAATTCGCCTTTTGCTTTGAATTTTTCTTTAAACTTACCCGATTCTGTACGCATTTTTAAATATATCCTTCAAGTTTGCGAACACTTGTCATTTCACAAAGGTAAAGTAACTACAGCTGAAAAACTTAAATGGGAAAAGTGTCTGAAATCAATATGAATAAGGCGACAGAGGAGTTAAGAAACACGAAGATTTCGTACAGAGAAGCTGAAAAACAATATCAACTACCTAAAAATACTTGGAAAAACATGTAAAGAAAAATCTGGCACAGCCCAGTTCAGGGCGTTTCAGACTAACTCCATGTCCTGAGCTTAAAATTGAACTGGTTAAGCATGCCAATAAGACTTTGGAATGACAACAGTTGCTCAAGGCTTGTTATCATTCCAGCTACCAAAATACAATAATATCCCTGCACCCTTTAATGCAAACAAGTAGCAAGCTAGCATTGCATTGCTGGAAAGATTTGTGAGATTTTATCCGAATTTAAGCTGAAAGGAACCAGAAACAACAATCACAGTTCATAAGCTGTTGGTTTCAATCCAGTCCAGGTCGGCGATTTTTTTGGTTTAACAAACCCACGTGGAGCATCCAATACGACCAGAAAATTTCTAATGTAACTGACACTGTACAGTAATTAGCGATAGTTTCAAGACACAGAAACGTCTAGACACACTTTAATGAACCAGCAAGTACTGGAGCAAAGGAGCACATATGTTCCACGTGGAGTGAAACCGGACGTTTTTTGATTATTTGTGATTTCCACCATGATTCCAGTTACTAGTCTCAATAGTCTCAACAAAGGCGACGGGTTTGAATCAATCAGCAAATGTTTAATAGGAAATCGATTTCCTAAGAAAAAAATTTGCAATAGGTTCACTTCTGTCGCTGTTGTGGTGACTAGTTACTTGAATACAGNTATGTGCAAGTTTGAATCATCGCAAAAAGAAAGCAGAGCCCACTCGGCNGATTCCTCGAAAGATTGTAGCAAACCTAAAGCTTTCAATTTCCACCATAATTGTATGTACTTTTTGCATGATGTTCCACATAAATATGCTTGGCAACTAAGCCTTTCCATTAAAAAACAGTTAACAAGTGATTAACAAACATTGAGTTGCATTGTCGCAGAAATCACGTTTTTTTCTCTAATTGACCTGCTTTGCCTCATCTTTCCCTACGCCAAACGTAATCCATAGATCGGAGGCTTTCGCTATCGAATGAGAGCGCAGTCTAGTCGTTGGTTTAACATCGACGGGCAACATTTTAGGAGCCGTTCAGTCGGCAGCTTTACGTAACGCTTCGCTCTTTCCGCAATAAAAGCATAGCCGTGTTGTGCCACGAAGAAATGTTCTGTTTGTTTAACATTTCGCAACCCTATGCTAAACTGTCAAGGGTGTTTCTTAAGGTCAACACATAAACCGAAATACATCANTGCTCAAGATGCAGACCGTTCTTTTCTTGGTTTGCTGGCAATGTCATCACATGATATAGCTTTTNTAGTGACAGTCTGCAGTTGTTCAGTTTGAAGGTTAGCTTAACTTAGCTGATTAGTTGNTGAACTTACGTGGGTGTTTGTTCGGATAAGACATAATTTNNCCCTTAATGGACTTACAGCTTTTCACAACATTCTATGCCTAAAAAATGTTTGAAGGAATGGTGGTAGCAAGNCAGCATTTTGTTCGATTTATGGTCGTAAAGTATCAGTTACATTCCCAAACAAGCGTAACGTAAAATATTTTGGAATTTAAAATGTTATCAGGAAAAAATCAGTGTGAAAAACTATATTCATTTCAGTTATAACGCTTACTTTAAGAGTTGAAGCTCTAACTGTTGTCCTGTGGATGTAAAAACGGCAGGAAGTTTTCAGATTATTGTGCGCTTTTTAGCGTTGTCTTTTTAAAATCAAGAAAACCACATTTTCCTGGAACGAAGTGGAACATCGGCGGCCTTAATTGAATGTTTTGCCAGAGTAGTTATACCCATGTTTGTACTCGATTTCTATTCCTGAGCTTGGTTAGCNTTTTGTCTTATTTCAAAGTAACGTGCTGCATATTGCTGAACCGTGAAGTTCTCGACATGCCATNAGGTTAAGGAAAAGTGGGTAACTTTGACCTGTTCAAATTGAATTACGTGATTTTNAGCACCAANGTTCCTTTACTTTGAGACAGCGGACCAGATAACACCGTTGAGATTTGAGACCAACGNAAAATATGTCTATAAGCAGTTGCAATGGATTGAGCTCAATGCTAAATTCTAAAGCGCAATAAAAAATTGTCAAAAAAGTGAAGAGTATGATATCACACACGGTGGTGAAACTAAGGAAGCACTTGCTAGGTGCAAGACAGCTGCTGGTCTGTGCTAGTCTGGCGTTTACTAGCTGCTGGCGATTTCCTGCCGGTGGCAGGATGTTTCTTAGAGGTAGCCCGCTATTGTGTAGTTGCTGTGCTGCGTGCTGATGAAAACATTTTTAGGTTGAAGTTCTCATTTTCAGGTTTCTCTAACAATCTGGTTGTATTTTTTACTCTTGCTTTGAGTGTCAGCGAATTCGTTAGCCTGCACGTGAAGCGAATATGAGGGCCATCACTCAAACACTCATCTACATAGAGGTAGGCTACGTGTTTGCCTTGATACATAATTTCTCTCTACTGCAAGCAGCAGCTTCAGACTTTTACTTTTCGTTAGAAATTGTGGTGAATGAATGCTGCTCTTGTTCCTACAACTCATACTAATGTGTAGCAGAGGTTGCGTGATTCGTCTGAAGAATACAAACTTATCTTTAAAAGGTTGTTGAACATTTTTATATTGAGACAGCTCCATACCTCATTTGATTTTCTTTCATGCTTTAGACTGGCCAATTTATTTTTTATTGTGAATGTCTTTCAATCCTTTTTTTTGACGAATGACTAGATTTTACTTTTCAGATGATTGCTGTAGACTGTACCACTAAGGGACGATTCTAATAATGCATGCAAACGCATACTTCTTATGTCTAAATATTTTGTTGGACAAGAATAAGTCTGAACATGTGTTTTGATTGCACTTGTGCCATAAGTACCTATTGATTTTTACATTGCGAATAGTAACAACTTAGGTGGTATTTGATAATTCTTGTGTTGACAAGATCAAGGATTCTTTTTGAAAGTACTAAAACATTTTAGAGCGCCATTCAGGAACAGTCTCCAACTTTCGTTTTGTACAGCAACTTTTGTGTACTTCAAACTTTGTATGCTTCCAGATTTTTCACCTCTTTTGATCAAACATTAAGTTCTTTCCTTATACCTTAAATCTGAGAACTGGTGAGGTAAATAAATAAAAAAGCTCCATGGTTATTTAATATTTTTAAGCATTTGATGTATCAACTTATGTGGTAAACAAACGTTACAAATGTATTATTTTCTTTTAGTAAGGTTAACGTGTTTGGCGCTTCAGCTGCTGCTTCAAAAACATACCAACCACTTTGTGAAAAGTTCAACGACACATATTATACACCAACACATATCAGCAGGACATATGCTGCACCAATACATTAACAACACATATGCTGCACCAACACATACAAACAGCATATACGCTGCATCGCCATTGATTACTTCAAATCACCCAGAAATTATGAGCTGTTAATAGTGACCTACCAAACCAAAACACGTGCTAAAACAAGATGATAGCAGCACATTTATAGTTTTACTTACCGATGAAGTGAAGTAGGCAAAAGTAAAGCAATTCGGCAATTAGTTTAACAGTTTGGGATATTTATATTTTTTTATGCTTTCATTTAACTGTTAAAAATCATTTGATCGAGATAGATAGCTTTTTGTTTGTTAAATAGCCTTTTTTGTTAGGGTAATGAATTGATTTTTTTCTGTTTTTGTTTTCTTATTCATTTCCAAAAGTCTGAAATTCTATTGTAAGCTGGCATTAGGGTCTTCCTCACATATTTTGTTTTTAACATATACACAGATATTTTGAAGAATTTTACCTGCACAAAATAATGAAAACTGTGCGTAATTGCAAATGACATCGTTTCTTCTTTGTATCAGTGCAAGATTCTTATGTCAGGAAATTTTCAAAGCAAAGAAAATGTGTAACAAAACTTCATTTGAGTTGTAAATCATTTTTAAAAAGAATAGTCCATTCACAAGCATACAAATGCCCAAAACCAGTGCAAAAGGTAAACAGTTGTTAATTACTTGAAGCAGAAATGATAGCGCTTTCGATCTGTGCTAATGTGACGGATATCCCTCAGGCTTGATACAGCACATCCTCGGTTCAAAGAAGAACACCTGGTTCAATAAGGCAACGTGTGTTTTCCTAACACATCCTGCGCAATTTTTGTTTTGTCAAAATCATTTTTCAAAATAACGCTGCAAAGATATTTCTAATATTTCTTAAACTTTATCATCACTCTAAAGCAGTGCTTCCCAACGTTTTTCTGCTTGCGACCCTCTTTTGCTGACAATTTGTCATGCGGCCTATTAGGAGATATTTGAAAATCGATATTTGAGATAGAAACATAATATTGACAACACATGCAATATATATAGGCTACTGTTAATGGGAAACTAGAGCTTACTAGATCTGATCAATAGACAATTGGCCAATTCCCAAGAAACGCTTTAGTTGAATACCGGAAAACTGTGACATTTTGAAATGCTTCACGGTCTACTGATTGGGAACCGAAAGTCTAAACATGGCCTGCGCAACATGCGGCCATCAAAAGCCCTTGGTGCATCCAGCCAGGTAATTTGACACTCTATGGTTTACAAAAAAACATGGGTAGAACCTACTGTTGACGTGAACAGTAATTGCAACATCACTTGGTTGCACGGCTCAAGCTAACAGCTATACAGAATCAATTTTTGTGTCTCCTAGCGATGGATATAGCTATAAGTTTTGATTTTCGCAAAATTGTGCAACTTCACACTTCATTAATGATTTAATGGTTTAATGATTTATTGTTTCATATGACTCAGCCAACAAACAGGAGCACTACAAGAAGCCATTGCACTGAGCAATCCAACCACAATAGTGAATATTAGAGCAAATGAAAATGCAATGACGCAATGGTTGATCAGTGTGAACAAGGAGGGGTGCTGTGTCATATAGGATTGGTGAGGGACCACAGCGGTCATCTAGTAATCCAATCCTGTTTTTCAGTTATTGAGAAGTGCTGTAAAACAACATTTGAGTGAAATAAGCACAATTAGGAAAACAAACAAACACAGAACATGGTGAAGAAAATGTACAGATGAAAGAGCATGCCTATGT
>JGI24159J19872_10006662_pt1 | contig 15082 bp, 8 predicted proteins | sample Ectturendosymbi4_FD_19872 | JGI IMG/M metagenome (IMG submission 19872) | reverse complement strand
TTCAATGAACTGCGTACAAGGTGGAAGATGACGAATGGCAAATACACTATTAGCACTGGCAATCCATTTGCATAATCGATATAAACCAACAATCAGTATTGTTCTGTCAATGCGAAGAAACTGTAATCTTCACACTCTTTCTCATGGGCTCCCAACCCTTTTTACTCCCGCACCTATAAAAATTTTGTTCTGAACTCGCACCCCTTACAATTGATAATCAAGAACTAACTTTCAAGCGTCTGGAAAGGAGTTTAAAATTTTTAAAAGGTAATGAAAATCAAAGATATGGACAATAAAGGATGACACAGATTAACATTCGAATGTACTCTAGTAAAAATCGTTTGTTTGAAATATGTACAAAATGACAAAGAGAAAATGCTGATTTGCCTAAATCTGTTAAATGGATTTCAGTTAAATTACTCTTTTCTTCAAAACGTGGAACGTGGAACTGTGTTGCTGATAGCAACACGCATGCCTGCCTGTGCATTCTAGCGATTTCTGGATTTCGTCAAAAGTGTGCTAAATTCTGACTCGCATATTTGTTTATTGCGGCATATGGAATGAGTACAGCTGGTACAGTTTCATAAAATCTTGGTAACATAACCATAGCCGATCACCAAAACTCTTCCAAAGTGTTACTCTCAAATTGCATTTCAAGAGCACGATTTGAACGCATTTCTATAAAATCTTTTTCAGTTTTTCAGTTCTCCATCTTCTAACAGTTAACGTATATGGCGTAATGTTCTTGCAGGTAAATGTGAAAGGCTTCACGAAAGCGAAAACTGACATCCGCGTCCATCTTGCTCAAAGATTCAGTCATTCTGCTCGAATAAACTCACTAAGAAAAATTCTCACCTTAAGATTTCTGGACATATCTTAGCCGCTTTCACTGAGAGTGACGCACATGGAAATGAAATTTTTGTCAACGATCGCAATACCTGGATAATGCTAACAACCTGCCATGAGGGTTCAGCCGTTGAGTAGACGGCCATAGACGTAGAAGGCGCAACCATCGCCAATGTCTATAAACCACCCAGAACCCATCGTCGTGAAGGGAAGGGTAAATCCCAAGTTTTCAGCGAACATGAGTCTATGCAGGAGACTCTAACTGCCATAACGCCACATGGGGACACCGATCAACCGAATCAGAGGGGATATACAGTAGTTGGAAAACTGGGCCTCTGCAGAAGATCTCACGCTATTGTTTAGTCCTAAACAACCCCACACATTTCATTCTGCCAGCTGGAAAACTACTTATCTGAACATGAAGTTTACGAAGCTAGCAGAAGCACTCCCACAACGACTCACCCTCCGCATAGAACAGGTTAACACAGAACCAGTGAAGAGGTGGAACTTTCGCAAAGAAGGTTGGGAACAATGCTCAAACCTCTTGGACTCAGGTATTGATAGGCTGCCAAAAGCTTTTTCGTTCAAGCTGGACATACCGTACTCAGCCCGGTGCTGCCTCATCAAATCGGCATGCAAAACGATCCGACGAGGCTACTGACGGATGTACATACCCAATTGGGATGATGAGTGTGACTAACTCTGCAACGCATTTGTGCAGGCCCATGCTAGCGAGGAAATTCATTCTAGAACTGAAAGATTGATAGGTTATTTGGACCACAAGCCTAAAGAGCATTGGAACGAAGTCGTGGCAGGCAGGAATTGACTTCAAAACTTAAGAAGGAAGACATTAAATATCTTTAATAGCCTAACATCAGACCGCAGTGTCAGAATAAAGCGCTGTCTTGCCACGGCGAACTCCACTGCTCATCGATTCGCAGAGAGTGGGCGTTTTACAGCAACATACAAAAATCACACGCTAGAGGTGAAGCGGACCTTCACTGCTCATTGGAATGCATCAGGAGGTGATGGCCATTTGATGACCCCATTCTCTCACTTGCAACTTACTAACGTAATTAAGGACCTCAAAACAAAAAGGGCGCAGGGATCTGAAAGTGTGCCACCTGAATTCTTCAAACAAAGCGGGCCGTAATGTCGATCTTGGCTCCGTGATTTTTTTCGACATGTCTCAGCCACCTATAAACCCCAAAATCTGGCGCAAGACAACAGTGATTGATTGCACTGCCCAAACCAATTAACCAGCTAATGATTCGAGAAGCTGCACTTCCATATTGTTTCAATGTATGCCATACAAACTCCTTGAGCGCCTCTTCCTGGTTCGTCTTGGGCCATTTTCTGACGCTCAAATACCAAATCACCAAGCTGGTTCTCAACGCGGTCGCTCGACTGTTCAACAGGCAGGTAAATTGATCGACAACATCGCGGTTTGTTTTGAGGAAAAGCGCAAAGCTGGTCTCGTGCTTGTTGATCTCACGGCACTGATGGCAGCCTATCACATTGCATGGCACCAGCGCCTAACTCTGGAGCTCCTGCAGGTTATCGTGGACAGACAGATGGTGCGATTTATTGTCAATATCATTGCAAACGGCAGTTTAAAACGCAAAACAAGTGATGGGGAATGCAGCCGCATGCGACGTTTGAGAAATAGTTTACCACAAGGCTCATATCGCTGGTGCCTTTGTTGTTTAACATCTATTTCAGCGATATTCCCTCAACCAGGTCATACCAGTGCGGATATGCCGACGACTTGGCCCTACTCTACTCCAACAAGTCTTGGGAAGAGCTGGAGAAAATTTGTCCACGGATATATGTGTAATCGCCGGCTTCCTCTCAGCATGGAAACTGAAAGTTAGTGTGACTAAAACAACATCAACCGCTTTCCACCCCCACAATAGAGAAGCAAAGTACCAATTAGCGGTTAGCGTCAGAGGCAACACTCTACCCTACAGCTACACCCTTATCGAAGGGTCGAGCTGGATCGTCAACTTACCACACATCAAGGGTCCATGTCACAAAATCCTCGCATACAACAGTCTTCTGCACTGCCTCGCTGGTTCGTCATGGCATGCCAGTACACCCACCATTCGTACATCAGCTTTTGCAGTCGCATTCAGCGCTACTGAATGCGCTGCCCCAGTTTGGTGCTGCAGCTTTCACAGCAAAAAATTGGAGGTAGCGCTAAATGACGCTACGCCTTATCACTGGCTGTTTTGCGTCCCACCCCAACCGGGCTACTGCTGACTCTAACAGGCATCGCAGCACCCAACCTGCGCAGAGAATAGCTTACAAACTGGGATGCCAAGCTGCACTCAACAGTCAACGTTTCCCTACGGTCCCATCTGAGACTTGCAGTGCCGCTCCGCCCACAGTGTTTGAGGTCGAGACACCCTTTCCATTGCCATGCTGCCACCCTACTAGCCTCTGAGTCTGAGATCAAAAAAGCATGGAAGAACTCATGGAAAGACATTATACCTGCCACCCAGTCTTGCGTACGTTGAACCCAAACATTTGCCTTCCTCCTGGTTCCAACCTTCCCCGTTTTCTCTAGGTTACTTTAAACCAGCTCAGAACTGGAGTCGGCCGTTTCGGCTCTGACATGTGCCAGTGGGAACTGAGAGAGAGAAAGCATCGTGCATATGCGGGGTGGAGAAACGAACATCACACCACATTATTTTTCACTACGACGCCCTCCGACCACCAAATTCCTTTGATGGCTTGGCGTCTCCCAGTCCAGCGGGTGTTGGTTGGCTGGGCCGATTGTGGGGATCGCTTGAGGGTCGCTGCTCATGCGAAAGAGGTGATCTGACCTTTTATCCAAATTGAAGGCGTATGGATTCATAATTCATTATGCAGAAGTTTCCATCTTCCCCACGTCGAATTAGGGAAAGGTGGGGCTCAGTAGACGTAGGGGTACAGTCGTCTTTTTTGATTTATTCAAAAAGTTGAAAACGTTGAACTTTGAATTTTCTACGGTGATTTAGTCTCATACCAGCCGTGGTACTAAAGTGAATTTTTCNTTGATAGGCAGCCGTTGTTAGAGCAAGTTGTGTTTTTGCTACCCAAAAGTAATTTATAAAATCACATTTAAATTTGGATCGTGCCCACAATAATCAACATCTTCGGTTCTGAGTTTTTGTGACGTTGTAATCAGGGAGTGCAACATTATTTGATCATGCCAGATTTTAAATTCCATTTGAGCTGAGTTGGTACTTATTCAGAGCCGTCACCAGCGGGGGGCGTGGTGCCCGGCACCCCATTTGAAATCTGTGCCCCCCATTTCACGTTTGGATCCCTGGTTGCTGCATACATCCAATACAGTATTTTAAAAATGTGCCCCCCCCTTTTGGTTTTTGGCCCCTCCTTCTGGTTTTTAGCCCCCCTGCTGCTAAATCCTGGCGACGGGTCTGTACTTATTATTTTTTAGATATGCATGGGGCGCATCTATCAAAAAAGGGGCACACTCAACACATTGTCACTAGGTTAGTCTAAAAAAACAAATTAAAGCTTGAAGGGCTGTATTAAAATGCAATACAGAATAATTCTAATCTATGAGCATTTTTAGGTTTATTATGTGCTCAGAGGCATATTATATTTGTATGGTAAAACATGAATTTCAGCATACTGCCTTGGTTTCGTTTAATGTTTTGCCAGCATACTGCCTTGGTTTCGTTTAAAACAAAATGTTTTGCCATGCAGTGATAGTGGGTAATTAAAATGTGAAAAACGTGGAGAGTCAGTCAGCAAGTGCCCATTTTACACGGGATATCACGTGAACATTATGCAATGCATGAAGCCCAACTTTTTATTGACCGGTCAAGTGTGCCCCGTGTCTACGTTGGATGTGCCCCAGACATGGGGCACATTCGACAGAAAAAGCACCCTTTTTAAAGTGGTTGGAAAATTTTTTGAAGGGCGTTGTTTTGATATTTTGGCATGATTTTGTGTATATAGGGTTGCTTTATTGTGTGATAAATTTTGAGCTTGTTTGTACTTGAATTAAAGTAGCAGTGGTTGAAATTGCAAAAAAGCATCGACTGTACCCCACCCCCCATCTATAAAATGACGTCGACTGCACTTCCATGAGCCAAAATTTCTTCACAAGCACTATGAAACAAACTCAAAGGTTGATTGTCATCGAACATTTCTGCAAGTGATGGAAAATTCGAATCTTTNACTCGTCGAANCCGCANAAACAACTTATCTTTGAACACATTTAGCTTTTCGTTGCAATTNAATATGTTTATTTTTGCCTTGAACTCAGATTATTCATACCAGTGAATGTGCCATTCAAATACCCTANGATTTGGTTGAATTCTTGCTATCCAAACTCNTCAGGCAGATCAAGTTGTCGTTTCTCTCCAGAAAGAACTTTTAATTGTTNTCGCAGTTCGAAGAACCGGTTGAAACATCTTCCACATGAGAGCCAGCGGACTTCTGTGTTGAAAAGTAAAACTTTATGTTCACTTCCAAGATCTTCACAATGTGAATTGAAAAGACGGTGATTTAGAGTACGACCCATAATCCAGTTGATGGTCTTTACAGAAATATCAAGAGCGTTCTTCAATTTCGAGGCATAGTTTTGATGTCAAAGCCTAACGATGAAGGAAGCAATGAGTACCTTGCAAGTGTGGAATCTACTGTTTTATCAGTGCAGAAAACCTAGACATATTTCCCAGAATGGCAGTAGCGCCATCAATGTACCCAGGGTCAATATTGTGAAAATTTAATTCATGTTTTGCAAAGAGGTTTTTCACAAACTGAAACACATTTCTTCCTTTGTTAGTTGTTTTCAGTTCTTCACAGAAAAGGAAGTTCTCCTTTATGGTACCACCATGGGCATACCTTATCAGGGCATTAAGTTAACTGCAGTTCGAAATATCGGTAGTCTCGTCTAACTGGAAAGAGATTTTTAGGGACAAGCCTTGGTATGTTAGATAACTTGTTCCAAAATATTTNAACTCANATCAGCAATTCGGCTCTGAATTACACTGTTAGATAGCGGCACTAATTCAAGCTTCTTACTTGCTTCATTTCCGAGAATAGTTGTAGCCCTCTGTAATACAAGTGGTTTAATGGGCTCTTCTGCAACAGTATGAATTTATTAAACTTTGCTAGTTTAAATGCCGCCTGGCATGAAGCCATCGGCAGTGGTTTGGCAAAAGATACAAAACTTAAAATAAGGGTTTTGCAAAAGAGTATTTTGTTTAAGTTTATCTAAATATATTTACTAAACCAGTACGAACGCTATATTACTTAGCTGTGCTATATCAGGATGTTATATGGGTCAGTTAGTATGCACTAGAAAATTCGATGCTGGTGGTTTGTAGATCAGTGTAGTAGATGCTGACAAAAACCTTTAGAGGCTTTTTGGATCACTGCAAACAATAGAAAGAAACAAGTAGAAATAAATGATGGCCTTGATTATATTTTCTTTTTAAGTATTCGTGACCTTAGTTAACCCAAAACACTCTCAGGAACTGCCGACAACTTGAGTTGAGGAGATCCTGCATGTGGCTGCTCTAAAGGTTGTGACTGCTTAAAAAAAATATATATATATTTATATATATATATAGAGAGAGAGAGTGTGTTACGAAGTTTTAACTGGGGTTTGTTTAATAAGAATTCCAAATTCTGCAAACTTAGTTTTACTTCAGTGATTTTTTAAGTATGAAGTGTAGATATGGTCACCTGATGCGTCGCATAAACCTATGTGCATTGTGCATAATCGTAACATGACGCTAGCATTTTACTGATAAGTGACAGATTTTCCAGATAGTCCTCACAGCGGATCATCTGCAAGTAGCTCTTTTACATATATGCGGTAAAAACTTTCTCAATCACAGTGATTAACTACTCCCACAAGAAGCTATTTCTCATTCGAGAAAAAGCTTGGCATTTACAGTCGATATTCACAAAATATGGTAACTTCAATAGCTAATAGCAAAACCCAGACGCTATTTTAGGGGTATTTTGTAGGCACAGACGAAAGCAAAGTTTCCATATCTTAAATTATTTTCAACGCATATTGGTTGCACGTGTCAAATACATTTCAGGTGCAGTGCAACTGTTCACTGATAACTTATAGATTCTGCGCGAGAGTTTGAAAGCAACGAAAGGATTTCTTCGTATTTTCTTTTTTGCGTTTGTTTTAAGAAAATAGAATGCGAATGGGTTTGTAACCCCCAAAGAAGTGTACACCGGAACTTCCATGTGGTCTTGCAATAATAGGCAATGCTTGGTTTGAAACTGTAGTATAAATGATTCCCAAGGAAGTTATTGCATCACCAAAGATTCACCAACTTGTCGTAAATATTCATAATACTTTTGACCTGCTATCCGCAGCTTTCTCTTTTGGGATAGCACAATTCTGCCATAATTATTACTAAAAAGAAGTGGTCATTGTTTCAAACAGTTGTTTTGAAACTGCGATGTTCATAGTTTTGCTTTCACGTAGTGTAGATTTTCTGCACATATAAAATGTTTTTATAAATATGAAGTGTATTTACGCATAGTTGCTACAAAGACAGTTAAAACGCGTTAAAGCAGAAAGACAGTTTTTTTGCTGTCCAGTTGTACACATGCACACCTTCATTTCTGCTTACAGTAGTAGCTCGTTTCTACAGCTTTGTGTGACTTCCGCAATTTTTATCCGAAATGTGTGGTTGATAAGAACGAACGTCAAGCGTGTCGTCTTATGCGTAAACACAACGTATGAAACGGGCACTGATCCAAGCAATACATGTGCAAACTAGCTGCCTAAATCGAAGCTCACAAGGTTGTTGGACCCTCACAAATCCATGCTGTGCGGTCTTCCATAAGTGTTTTCACGATACCTCACAAAATGTTTACCCTCTTTTATCACTCCGTGTCGCATTGCACATGAAATTAATGTGATATTTTTAAACCCTCCTCTGAATAACTCAATTTGGTCTGTCTAGCTTTATATTTCTTAACAGTTTTTTGTTCAAGTTATCTTATGAAACAAGTTCATATACAGCAGTGGTTCTTAAGTTTTTCTCTGCCACGTCCCCTTTTAGCAATTTTNCTTTGTTTCGAAACAACTTGACATTACGTAAGTTGCAAAAACAATGAGTTTATCGGTAAATTAATTGATCNTGCGTTCCATGTTGCAGAGNGCGTAAAGGCTCGCGCCCCCTGGACATTTACTGACACTCCCCTGGGAAGGCATGCCTCCGATTAAGAACCACTGATATACAGGATTTAACCAACCATATTAAAGTTCACAAGCAGTCTTGTGAGTCATTGCCGAGTATGAAATTTCAGCAAAATCGTAATTTTGTCATTTTGAGCACTCCACATTCACCCGTATATGCAGTACATTGCAATCCGGCTGCTGAAAATAAACGTTCGATTTCGAATCGGTGCAAAAAAGCGGAATACACCTACAGAAGACAAACAAAGTGCAATGTTTGGACACACACTGACAACAGCAGGTTTATTCTTATTTGTGTCTGCTCCGCCACAAGTTGCTGTGAAGATAATTAATACAAATACCAGGAACTAAAATTTACAGAGGACATTTAACTACTGTACATTTCAGTTCCTATAAATGTATGACATAGGTACCGTGGTGCTCAACTGAGAAAACGCATACAAAAATGGAAGTACGGCTTTGGGGAAATGCGAACCCCGGGAGTCTGCAAGAGCGACATTGGCACGCTGCTTCTTCTTAACGTCCAGTTCGCAAAGTCAGCTAATTTTCGCTTTTTCAAACAAGTTTCCGCTGCTTTGTTTAAGTGAAATGATACCGTTGTTTCATTCTGAATATAAAAAAGATTACTGAGAAAATAGCATAACCTTTCCTTAGTATTATCCTTCCACTTATTCAATTAGATTATGGTTTGATACATTTTGTAACGTCACGGATATTGCACCCCAACAAAAATTCTTACCTTGGCGCCTGTGAAGGAACGTGTTTTATGATGCATAAATAATTAATAATCTTTCGATGTGTAACAAACATCTAGGTTTGAAAGAACAGAGTGTTTTTGCCTAAGTTTGAGTCACAAATAAAAACAAACCTGTACCACACACAACGGCAAATATGTTGCACCCCACGTTGGAATGGTGTGCACACAGTTATACATGCGAAACAATCGGTATGTTTTTTTTCGACTATGTACTTTTTCATCTAATTTTTTTATCCGATCACTTCAAATGTCTGATACTTTTCACAAATCTTCATTTTCCTCCACTGCGCTCATGTGTGACGGTGACCAACTGCACTAGTTGTCGATGCGTTGCTTCGTTGTATGCGTCTCATCAGCACTGTCTTTGCGTAGCAACCAAAAGCTTCCGTGTGCTTCGTGGCGCCTCATGAATTCCGTATTTTCTAGTGCTTTCGCTATCGCTCCCCCCACAGCATGACGAGGCTGTGTGCAAGCTAAACATGTACAAAGTGAATATATACAGTATATAACTAGCAAAACAACAACCACCAAATCTTGCTTTAAATTCAGTGAAAACAAAAGGCTGTCAGCCTCAAGCTAAATGTCTCACAAGAACATTTAAAACCTTGTTAAAAAAAATTAACATACTTTTGTGCGTCGCAAAACAACCCCATCTGATTTTTTTGTTAGCCATCTACATCAAAATCTTATGTTTAATTGTCTTAGCTTCTCTTTCACTGCCGGATTCCTGTGTGACGACGAATGAATGCAATAATAGACGGGGCGCTGTTTCAATGTTTTGCTCCTCTCTTAGAGTTGACTGTGTTTATTAATTAACATCTACTGTGTAATGCCTCTATGGCCAACCATTTTTGTGCTCTTGTGTTCTTCGATTGCCATTTGTGATATGGACCATGAGTCTGAGGCAAATACATAAATAAAATAATCATATTTCCAAACTGTCGAAATGAAGATCTCAGTGTTGCGAAAGCGACATCAGCGGAAGCATACTTAAGTTGATAACCAAAACTTAAGTTGACACCCACTTAAGTTGATAACCAAAATTTGTCAGGTTCCAATAAAAACTGCGGACTTGCATAAAATATGTCTCCAGATGAAAATACATTAACAGATTATCCGTTACCTAACCTCTCTTTGCTAGAACTACGTAACTCATAGCTGTAAATATTCACATAAAAGAATTCAACGTTTCAGCAAGTTTCTCTAGCTTAAGATACTTATTAATAAGCAATTGATTTTCAGCAAAGTTTAAGCAAAGCATGTTTGAAAATGCTGTAAAGCCCTTTTTCAAAGCCATCACTGTTGGTTTATTTTCAATAGGTATAATTTTCTGCTGTACATGCTATTTAAAATTGATGCAGCATTTAGCAATCAATCAGGCATGCAGAACTCTAGTAAATTGCAATAAATGGATACGTTACGGTTACGCATTTTGCTACTTCGCCTAAGCAAATGTTTTCAGTTAATGACAAGCTCCGAAATGAATATGTTGCCCAAAACATTTCTGAAATGAGATTGGGTAACTAAATGCAAGTACAGGGCAGACATTTCACTGTATTGTATTTTAAAAAACTTTAACAATGTTGTGACTTCACAATATCATTTTTTCCCTTTTTGTCACAAACTGTCGCGAAAACTGCAACTCCTCTTAAAAGTGTGACATTGTTTGAGCAGGGCCACTGTGGAGAAAACAACTATTGTGAAACAATAGCAGCTGTTTCCCATTTTGCTACCTTGCAAATATACGTTGGTTTTATCCTTTTCCACTAGCTAGCAACGGCAAACTGCTCGTTGCCAGCATTTTAATTTTGCTCTCCAACAAAGTTACCGGTGTCGTATCTGCTGCTGTTTGTAAATGGTTGGTGATTTTGTAATTGCTAGCACTCCAAAACTTTGTTGTAGTTACCTGTCCGCTTTTCTGAAGTTATCTACGTTTAGCTTTCACATTTGTTTCTTTACAATTTAATCCTGCACTTGCCTTTAATCTGAACAACTTGCAAGATTTGCTGTGAGTACAGTATTTGCACCAGTGTTATCCTTTTTGTTTGCTCTGCACTGACGCGTGGCTGGAAGTTGCTTGATATTAACTAAACCTTTCAGGCTAGAGCAGGTTTTTTTAAGGTATTTTAGGGACCCGATTCGGGTTCCTAGAATTGAAAATCGGGTCCCTAGAATCAGAGAAAATCGGGCCCCTACAAGTCCATACCGGGTACCTAACATTTTCCCTGAAAACAACCTTGGGCTAGAGGCAAATGTATCGAAAATTCAACTTGGCAACTGAAGCCACTTTGAAAAAGCAAATTATTTTCTTGTTAACCACAAATGAAAGAGTTGTATAAAGGAATTCTTATAATATATAGTATACAACTTGTACTTACAGTACATGCTATAACTCAGCGTAACATTCAACATCGAAATGTAACCAGTTAATGACGTTCGTTGTTTGATTTTAGTTCAAAGTTGCAAATACAAAGACATATTTGAGCCTTTAGACATTACTTGCTGCTGATGACTGATCAATTATGGTCTATCACCTCGTTCAAACAACACGGAAACTATATTTTCGTGATAGAAGTACTTCACAGCATCTTCCAGTTTTCTCTATTGAACTACAGCATATGCCAATCCTATCAAACAAATCATTTGTACTGAAATGACAACAACCGAATCATCCACATTCAAAAGTAGCAGAGATAAATTACTCAAAACATTTCAACTTCCATTCATTCACTGCCTCGAGTACGATAACGTCAGTTAAATCCTTAGAACTCAAATTCAGCCCGAATGCTTCTGAGATTTCTGTGTACAGATCACTGCCTTCTCTTACCGAAGGAGCTGTTTATGAAAATGGCATTCACGTAACAACTTCCATTACTTCCTGCTTGCCTCCACTACAAGCATATGTCTCAGACAGGTGCTGCCATGTGTATTATTCTGTAGAGAACAAGATGAAATAACCATCGTAGTCAAAACTTTGCTTTAAGACAAGTTTTCAATGCATGTAACAGAAATCCACTTTGAAATAACTTAGTCTAGTGCATATTGGTGAGTACCATACAGTAACAGCAACGAAGATTACCTTTTCACGGTTTTCTTGCGTACTGATTACAGTACTCTAATTTTCTTAAGTTTGGTAACTTTTACAGTGCTTGGCCATAGTGGTCAGCTACAGGTCCACTTTTATCAGATTTTCTTATTTGCGGTAACCTTATATGTGGCAGTTGAACTTCAGAAAGCTCGGCTGTTGTATATTTCGGTATGGTAAGTATATTTCAGTGACATCAGTCGTCTTGCTCTTTATTGCGTCAAAATTCGTTTTGACACTTCAAAGTTACTAAGTTCGCATTGCAAGCTCAGAAAATTGTTTTTCTGTACCTCTGACTTGTGAAACGAATGTGTTCTTTTTAATCGAAAAAATAGTGCTCTGATGACTTGCTGAGAATCAGTTTGTGAGAAGGGTTATGTTATGTAGCCGCTGCCATTCTCGTCATCGATGTTTGCATTTGATTTCTTTTTCAGTATCACGTTTTCTATTAGTTCATTGATAAAATTTCATTGCTTTCATTTTCAATATCTTGCTTCATCTACCTCAATACCTACTTTGTTTCTCTACGAGAAAAACTTTTTCTGATAATGTAGGTGTGCAAGCGAGCAACCAACGTACAACCGCTAGCACTTTATCAAAACTATAACCGCTTCGTGTACTTTTCGGCAAACGTTGTTACTATCATCAATGGTAAAAAATATCAACTGCAGTACGCTTACTGCAAGCTGCATAGTCAGCAGGGAGAATACCGCGATAAAAACTTCCGTCACAGTTTTTCACTTTTGTCGCTCATTTCTTACCAAACCATTCTCATTACGAGCTACAAAATCTTGCATCAAATTACTGCAGTTCATATTTCTTCTCACTGGTGATCATCTTACAGTTTCAGTTTCAGCAAAAAGTTTTAAGCAAGAAATTGCTTTTTGCCTCACTGTGCAGGTTGCGTATGCAAGGAGTCTTNCTGGTATTGTNCACCATGTGAGCAACTGACGCAACAGCTTCTTCGTCACTGTTATTATTATTGTTGTTGTTTTGTTGGCAGTGTCTAACAGCAAGGCTTCTTAGGGGGCTATCTGATTTTTCATCTTTAAGTTTTTCTGACAGTTTGATGGAAACTTTTTGGTAGACAAATTTATGCATTGTTGTGCTTTAAGATTGTACCCAACTAAAGTTTATATTAATGTTTCCAGCAAGACCAGATATTGGATCAAGAATGTAAACTCACGAATTTTCCCATAAATCGACATGCAGTTGTATTGCGAAGTTTAAACTTCAGTTACCTATGAAGTATTTTCAGAACGTCTGCTGTAACCGAGAATCCCATTTTCCTTCCATGTTATGTCAGTAACAATTTTAACACCTTCGGATCCGGTAGATTCCGTTCAGTTTCGAATATACATTGGACAATTAATCTCTTTAGTTACTATTGTCTGCTTTATTATATCAGGAAGAAACGCTAGAAATGACATTGGGTTTCCTAATGTGATATGTGGAGTACTTTCTGCTGGGTTGGAACAATCCATACGTGACAGTACACAGGAAACCTTACTACTGCTTTAATTTTCGTACAGACAACTGACTGCAAAGTCTCTCTCCATGCGTAGCTGGTAATGATGAAAACTATCTTGAAGGCGAAAGGTTGGCAACCACCAGCTTTGCTATATTCTTGAGTTTTTTACAATTAGATTAGAGACAGTTTTCATTTTTTAAATTTATGATTATTTCTTGTAATACGGATATACTGTACTTTATCCAGTGCGAAATGGTACTCGCATCCTTTACAATTAGGACATGTTTCATCAGTGCGACCACAGCTTTTCTAGCTGCATCGTTCTTTTCCCACATGGCAATTTCTTGCAATGTGTCCCAAACGATTGCATCTGAAACATCAATGGTTTGGGGATGTACTGCTTAATTTTGAATTCCAGTTAACCCACTCGTACTTTTTCAGGAAGTTGTGGTAAATTAAAAAATAATAGCACGGTAATTGAAAACATCCAATGCCTAGTTGGTCCTTTGCCTGATAACGTTTTACAAAACTAGCACTTTGAAATTCAAGGCAAATTACAATATATCCAGTAAAAAGATTCATTAGGAGAGCATTGAAAATGAAACCTTTGGTACGGTCTGGCTGTATATGGACGATAAAACTGGAAAAATAATTAGGCATAAAACTGGAAGATTACTTAAAACTGGAAAAATATGATAAAACTGGAAAAATACTAAGGCATACCGTATTTTTGTGATTGAAAACCATGACGCTTCAGAACAACGAGCCTTATCAAATAAATGTGGTACATATACTTACAGTATACAGGTTTTTGGGATTCCTACAGTTAAGACACCAAAACTAAAATGATGCATTTTACTAAGAAACAAAACAATGTGCAAGCATTCGTAAATTTACACATTCGCCAAATCACATTTCTCTGTAGACTATACTTTCTTCAGTAAGTCTTTGCTCGATATTATTTTCTCGTAAAAATAACAGCGGAGAAAGTCAGTATTAATTTTACAGGTGATAAGGGGTTTCACATTCTGCTTCTGTTGTCAGACCACATGTTATTGATTATAGAAAAAATTCTCTCAACGAGAGCTAATGTACCAGGTGGCAGTTGTAAGACTATACTGGCTGACTGAATGCCTAACCGCGGGAGTTTTCGGTAGACTGACCGGGACGTCGGGACAAAGCCTTTAGACCGGGACTGTCCCGGCTAAAACGGGACGTATGGTATACCTAGAAATACCTGAAACATCGCTTAAGACGCCCAGCGCCAAAGGGCTTTGATTTGAAGAATGTGGCCACGTTTAACAAGTACGTTGCCGTTTTGCAAAGGAATACAAGATCTGTACATCCCAATAGACTCTCAAACATCGATCTTTGATATAATAATCGGACAGTGTTCTCTCTGAAATAATTTGCAAATCTACCGGTCGGACGTCTGTCGTTTTATCTACGGAACATGACAGGCCTTCTTGCAAACTGTATACGTGGAGCCTTTCTTTCGCCTCGTTCAGCATTTTCTTGGGTTTCCCTAAGCTTAGCCGACGAGTCCGTCACAAGGTTCAGTTGGGAGGTGCCACGTGCACTCAGGGTTGCCAGGTCCAAGTGAACAAAAAATGTCAAACCACTTGTAAAAAATGCCAAATCGCTTCAAAAAAGGCCAAACAAGCTGAAACAGGCTGAATGCTGTTGGTTTTGATATTACCAGATGAGTAATTTGGCAAAAACACAGTG
>JGI24159J19872_10006661_pt1 | contig 15083 bp, 11 predicted proteins | sample Ectturendosymbi4_FD_19872 | JGI IMG/M metagenome (IMG submission 19872) | reverse complement strand
GTAATGTTTCATATGATCAATAAACGAGCACTTCTTGTTGAAGTATGATGCACATTAATTAGCCTCAATTTTTATTTATTTCAAAATAACTTTGCAAATCTAGGGGCCAAATGGGTTTTGTTCCGCCTCAAAAAATTTCTCTTGGAGGCTCTACACTGGCTCACTGCACCACGTAAACATCAATCTGTCATATTCTGCTCTCGAGACTAGCGATCGAAGAAGAGTCAACACCAGATTTCACACAAAATTATCATGGCTGTTTGGTGACTAGTAATGATTTGCCTGCTAATGATTTTTTATATTTGCTCTCTGAAACTAAAAATTTGCTGATCAACTCCTTGCTTACACCCATCGTGGAAAGTACATACTTGTAATAAATGTGATATTAACAAAATCTGTGTGCTGCGCTGACATTGACTTGCTGTACATTTCAAAATTGAGACCCTATATCACTACCTGGCTTCGCATACCCACCAGCCACAATGCCAACAGTGCTGCGAGAAACATTGTGATTGTTACATAACACTCGACTGCGTGGTGCGCTTCGGGTTGGTCATGTCTTGACCAAGTATGTCTCTCTTTGGTTCTGCAATACTTCATGCAAATAATCCTCTCAAAAATGTCTCATCTGAATTTGTACTCCTTTGCAAGAAAGCTACGCCCTGGCATTTCAGTCTGTCCGCATTAATTGGCAACTTTGCTAACAAAGTTGCATGCTTTAGTCGTATAGTTGCGCATCCAATCGCAATAAGTCACGTTAAACCTTGGTCAGCGGGAGTACTCAACACTACATGAGTCTGACTGTTCCTTCTGTTTGTTTTCGAACAGTTGAGATTGATATAAAACACCAGCGAAAAATCTTAACAAGTTTTTTCGGGGGGGACCCATGGCCTCTTCGGCCTCATTCTGGTTGCGCCTCTGATACATGCCTGTCCTAAGCAGTAAATTAATTCGGACGGAACTGCAATTATCTGCATAACAACAGATCTACAAGACATGGATTGTAAAACGAAATGTGATATCGAAATTGCTGCAACTTCATAGCATACTCGTCGAAGCCATTTCTCAGGAGTGATTTAATCGAACCACTACGCAAATGCATCAACTTGTTACTTTAATCAAGAGCGGGGTTTCGTTAAAAGAAATTTACAAAAGAAAAACAACGACGAACACATGGGGCTAGTAAAGCTTGCAGACAAAAAATTAACATAGTCGGTTAATTATTGCAATAGAGGAAAGTGAAACGAACACAGCAGAATCAGTATTACGAGAAACAGGATGACGTTATGCAAGTACAGATCAGACGCATTTGGAAATGGCTGCAAGTTTCAATGGTGTCTCTTGCTGCGCTTTCCATTACAAGATATTACAGATGTTTGCGGAAAGCTAGAGCATTTCTCCTAATGCAGCCCTGCCATGATGCTGTGAGATTTCGTCCAACTGTCCTATGTTTGTGTCAATTTTTGACTTTGATGATGTCGATTCGGAAAAGGGTTTACCACGAGGTGCTTTTCACGAGACACTACAGATCCTTGCGCAAACGTGAGCAGTGGAATACGTGGCTTGATAAACCTTGCATCTCTTAGGTCAGATCAATCCGAACGGGTTGGAAAAAGACTAGAGCAATCGCGGTTGTACATTTTTCTGGTGGCATTTCTTGTTCTCCAGTGCACTTGGTATGTAGTACACAACATGTCCGCCCAAGAACGTGCTGCCACGTGTTATACACGTTCTCGTCACTGCGCTGGCAACTGACAACAGCTACAGACGACTGTGCCTTCGTTACCATCTATCTTAACTAAGCAGCAATTAGAATCTGTAGCTTCATGGCACAGGTGCATAAGTCTCGCTCCCAATTAAAAACGTTATGACCTATTGGAACAAAAAATGTACAGCCACTTCCAAATGGACAAATAGGACCAACTGCGATGTTCAACAAACGATACAAGGCGATGATCATCTCTTGCAGATCGGTTACGCTTGGATAGCTTTCTGCACCCCAGCACTGCAGTTCATAATAGAAGACACATGTGACATGAACGCTGACATGTGCAATACCTTGCTGCCGACGGCCCCTCAACTCTTTCTTATCAATGGAGTTTCGGGCCCTTGAAAAGTTGGGTGCTTGGAGGGCAGGCAACAGTATGTTGGTCGTTCCACAAGCGCAACATGACGCACCAACGCGAAGAAAAACGCATGTGCTTAAAAGGTTCAGAGGGCAAAAAAACGGGATGTGCAGTTTTGAAACTTGAACCAGACCCCTAAGCAGAGCGTCGACTCCCTTCATACTGCACAACCTAACAAGCGACGAAGCAGACGGAACAACACGCCTGGTCAAACCATCGGCATAGAGTCACACCGAATGCGATGTGCGTTTTGCTTTTGTAGAACAAGGCGTTTCATGACACATCGGGGTCGTAACTCATGGCATTCACACAGAACACGGCGTTTCACAATCACAGCCTAGGAAGGACTCGGCCTCAACGCAAACATTGCGATCGACAAACTTGGTAACGTTTTTTGCAGCTCGCCGTCTTTCGTGGAAATATTCAAACACAAAATGAAATGATGGATCTCTTCGACAGCCAAAGAAATGTTTCAAAAGGAATGACAGCTCCTACTGAACTATGTTAGCTGACTATGCCCATGTTAAAACGCATAACCACACTGAAGCGTACAAACTATGTAGTCGCGTTGCCACTAGCTTAGAAAATGAAATGCGGCAACAGTGGTGTGTTGCATGTGCACAGGCAAACTTCAGCTTTGTATAAGTTCTGAACGGTATTTTAGGTTTAACCCGAATGTGCTTTGGCATTTTTTCGAGATCTGCTGTTTCAGAGTTACTAGCAGGATGTATACATGATATGTTTTAAGTTCAAGCAGGATGACCTAAGAAGACGTTAATTCCAAGTTGTTCTGGGTGCGATGACAAGATGGCGGAAATCCTGTTGTTTCAAAACATCGCCGGGAATCATTTCCGAACTGTGCGAGTCTTAACAGCGCGTTATGGTCAATATTGGGGGAGTAGAAAAAAGACAAAAACGCAAAAATAGCGCAAAACTCTGGTGCTCCAAGTTTGCACCATGACTCTACGCATCGAAAAGGAAAAAGATAAAACGTACGGAACATTGGTTACATATTAAAGCATCAAACAAATAAGTTTATTCTAGTATGTCTCTAGCGCGAAGACACTCTCATTTATTCTCATGTGAAAAACACGAAGCTCACAATTTACAAAGACAAACATTCTGCAAGCGTGAAGGCATAGCATAAGGAGCACAGCCGGCCAAGCTACAAGATGCTGTTTTCGAAAATTAAAGCGATGATTAATAGCGAAAATGCAAACTAACATTTAGAAGCCCACGCAGACAACCGTAATCTTTAAAATCAGGCACGATGAGTCTGAGGACCGGAATTTGCCTCAAGCACCGAAACATCGACGTTTGAAACGACGATTGTTAACTGCATTCATTTTTGTTTTTTACCAGCAGCAATGGATAGATTCCTTACCTGGGGGTAAAGTGGAAAGACTAAGGTGACGTTGGGGGGGATTTATGAAGCAGCGCCGTCTTTTCGATACAAGAGTAACGACGATGTTGATAACATCTCGAGACCTCCGCAGAGCAACGGCACGATGCAAAGCTACAACGCTACGCTTTATTGAAGACTGGAGAAAGGAGTGCAAACCGGTCAGATTTCATCCCAAATCAAATGAGCTTCGCTGAAGCTGCACCAATGAAGCGCCTCGGCTCAGTGGTCAAGACAGGAAATCCACGGTAACCAGTGCGTTTTTTGGTGGGATCGTACTGGTTCAACCAAAACATGGTCCGGTCAGTGAAATCAAAATATGAAACAACACATCGAAGAAAACGTCCAACGCTCAGCGATCGCATACGTCTCGGATGAAGCGTCGTGATGCTAGTGGACAAGAAACAGTCTTTAGAGCGGGAACATGTACTCAGCGATATCACAGGTCGCAGAACGCAGAGATGACGTGCTTTGATTAATCCACAAAACCTTGAAGTTGTGGAGGAAGTTTTGTTCCAAATGCTTCAAACACTTTGTCCCCAAGGAATCATAAAAAACCGACATAAAGACCTTTCCTTGCACAATTTCAAAACGCAGCCACTGCTTATTTTACACAATTTCTCATACGGCCTCAAACAATGAGTACTTCAAATGCTGCGCGTTAAAGTGGCCTAAATGTGGAAAAAACGTCACTGATTGACACTGATCAGATTGTGACGGACGCGTAACCATAACAACCGGTCTACGATGCAGCCGTCGAGGCAACTCAAGCGGCAACATTTAGTTGCGATTTAATGAGTTGTTCTTTAGAAGAGTAATACCGTCTTGGAATGATGCATGCTTGACACGTCAGCGGTGACGTCAACCTCACGGCGTGCTGTGTTGTAAGTGCGATGTGTGAGAAAAAGGAGTGCGACTTGGTCAAAAGTCGTTCATTTCTCGGTAGTTAGGTTCGGTCGCGGTGAAATAGTCTTCAAGGAAACCCTGAAAACAACAAAGGCAATGTCTAGCTTGGTATGAAGAGATCCTTGTACAGATTAAGCTCGTGCGTTTTAACAGCTTTAGCAAATTCGGACTTTGTACCTTTCATCAAAATAAGGTTGTGTTCGATGTGCAGAATTTTGTAAAGAGAGAACTGACAGCGCTTAAGGAGTAAACCGGTTCGTTCTTTGTTAATATTTCACCCATAAAAGCCATTTGAGCAACCAACCCATCTTTGCTTAGTACTTTTGCATTGACATTTTGTCACGCCCACGACTGAATTATTTGCTTTTGTTGAGAAACAATTTAATACTTGCAACAAACGCAATGTTTTCGGATACGCTCAAACTAAATTAAGGTTTCAGATCAACAAGTATCAAGGGAATCATACGAACTATGGTGCAGTATCTATCGAATGTTTTCTTACAACAGATACGATTCATCTGAACTATCGTAAGATCATTTAAGTCGCTTATTGCCCTCCACACAAAGAACAAAATGCAATGCAGCGTTAATCAATTGATAAAGCACGATTTTCACAGCTATATTGTTAAATGTAGGGCATAAACAAGACATTCGTAGTATTCACGTCAAAACTGTGAGAAGCACGACCAACCTGAATGTACTCGAACGTTGGTCGGTAACTGGGCTCTTTGTTCCAGCACTGCAGCATCAGGTCGTACAAAGAGTCTGGACAAGGTGGTTCGCTTTGGCCCAAGCTGGGCTTGGGCATCCTGTAGCCCCGCTCAACTTGTTCCAATACTTCTCTATTCATCATGCCTGGCAGGGAAAACAACCGTTATTGATTGCTTTCAGAGAAGTCAGTCAGCCAAATATTGCCAGTCCTGATGCAACAGTAGCAAAAGTTGCGCTGAGGAGCCATGAAGTTTACATAGTACAGCACGTGGTTCCCGCGAGTGAACGAAGTGGAATGCATGTAGCTTTGTAATCAGGATTATTATTTCAACCACCGAATACGTAACGAAAAAAAGATCTGTCACAAAAACGGTTGTCGCCTAGATAAATGTCTCGTACGTAAAAAAAACTAATGCTAAGTGCACGAATCCTTGGGAGTGATGTTTCTACAACAAGTTAGGAATTTTTCAATGAAACCGCTGAGGTGCAATTGATTTAAACGCGCGCCGTTTAAGCTGGTAAGTTTCGAATTCAGATTATTAGACTGACAGACTAGTGTCGATTTCATGTTAGATCGGAGCAATGAGCAAGAGAACAAATCTATTATTGTTTACTGCCACCCATTGGGGTTAAGATGGAAGATGCCGAACACCCAGACATCGCGCATACCACCGGCCAAACAATCTTTTGTGTATAAGAATTGAAGACAACTGCGTGCACGAAACACATCCTTTCTACGGAGCAACGGATGGGTCTTAGCAGTGTTCCATCCAGGAAAATTTTACACTGAGCAAATGTTCGTTTCAGTGCGTATGCAATTGCCCAACCATGCGGACACGCAACTAGTGTAGCGTTTCAAACGGTAAAAAGTCTATGCGATAATATATACGATTGAGATTTGGAATGTTGCAAGTGCGCGAAAATGATATTTCACTGCGCAAATGGTCTGTTGGTACTGCGCACCTCAGAGGAAACGCTGGTGTTAAGTAACAAACGCAGAACAGGCAAACGCAGTGTTGGGAAGACGGCAAGGAAGAAGTCTTCTTTTGGAACAATAAACAAAGGAAAAACTCACGTACGTCAGCGCAGAATCTGCAATAAAAACGATTTTCCGCATTTCACACCGACATTACACAAGCTCACCAGGGTAAGGTATCCTTCCTTTTGTGACAACTTCCGTGAGGAGAATACCAAAACTCCACACATCTGATTTGATTGTGAACTTCCCGTACATGGCCGCTTCGGGAGCAGTCCACTTGATCGGGAATTTCGCGCCTTCACACAAAGCGTTTCGACTTCACTGCCTGACAGTATACGTTCCGCAGCCCGATCTGCCTTTGCCTTGGTGTGCGTTACAGTGTCAGTAATCAACGAATTGGTCATATCAATTTTGGACAAGAGAACAGTTGAATCGGATGGGTTATTAACTTTTGCAATCTCCCAAAATTCAAAACCCTGAGACTGGCATTACAACTTCATCCACTGACAACTTTCACGTGGCGTATACTCTTGTGAAGCTACCATTAATACCACAATCAGTGCAACTCTTATCACAAGCATCGAAAATCATTCGATTTATTTTTTCCAAGGAGAAGCGAACGTATTTCAATTGCGGCAACGTGCATACCTTGTCGCGCACTGTACTCGTCGTCGACGATCAGACGAGCCAGGCCGAAGTCAGCGATCTTGCACACCTGGTTTTTGCCAACCAAGATATTGGCGGCTCTCACATCGCGGTGGATGTAGTTCATGCGTTCAATGTACGCCATTCCCGCTGCAATCTGCTCAAAATTTCATAATCTTTTCAAACGTAACAAAGCAAATAAGATGAGCTGCTTAAAAAATAAAAACAAAATGTGCTGCTCAAGGAATAAAAACAAGATGAGCTGCTAGAAAATATCCGAAATAACCGATGCTAGACAAGAAAAAAATGACGCACACAACTACGACGAAACTTGCCTGCGCAGCCATGTCGATCTGTCCAACCAGTTTCGAGTTCTTGCCGGGACCTTCCTTGAGGTAATCCAGCAAGCTACCGTGGCACATGTATTCGGTCACAATGTAGATTGGCTCTTTCGACACAACCGCGTACAAACTGACCAACTTCTCGTGCCTCAGCATCTTCATAATTTTAGCCTCGGCCAGGAATGCCTCGGGTGACATGGTTCCGGGTTTCAGGGTCTTGATCGCAACTTCTGTGGTTCGGTTCCACAGACCTGCGGCCGGGCAGCGACCATTAGACGTTGTTAGATTGTGGCACAACCGTGTAATGCTTTCCATTTCATGACTACACCACGTACTCAGATTTAAAGAAACTAATTTTAAGAGTAAACGTTTGCAGCAAATCAAAAGCACATGTTCCAGAAGCCTTTCGACTGCTTAACGCTTCGCGTTTCCGCAAGCAAACTGAAAAGACATGCACGTTTAACCGCAACACCTTAGGCAACCCAGAATGGAAGAAATATTCACAGAAAACTTCATTTTACCGAAAGCTTATGTTCATTGCAAAGGCTTTGGATATTCACACGTAAAATCATTGTCTGCATTGAATAAAAAGCCATGCCGAACGAAAAACGAAAACAAGCAGTGTTAGCAAACTGAGAGTTTGTGGATCCCACATGGGCGGGAAAGTGGGTCTTTCTTTAAATCAAGCAGACTGGATTATTCACCCTTGACCAAACTGATGATGGTAAAAACTATGACCGAAACGTCTGAACCACGTCTCCCACGGATTGGATGTGCACATGAGTTTTTGTACTTCCTCGCAGTCTCACGCTCTGGCCCTGCAATGACTTGAGACGCTGCTTAGCTCCGGTGCAACAACACTCTTGTTTACGAAAGCGCAAGATATTGGTTATGGGCAGACGTTGTTACCTGCCAGTTACAATACACGGGTGGAATTTTTGATCGAATATTGACTTTGCGTTAAGCTGAATACAAATGTTACTTTGACGAGCATTCGTCAACAATGAATGTTTGGTTACTTTCGTTACTGGTTCTAAAAACTGTTTTTATTGGATGTAGATTTTTTCTTCTACGTCAGTATTATACGTAAGATATAATAAGTCAGAATTATTGTTGATCTACGTGAAAATAGTTTGCTCATTAACTTTGGTTTCCACACAAGACTAATCCACATTAATAGCAACGTGCGCGTAAGAACAAGTACATACTTGCTACAAAGACCGGTAATGCCTTTTTGCACATCACCTCTCATTTCGATTGTTTCTTTACAAAGGAAGCAGCGAATACAACAGGGAATAGTTTGTGATTAGCAAGAAATCCTTCTAACAAACCTTTTAATAAGCGAGTTTTTTCCAGTTAAGCAGTTGGCCAATAGCATTTAGTTCAGGCTATTTGTTCTGCGAAAGAGTTTAAACGACCACAACAGGAATTATGCGAAGGGCGTAAGTTCAAAGTCATACGAATAACTGAAATTGATTTTTTCTTTTTACATGTCGCTCAGAGGTGTTTGTTGTCCTTTTCACCGCGTTCGCAAGCCAAACTACGAGCGAAGCGGTAAGGCCCATTGAAAACTATTTCACTCAAATAAAGTTTAAACGCATCAATCTCACTTATGAGGTGCTCCCTTGTACCATTTATCAAAAAACAGAACATTATAAAGAATCTTGTAATGAGGTTGGTTCAGTTGACATACTGACCGTTTATTTTTCTGATCGCGACTTTAAAGAAGCGCTTTTGAGTAACTGCGTCATTGAACTAATCCTTCTGCACAGAAATGATAATAAGCACCTATTCGCGAAGTTGCTGGCGTTCGCAAGCACTTTTGCCCCAACCTACAACCGAGTCAAACGGAAATGTTACTTTTAATAAGCTTCTGTTGAAGATCAGAGCGTTCTCCATATAAACCTATGAGTCGTTGAGCCGTAGATCAACCGCAAATACCCGAAAACCCACCTTTCCACACTTCCCCAAACATTCCAGCCCCAAGCTTCTGTTCCAGCTGAAGGGATTCACGGGGAATTTCCCACACATCCCTGGCAATTGTGATCGTTTGCGGTTTCTCCAGGAGAGGGCAGGGTACAGTCAGGCGACAACACAAGCCGTCGGAAACACCTGGGGTCAGGCACGGGTGCATGTGTTCGTGCGGGTGGAGGAGGGTTGATTGAAAAGACAGAAGCACAGTGGTGGTTTGGGTAAATACAGGAGTGCGAAGAAGCACACAATTGAAAGATAAAGAGTTCGAAAAAAGAGTAACCACACTCGCGGTGAAGAAAAGGTATATGAAAACGACGAAAGTTTCGGTGGGTTGTATGATAAAGGGCAAAAAGGGGGGTGAAAACAAAATATCCAAAATAAACCAATTCCAAAATAAATCGTTCGTTCACCATCACGACAATCAACCAGAAATAACATTTCTTGAAAAGAAGCCTGCTTTTTCTGAATGAAATTAACAACAGTAACTAATTTGGTGCAAAGCCATGGTGCATGCTCGAACTGATTGATCCGCTGACACGCGCGTTTTGCAGGGAAGCGCATGCGCGACCTTTCCAGACTTCTCCGAACTGGCCCTGGCCAAGTCTCTGTCGCATGGTGATGGTCTCGCGCGCAATTTCCCACACGTCGTGTCCCATTGAATGCATGGCAGGAGCGTTGTGTCGACATGGAGTGTAGAGACGACAGCACAGACCGTCGCCACTACCTGCACTCACAAGCGCTTGACAATGAGATTTATAGAAACTTGCGATTGTGCAAAGGGTTTGCTGCTGAAAGACGAAGAGGTTTTTACAAACCAGTGCTTACGAAATTTGAAGCTAGACGATGGTTACTTTAGGGTAACTTTTTTAAACAGTATAAGTAATCGAATCCCACAAATAAAAACAACTTATCGAAAAGATTTTCTAGCTTGGGGAGCTATGAAAAAGGCCTTTGCTCAACAGCAGACAAAGCTAAATGTTAAACAACTTACTCTGGTAATGTTCCACCAGTTCTTTCAATGTAGAAAACTGGGCGCGGGCGGTAATGTAAAATCCACCGCTGTCAAGTTTCCTGATGCGGTAGTGTTTGACGTTTTGTCCTTTCGCCGTGTCCTCATCCAAAATTGAAAGAGAGAATGCCCCTGATTTCATAAAATACATCATGCGAGGTAATTACGTGCGTGCGTAATAAAGACAAGAACAAAACACAGAAACATTGCAAAAGCCACAATAGAAGTAGACTTATAAAGACAAAACCAAGTTTCGAAAAGCTTCGACAGTTGCATGTTCCGTTGTGGCTAATCTCAAAGCCACACTCCACCTGAGCTTTTGGAACATTTGGAACAGACCTAATTGTAATTGGATGTATGCAACTGGAATAGACCCAATTGTAATAATGACAAAATTGACAAAATTGGTCTTGTCGAGGCACTATACAGTGTTCCATGGTAACATAAATAAACCACCGATACAGGAAACCGTTACTTTAGTTGAACAACTTAATTTTCACTCTTTGAATATCTGCGAAGATAAGTGGTATCACCAACTTAAACGCACAAATTAATATTCAAAACAGGATCTTCCCCAGTGTAAGATAAATTTTGCTTCCCTTCGTACTGACCCTTGACGTGTTTTGACTTTCGTTGCCAGCGTGCGGGCGTTTTGGTTCTCGTAAATCACAGCGACTGAAATGCGACCGCAGAGGTTTGGTTACCATCACTACAAATTGCACGTTGAGTTTACGCATTCTGCAGTTCATACGGCGTGTTCTTTCAAGCTATAATTGGACGCGTCACCTTGCCAGTAGTTGAATTTATCTGAAAAAGACGTATTCTATAGTGTTAATCATCGCAACTGGCGTTGAGATTTATCAAGTTCTTGGTACTTTTTCAGCACGTTTTGAAGCTTCAGTGAATGCATTTAGTTGAGTAAGATGCAATTTCGAGTTTTAATTGTCGCAGTTGGTATAGTGCGATTTTTCACTACAATTTAGAGGTTGTTTACTTTCTCTGATCTTGTTTCAGTCTTTCAACGTTTCACATGTTAGTATTGCTTGTTGATGTAAGAATTGACGATGCGTAGTGTTACGTGAAACCGATTTCCTATTAAAAATTTGCCATTGGTTCCTTGCTTCTTTCACCTGTGGAGTAAAGTTACTTGAATACAGATATGTGCAAGATTGAATCAACGCAAAAAGATAAAAGCAGAGCCCAGTCGGCTGATTCCTCGTAAGCCCGCAGAAAATCGAGAGCCTTTATTTGTTCAGCTGAACTTGTGGCACCTTGTTCTCTTTCTAACCAGCAAACCTTAACAATCGTAAGAGAAATCTTCTATATTTAGCCCTGTATGCAGCTTGATATGAATACAAGCGATTACTGAAGCCTTACTTTTGTCAGGTGTTGAGCACTTGGTGGAAGATATTTGCTTTTGTACAGGATTTCGTCAGTGCAGTTGGTTCAAGAAAATCGCAAAGAAAGCTCACGAAAATAAACAAAATAAAACAAAAAGCAAAAAAATTGCAAACCACAAGCATACAAGCACAACACCAGACAAGTTTCCAAGTTAAAAGGTTAAATAATTGTATTGTATTTTATCAAACCTGGGTCACTCACAGAATTGTATCATAATCAATGGCAGATAAACTTATCCCATCACATTAATATCATGTTTGTGTCTCTACCGGGGTACCTAATATAACTATGCGGTTTTCTGGTTAGATCCCGCACTATCCTAATGGTGAGAGAGGATTATATTAATGAGAGGTAGCTTATATTTCACGCTGTTATGAACAGTTTGAGAAGGGTTCATGTTGGTTTAGGAGGCATAATTTGAAATTTTTTGAATGTATGAAAAAATCGTAACCTACTTGTAAATTTGGATTCAAAGAGTCCCAAATCTTATTCCTGAAACCTTCTCCCCTATATCAGCAAGATATTTTTGTCCGGTAGGCAAGCTTTTCTTGGGAATCATATATTCTTGAGATGTTTTTTTTGTCTAGTATTAGATGAATTGTCCATCTTGGTGAATAATTTATTAAATGCTGATGGTAGACAGTTATGCTTAAACTGATACATCATTCAGCACTAGTGTAAGTCACAATAGTGACGTACGCAAGTGAATCCATTACATTTTATTTGCACAGGGAAACTAGTTTCGTGTATTTAAACGCACCTTCAGTCCTGCAGAACCGCTAAGGAAATCTTACCAGCGAATTGTTGACATTGAAACAAGTGTAGAAATAAAACACTAACTAACTAACTATGGATAGGAACGAATAGTAACAAGGAGGCGACAGTGGCGTTAATAGGACCTGTAAAAATACCAAGTGCCAATTTACCAGTTTTTCTTCAAAGATAGTACGCCAACCAAATTTTCACTTAGAGAGAATTTTCGAGAAATCTTGTGAGTATGCCAAAGACATTCACACATGTTTTGTCCACCTTGAGAAAGCATACGACCGGGTTCCTTGGGAAAGGCTTTTGGGAATGTTGCAGGGTACAGTGTTGACGACCGACTGTTACTGGCCGTCAAGTCACTGTATTCCTGCTCAGAGATTTGTGTCCATGTTGTAGGAGTTAAATTACAACAGTTCACCGTGGGTGTTGGACTTCGACAAAGGTGTGTACTGTAACCACTCCTCTTCATATTCTGTATGAATTGGATAGACAATCACATCTGACTCGAAGAGTGTGTCGCTCTTGGGAGCTGCAGGACGTACTATTTGCTTTTAGCGGACAATTTGTTACTGCCAGCACCTTCTCAATAGGAACTTCAACAAGCCTTTGATAGGTTTTCTTCTAGGTGCAAACCAAGCCGGAATGAAAATTGGTACGGAAATGACCAAGGTTTTATGTCTCTCCAGAAACCCAAAGCAGTGTATGCTGCGAGTGAGTGATAATACTCTGCAACAGGTGAAAAAGTTCAAGTGCTTTGGCTCTTTTTTCTTTTCATGAACATGGCTGTGGTTGCAGTCTTGGCGATTCCAGCTAACAACACTGCCCGGGCAAACCAGGCAAAGAGCGCAAAACACATAGTCGATTACCTCTCTCGTGTGTTCTTCCAATTATGCACACATTTGCATTAACACAAATGCGAAGATGTGNAAGCCCTTTGTTCACAGAAACAGTATGACTTCTAGCAAAGAAATTCACCTTGACTTAAAAAAAGTAGCTGAAAACTTCTGATTTCTTATCTTTTGCACTCATAATAAGCAGTGATGAATCGCAAAGTAAAGCACAATTTAACCTGCAAAGCTTAGGAGAAAAGTTTCCGTGCTGAAAACAAATAACTTTTTTCCACAGATGAAAACTTCAAGAAAAGTCCACATTTGTTTACATTGCTTGTTCGTACCCTCCTGATGATGTACTGCTATGCAAAGCAATGCTAGTTCGCTACCAATTAGTTATAATTTTTATGTTATGTTACTGCTTGTAAACGTAAGGTTTCCCAGTGAACGTTGCCAGGAAACTAGTAAACCTTGCTAATAAGCCTAATGTTTGCTAATACAAATTCTTATTTTACAATGGCGTGCTTTGCATTTCACGTTTAAATCTGCAATGGTATAATATCTTAATCATACTCCCTGCTTACAGCATGATTACACAGTTACAAAAGCTATGGATATTACATTATATACCTACTCATTATAGCTCAGTTCTTTTTAGATCGCTACACTACTACAGACCCGGTTTGATCATTCTGACTAGAAAGCAAGATATTGTAGTAGCTAACGTTTTTCTTACTTCTACAACAGTGGTTCTCAACCATTTCACTGATGGGAACCAAATACAGACCTACGATTTTGTTAGAAAGCAGGCGCGTAGCCAGCGGGATTGGGCAATGGGCGCAATTGCCCGCCCCAATTTCAAAAGTTGCGTCAAAAATTTCAGGTTAATAAAGCCTTTGATGAGCAAGCTAAAGACATATTTCAGTGAAAATCAACGCAACTGCCTAAGAAACCTATCCTACTTCAGTTTTTAGTCGAGCCTGATCAAAGCAATATGGTTCAAAAATTGTCCATGATTAATTCAACGTTGTGTATTGTGTAAATTCTGGAGATTTCTTATCCTTTTTGTCATTTACCTGAGGTTTAAGCTCCGTGTGGAAGTTGGCGATAATGAAATACAAACTACTATCTAAGCGCTTGTAATCATAAACCGCAAGCAAAACCAAGGAGTAACGTTTTCGGCAGATGCTTGTGGCGCACCACCTTGCTGCATCCCACCTAATGGCGATGTAAATTTCATTTCAAAACCATCGCAAAATTTCTCTCTGATAACTCTGGCGTGTTATAAATACTATGTAACTTAACTTTGTCAGCAACATCAGTCGTAGCCTCAAAATTAAGGCTGAAATAAACATCGGAGATTTTTGTTTTTGTACAGTTTTGAAACGAAGTGGGTAATATGGCGGTGATATACGCTTTATATGTTTTGACGCTTAACTTGGCATATGAAGCAATCCAGTTTCAAAGTTTTTTTTTATTACGCAATTAGGCCATAGACCAGTGGTTCCCAACCGGGGAGGAATTCCACCGCAGGGAGGAATTTCATAAGTTCTGGGGAGGAATTTCCTCTTTGTAGTTAAGTTACCTATTCACTGTAAGTGTTATACTTCTCTTTTAAGTTGACACTGGCCCTTTCAATTAGTTATATCACTTGATACTAGCAAGTTATTTAATGGACTACGTTTTTGTTGACAAACTTTAGTGCCATTTATTATTTTTTAATATTTTCACCAGACACGAAGTACATTTAGCAGAAGCGCACACTGTTTGCACAACGCAGATTGATAATAACAGTCACAGAACGGTTTATAACGGTGCTGGGTGGAGGACCACAGGATTACAAAAACTTTCATAACACAAGTGTTCGCTAATTCGTAACACATCGTACATGTCGCAGACACTTATGGTCTGTACATGTTCTATATGAAATCTTGTACTTGCTGGGAATCAACAATGCAAAACAACCCTCTCTCACTTTGACAAATCTTCCATTT
>JGI24159J19872_10006660_pt1 | contig 15083 bp, 7 predicted proteins | sample Ectturendosymbi4_FD_19872 | JGI IMG/M metagenome (IMG submission 19872) | reverse complement strand
GCCCGTCATGAACTATTAAATCGGTCATTTTCACACCGCCGTATGATGGGGCTGCGCGCTGCATCATGAACGGAGCGTTTGACATGCTTTCCATTCCGCCTGCACATTTCGACGTGAAAATGACTGTTTTTTCGTTAAAAATTATGCGTTCGCATTTTTTGTTACGTTGCACATGTTCAGGAAGCAAAGCACATCACGCACGGCATTCGTCCGCACCTGTTGACGCTTTCTATGCCAAACCAGCAACTCACAAAAGCAAAACGTAGAGCCTTGTGTTTCAAATGCGAGCGGGGGTACAATTTGCATCATCATTTCACCTGGGTGTATCAACAAATCACTTTAGTTGCGACGAAGTTCAAAGCAATAACTTCTGGCAGTTATGCCGTTGTTGAAAAAAGGCTAGTAACAGCACAGCTTACATTTTAAACAAAATAAAACAAAAAAATCTCCACATTTTATCCCGAACAGGTTAACAGAAGGTGCTGTAGGATTTGCGGTTAAACTTACTTTCCACAATGATAAGACTAAAAGTCGAATGAAACAAAGTGGCACTGCGCACAGAAAAACAGCAATGCCAGAGTGTGTTTCACTGAAACTGGAAGGCTGAGTTTTATTTCAACCAGGCCATTCGGTCGAAGACTTCTAAAACGGCACTTTCGGATGGTCCAGCTTCGTGCTCAGCATTAATGGTGGGGAGGAAAAGCTTCACGCACGTTTGCACGCCAAAAGTTGTGAAGGCACTTTAAAAACATAAAAATCACGCTGAGTTAAGTTTCATATGCTTATGAGCACCTGCAATCATGATGTCTTGGTGACCACACATGATAGACTGGGACGCCAGCATTATGGATTTCATTCCAGAAGCACATACTTTGTTGACTGTGCAGCATGGAGTAGTTTGGAGAAGACCAGCACCTTGAAGAAAAGAAACACTTGGAGAAAAAGAATTATGTTAAGACACATACATATAGAAGGGAAAAAACAGTGGCTGGTGCACAATCTTTGTACTGTTTTAGTGAACTAGATATGTGTCATTTTTATATTAGCAGACCAAGGCAGATTATCAACTTACATTTAAGTTTATTAGCTTCAATCAGAGAAATATCAACATTTTGTAATCTGTCACCTTCTACCTAAGCTATTAGTATTTCAAGCTGCCCTTACATGCACTGCAGTGGAGAAATTCCAAGCGAAAACTTCACAGACATATTGTTTGCACATCGGTTTTCCAATTATTTTTTGAAATAATTTAACACTTTCAGTGCAGCATGAATTCTGTTCCATTATTTAGCAGTTCCCAGATGGCTTTCTGTTGTTTTTGCTTAATACCTAGAGCAGTGGTTCCCAACAAAGGGTCAATCGACCTCCAGGGGTCCACAGTCAGATTTTTTGGGACCATGTTGTATAGGCTGAAATTTGTATGTATAAGATGAAAGCTTTGTATGTTGAAGATATTTCGTATGTACAATTTGAAAGCAAAATAGCGAAAAAACGAACTGCCCGCCGTGGTGGTCTAGTTTGGAAAAAGAACCCAGGCTTCAGGGCAGCACAAGATCTGGCTCATTTGACCCACCACATCTTTATTCACTTTGTCAAAGGTAGGCAAGTTGCAACTATCCCACCCTTAGCAACACTTTTTTCATACACTATTCCATTCGTTAGACATTCCCATTGTTATGTAACAATGTCAATTTGTTATGTGATAAGTTCCATGAAACATTCAGGATTTTGTGTGCCAAGTGGATGACAGCCTTTTCTAGTAGAGACCACTTGTGCGTAACAGTACTAACTGGCAGGCCACGAAAAAGTGGGGAATATGCGAATGTCATTCCTGGGAAATCTGACATGCTCGCAGGAAATTTTTCACAGCAACACTTTACTTCTGTAAAATTTTAAGTAGTTCGTAAAAAATTAGTGCTTGGCGCAAATTGACTTTGTGTGCAATATGTTCTTGCGATGTGTGATCACAAATGCAGAAAGCTTCCGTTGTAGTGGACAGGATAAATCACATGAAACCTGCTTTGACCTTCATGTCATAAATGTGAGTTTGGTAACAATTGGTAGTAAAGATTTTCTTGTGTCATCTGTACAAGTTTTTCACTATGCATAAAAGTTCTTAGTTGTTGTGCAAAGTAACTGAATACTTCAGAACACTGTTTTTTGTGTTTGTGAACAACCTGTCACTTCTAACTGTTTTTTTTAAAGGGGCCCACGGCTTTCAGCCAAATCTTTAAAAGTGTCCATGACAAAGGTTGGGAACCACTGAGCTAGAGTTAAAAGAACCCAACTCAAAAAGAACTATCAATTTGTATCAAATTTTTCAGGTAAGATGCATTTATACAAGACAAACATGCGTGTACTATTTGATTGCAAAAGACCATGAACAAAAAAGGTTATTGCATGCGACACAACAACTTACTGAACCTAAATTACTTGGAGAAGTGCGTTGCCAGCCACATGCAGCAACAGCACGATGAACAAGAGTCAAGTTGCATGATTAAAAAAGCAATAACTTTGCAAGTTCTTGAAAGATTAATCTCAATTTTACTGAGAAGTTGCATAAATATCACAAACACTTTTGTAAATTTTCATTACAAACATTTCTAGTTTTAAAAAAGTTATGGTGCTTTCACAACAACTACTGAACCATATCATATTGGCCAAAGTTATGTAGCATACGGGCTTGAGTTGTGCCGATCGAAAAGTGCATAAATGTAAAAGTACATGCTCAATTTACCTGAAAATTGCATATTTACAAAATGAACATTCATGTAAAATTTGATGGAAAAAGACCAAGCATGAGAAAAGTTATTGTCTTCTACAGAACAACGTACTGAACACAAATTGCTTAGGTAAGCACATTGCTAGTGACATGCAGAAACAGCAGTCCAAAACACTGTGAACAGAGTTCGGTTGGTTGACTCACAAGTGAATAACTTGGAGAGCTCTTAATAGATTGAATCAAATTTTCAGAAAAGATGCATAGTTATTGGCAGAACAATCGTGTTATTTTTAAGGCAAACAAATAGTCTTAAAAAGTTATGGTGCTTCATAAAAAAGCTTAGTAACCCTGCTGAATGAAATAAAGATTTGTAGCCTACTCTCTTAGTATCTCCGATCGGAAAGCACGTAACTTTGAAGATTTTTGTCAAAACCACTTCAAAATTTCAGCGGCGATGCACATAAGTATGAAAAATATCTGTGGAAATTTTCTTCGCAAAAGGGCAAGCACAAAAATGTAATCCTGTTATACTCAACAACTGACAAGATCTAAGTGATTTGCAATAAGTGTTGTAGCCTGTAGCCTGGGCCAAGCAAAATGTTGCTGGATGCCAAACTGCATTCTAAAGTAAAAAAGTTATTGCTTATATTACCTGAAACTTTTAGAGGTTGTACAGATAGACATGGAGAACATTATTGTGATATTTCTATTCAAATAAATAAGTACGAAAAAAGTTACTGTGCTTTACACAGACATACCATATTTTTGTGATTGCAAACCAGGTCGCTTCAAAACAACGAACCTTCTCAAATAAATGTGGTTCATATCTTACTTGGAGTATGCAGCTATTTTTTGTATTTCTATAGTTAAGACACCAAGAAAAACTAAAATAATACATTTACTAAGAAACAAAACAATGTTTAAGCATTTGTAAATATAAATATTCATCCATTAATACTTTTCTGTGGAGTAGGCAATACTTTCTTCAGGTTGTCTTTGTTCGATTATTATAGTTTTTTGTAAAAATCACAACAGAAAAGTCAGTATTAATTTTACAGGTGATGATCGCTTTCACATTCTGCTTCTGTTATCAGACCATATGTTATTCATGACAGCTGACTGAATGCCCAACTGGGACTTTTTGGTTGACTGACCAGGACGAAGCCTTTAAACCAGGACTGTCCTGGCTAAAAATAGACATACGGTATGCCTAGCTTTAGTCAACAACTGCTAGCACCTCAGATTTTTAAAAAGTCTTGTAGCCTAGGCCTGGCAAGGTGGTTTGATGCCAAACTTCATAACTCAAGAAGCTTTTAGTCAGTTGGCTTGCATTTTTCAGTGTTAATCGATCTAGGTATGAAAAACATTTGCGGAAATTTTTGTTACAAAAAAAAGTATGAAAAGACTTCTCATGTTGTCATTTCTGTGATGCGTACTGTATACATGTCAATCCACACCAAAGGTGTTAAACACGAAATTGTGTTTGACCATTTTCACATAACAACGCCACTGATCATGGTCTTCCAGCTTCATTTCTGGTATCTAAGTTATGGCCAAAAAACATACAATTAGTAATTTAACCAAAAATTGCTAATTTCACAAAATTGGAAATTTTAACCTAACTCTTGAACCAGAAGTACTAGAAAGCTGATCCTAGGTTCAAAAGACTCAGAGTTTAGCCTAGTTTCCATTAAGAACTTGAGCGAACTACTTCAATCTAGCGTAGGGGTAGGGAACCTATTTATTATCACAGGCCATATTAATTGTGCACTAGCGCTGGCTGACTGCAAAATCAATTAATTTTTCTTAAAATTCTACCTTCATTTAACTGAGGAGTGACTTCTCTTGTAAGTATCACCTTATCAAGGAGCTTTGTTTTGACGCGATGTTGTACTCTAACATTCGTAACAAAAATTTTGATGCAGGCCATATCAATTGTTCACGTAGGCCGCATTTGGCCCATAGGTCACAGGATCCTCACCCCTGATCTAGCGCATAGGTTCCCAACCTTTTTAGAAGCTGACACCCTTTTCATAAAAATAAAGTGGCATTCGTAACGCCGCATTTAAAAAAAGTGTAGAAATGATAGAAACAGTCTTATTTTGCAGTATCTTTTATTTTTATTTACAATTACTACTCGTAATACATAGGCTTACTGACAACACAACAGAAAACACTTGGTCATACTGTTTAACTTTCATACCTCACTGGTCATTAGAAACAAATCAAGTGATTTTTTTGCTAATTATCTGAAATTATCTTCTCATACTTTCGCACATAATTACTCAGAGTCATGCGCAAATTTATTGAGGGGTTCAAACGGTTCCGCTACTTCTTATTTAAATCAAATTTTTGTTTTTTGAATCAAATAGAGAGAAACATTTAGATCTGCAGACATATTTTGTTGCAAAAGGCACTAGAATACTGCATTTACTTGATTGTAAGCTGCTCATGAATGTAAGCTGCATGAAATTGTGTTCAAAAATTAATATAAGCTGCCCTTGCTTGTAAGATGCGCTTCACCATAGGTTGCCTAAGCCTCTGAAATACTTTTGTGCATAGCATGCTTCATGTTTAATTAGCAACACTGATAATGACGCTTCACCACTACAACTGCCTTCTGCTCATATCATAATCCCTCCTGTGATGGATGTGCACATGATGCTGAAGAAAGATAATGCGAAAACAGGGTTTGGTCAACAAAACGTAGCCAAGGAAAGACTGGGCATCATCTAAACATTTTGATAAGCTAAAGAAAAAACTGTAAGCTACCCTCAATTGTTACCCCCACTTCATTGTAAGCCACACAAAATGATGAAAAAAAACTTTAAAGCCGCGGCTTACAATCGAGTAAATACGGTAGGTGGGGCTTTTGAAGGTGACTCACTTTCTGGTAACTTTGCCTGGGTGGAACACCAGAAACTTTCAAATTCTGCAACTTTAAACAACAATCTCACTATAATTGCACCATAAACATTTAAATGTCACAATGTGCCTACAATCGCATCACCAGCCATCTTCAGCATGGTAACCGCAGCAAGAAACAGAAATGGCAATGCATATATTTAGCAACATAAATTGTTAAATTGGCAATGTTAGCTGGAACGATTTGGCTGGATAATGTTCTTTTGAGTAATAGCACCTGCAAGCTTTCATAAATCTCAGTTCTTTTGAAAAAAAACGTACATCCAAGAAAATGAAACTCTCACTCTCGAAAATCGCATTTTGGACCCTTGCAAATCTTGTTTTGGACTCTCAGGTGTCTGGGAACTCCGGTTGGGAACCGCTGATCAAGCCGTTGGGTCCAGGGCCAGGTAACCAGAGCCAAAATAGCCAAAAACCTACCCCACTTACGATGTCACCCACAAAAAAACTGCAATCGAAAAACTCTTCTTTCATTGCAAACTAGAAGACTTGCCAAGTATTTTGAGGGTTTGGATAGCTTTCTAGCACAATCGACTGGCGATTTATGGAGATGCAAAGTGATGCAAAATTAGCACTGAATGCATGATTTCAAAGTATGATGTACTCATACACTGACTCCAAACGTGTTAAGTATTGCAGGGATTGCTACCACACGTATTACTACAAACATTTTATGGTGAATCACATTAATGCAAACTACAAAGTAAGAGCAGCTTCGCTTGAAACTTTTGCAACCTCTTGGTTGGTGTTGCATTGAATGTGTGGTTCATCACAAAGAGGATGTGCATGAAGAATAATACCCATATGCATGTGGCAAGAACAAGCAATAATAGAGTCATCTTGTTGGGTGATCTCTAGTTGTTGTTTGATGCCACAGTGTGAAGCTTTGTTCACTTGCCGCTTGGCTTTCCAATCACAACAAAATGGCACTGTGACCAGGATGTGAAGGCTATTCCACGTGCAACCTTCACAATTTAGGAACATGCAATTAGTGTAGTGTGGTTTGTTGCAGAAAAAGGTGGGATGTTGTTGCAACCTCTCAGTTGACATTGCGTTGAATGTGCAATTCACTATGAATGGGATATGACTGAAAGGCAACACCCATATATCATATATGGCGCAAACAAGCAATATTAGAGTGATCTCGTGGTGTGATCTCCATTGCTGTTTACTACCACAGTGTCAAGCTTTGCGCATTTGCCACTCAGGCTTGCCGATCGCAACACTAACACTACCCACAGAAAGCTTTTTCAAAATGATTTGAACAAACAATTTAACAAATAATGAATTGCGACTTTCCAACTACTAAAATTTTCATGTCTTAAACAGTGGCAAATCACAAAAAAATGATGACTATAAACAATTGTAAAACAGGGCAATCTATAAACCACCAGCTGAAAAAAATTATACATTAAAATCACTTCCCTCAACACATGGCATTGTCTGCATTCACTGGTGACTGCAGTTGCACAAAACCACTAAATTTTTTCTAATCTGAAAAAAATCACAAGCTTTTTTGTTTATTGCAGCTTTTCTGTAAACAGTTTTCCAATTTTAAAGTCCAAAAAATTAAGAAACCATTTAAGAGAATATTTATATGGTAAATCTGACAGATACCTAATGCAGCTTGTCTTGCAGGGGCTTGTCCCTGTCCAGCTTGAAGAACATTGCCCATATATACTTCTTGCACATCTTCGGATTTTAATCCAGCTTCATCAACAGCTGATTTGATTGCAATTGAACCAAGCTGGGTTGCAGGCAGTGAAGAAAAGGAACTCTGAAATGAGCCCATGGGTGTTCGCACAGCACTAGCAACAACAACTTCATTTAAGCTTGATGCTGTTGATGCTAATCTGGCACTGATTTGCACTTTAGCAGCCAGTTTCCACACACTTTTAAAAAACATCTTTGCATGTAAGGTTAACTGCCTGTTCAACAGAGAAATTATAGTACCAAGCAAATTTAAGGGCAAATATGTCACTAACTCACAATGGCCAATGAATGTTCATAAGCTAAAATTCCTAATCAAATGATAATCTGAATATTGGAACAAAACTACAGTATACTATAGAGGTTGACTGTGCCTTTCTTGGTTCAATGGCAAGAAAATTACAACTTCTGAGCCATTCTTCAATTAAGAAAGCAATGGCTCCAAAGGTTTAGTTAAAATGTCTCACAAAACTGATATCAGTGGCACTTCCAACAAACAAAATTGTATTAAAACTGCTCTAAGAGTAATATTTGCTAACTGAAGTGCCTGTCAGTTATTTTAAAGCCTTTGGAAACAATAACCTTACACATATCACTGTGTTTCATTTATGGGCGATTCCACACAAACATCAACCACGGACTAATTTTTCAAACTAAGTTTAGACATTTTATTCATAAATCTCAAACAAGAAGCATTGAAGTTTTTTTTTTTGTATGTGGAACACATATTATGCGCAGTATCATTTAGTGGTGACATGTGAAGAATAGTGGACAGTGAATAAAATTCAATGCACTGTTAAAAGTACACAATTTGTTTCTAAATATCTTTGATGTCAAAACCTTTTTACAACTACTTTTTGATGCATCATTGAATGCAAGAGATATGTTGTGTTCTTCAATGCTTCAAACTTCTTTTTTGAATGTTACCTCTGTATCATTACAACTTTTTCAAAGAAAATATTAATGCCACACACGTCATGTCTTTTTGCATTAAGCTTTCAAAAAAAGTTTTACAAAATATTTTTTAGATATGTTTCAAATTATCTTTAATTTCCCTCAACTGAACACTTTATTCCATTAATCATTTTCGTACTATTTAGATTTTACACAGAAACAATAAAGTGGATTGGTCACACATGTCACACAGAATGTGACATGTGTGACAACATCTTAATTTCATGTATAAGTGCACATCACCACTGTAAAACCAAACTGGGCTATACCCAAAAATGGGGTTTTGATAAAATGGCAAAAAACAAACTTCTTGCAGGTACGAGTTTTGCTGCCTTTTCATCTGATATAGTTACTTGTTATAACTCTGACCAATTGCAGGTCATAGTGGTATATACCCAATCAACCAAAATATTAACTCTTGGGACCTCCTTTGTTTTTTGACACTCTTTTTTACATTTTTGCTGACCCATTTTATAAAAATGGACATAAACTTCCATATCAGTGGTTCCCAAAGTGGGTGATACCTCCCCCCTAGGGGTGGTGAGAAACTCCAAGGGGGTAGCAAAGCTGAAATGAGCAGTTGGGGGGTGATACTTTCATTTCTGTTGTCTCACTAAATTTGAGTGACCAAATGTCATAAAAAACAATATGATCAACAAAGATGTATGCATGTAGTTTGTAAACAACAACTTAGCATTTTGGAAACAAAACAGAAGTGAAATGCTAGGAGATAAATTGATGAACTGCAGTTTCCCTCACTAAAGATAAGCTGCACAGTAAAACTGTCCTCTATGATGAAATGATTATGATTGGAATTTTCATTAGCTGTACTTACTACTTCTTGGCACAGGTGAACTGCTACTTAAATAATGCCCATTTCATTACAGTGACTATAGAGTGGACACATTAGTGTTTCAATGTTTTGTGCATTCTTACTGCGTAATTACCAGTAATATTCCATTCGTGATTCAACGCGATGTACTTGTTTGCTAACAGTTCGACCGTCGACATGATAGCCTGCAAACCTACATAAACCGCACTCGGTCGCTGTTTCCTGTGGAGCATTCGAACGCCTAACGCTTTTGTTCGTCGTCATTCTAATTCCGGCTCTACATCGAACCGTCACGTTACATGCTTTCTGACTTTACGCTCAAGTGTACTGCAGTTTTTGTTGTATATCAGAATATTATCGAAAGAAGCAGTCAACTNAGAGTGCTACTGGAGAGTTGTNAGCGGACAAATGATGAGAGCCTTTCAATTTGCCTTGCTTTGGCTTGGCAACTTCCAGACGTCAGGCTGCTTANTTGGGTGACTGACCGGTGCTCCTGCAACAACTGTGTTGACCCCTCAACTGGCAGGGACGTCTACAAAAAACTACAACCCCATTCCCTACAACTACCACCGGTCAGGTGTGAGAATGCACGCTTGCACTTAGAATCAGCCTGTAACCAAAAGCGTGAGCTAATTTTGGATGAAGTAGTTTAATGATCACTAATATAACAATAACCTTGTACAAGTTCAATGCGCAAGTAGAAAGGCAATTTATATGATTTACAGATAATGTTAGGTGCCAACAAGAATAAGTTACCTTAAGGGAATCGAAGAGATTCTGGAAAACAGAAGTGTATTTCAGAACGCACTTTAGCTTGAGCAACGCTAAGGAAATCCAGCGAGAGAGAGATGGTAGAGCCAGTGGACGATTGCAAGTGTCACAGGTAAGTTCAAATATACTTTTACAATCTGCATATTGAATTCAATGCTACACTGCTCCACACTCAAAATTTACTAAAAATGTGGCCGAGTATTAATGGATTGATTGATCAAAGGACACCGAAGGGTTTAGAAGTGTTCTGCTAAGTTTAGGCAATGTGGTGCACTTGGGTAATGATGAAGAGAGTTTGTACGCCTGTTGCTGCACACAGAAGGTGGCTGTCAAAGGGTGTCACAGATACAGATCTTGGCTGTCACAGTCCACAGATATCTTCACGAAGTTCAATGAAGTTAATTTGCAGTTGAAGGGGAATGATGTTAACCTCACTAAAGCCAAATCAACAATCTCCACGTTCTTGTCCAAGTTTAATGCTGTTCAAACAAAATCGAGCACATCTAAGCTCCAACAGTTTCCAAATCATGAACTCTAATAGCTCCTAACTGCTAAATGAGTTAATTTACTAAATTAAGTTTTATAGTGAAATGCATCTTTACACTCATTCTTGTTTCAATCATTTTCAAACATACCAAATATACAATACGAAAAAATTGTGTTGATATGTGTGCTAGGAGGCACGGTAGAGAGGCGATAAAAATTTGTTTGTCAGGAAAGAAGGCGCTAGCCAAAAAGAGGTTGGTAAACACTGCTCTATATAAATTAAGGTTGTAAGCAAAAATGTGTCTTTATGAGAGTAATAAACTGACATTATTGATGGCATATGCTAAAAACACATATACAATGTAAAGCAAGTTTTGCAATGGGCATTCCCAATAAACGAAGGTACTTGCAACCTGGTTTTTTTTTACTGCGACACTTTGGTCACCGAAACATTTCGGTCATTTGTCTCACAGCTGCATTTAAACTCACCACAGCAGTGTTCATTAGCTTTTATTTTAGACATTGTGACTGAAATGACTTATTTATTGTTTCATATCAAAAAGATTTCGGTCTATGACCAAAACAAACAGCCTACAATACAACAAAAATATTTTGTACGAACTAGCATTGGATCATACACATGCAAAGTGTACCTTGAAGTCACTTTTTCTCTTGTATTGGTGTTTCTTTTTACTATTCTTCACTTTTTTGCTAATGTGACCTCAAAATGTTGCAAATATATGTTGCAGTGACCAAACACTGATTTTGTGCTTTTTCTTCATCTGTAAATTTTGTATTGCATTTCATTCTGCAACTGTCACGAATTTATTTCACATTTCCAAGTGTTGCCGATAAAAGAACCATATGAAAACCCAGTGGCACATCTAGCCTGGAAAAAGGGGTCTGTCGCGGAAGGGCAGCTTTTCAAATCACTTTTCAGCATAAAACTACACTTTCTCAGTTTCTCTTAAGACTAGCAATCGACCGATTAATTTTGCGATGTTGCCAAAGTATTATATCGGCAAAATTCTTCCGATATACAGAACATCGGCAATATTTTCTCACAAATGCTGCTACGCTAGTTCTCTGCATGGAGTGTTCGAAAACCCAAGTTGCTACTTCGTCTATGATTAATTGACACAAATTCTCTGTACTCTTCCTTACGATACGCAGCCCTCCGACTGCATTCAAGTAGTGTACATTATTCAGACCACTCCACAATCAGTGTTGCCACTGAGCCCAGTCTCGTTAGCATCAGATTGTTGCCTTGTCCAACATCAGATAACGTCAGATTTTTACGTTGCAGTTTCATAAAACAAAATGCTTCTTTCACGACCCTCTTTGCAACAGTGATGCCAGGTTATTTTGCAAAAACAATCAAGTAAATTTGAAAAACAAGCCAAATAGGTAATTTAACCCAAAAACAAGCCCAAAATGCGTAGGCAGGTAAATTCAACAAAACAAAAAATCAGCAAGAAAATCAAATAAAAAATCACGGTGGAAAATCCGAAAAAACAAGCCCAAAATGAGCAAATTTTCACAAAAACACGCCCAATATGCCATTGGCAGGAAATTGAAACAGCAAAAGTGCCATAAAATTTGAAAAAAAGCAATCCTTAAAACAGAAATCTGCAATAACAAACCCAAAAAACAAGAAAATTTCAATTAAAACAAGCCCAAAAACAAGCAGCCCGCAAGTCTTCAAAAAAACCCGCAACTCCACAAAAAACAAGCCCAAATTCGCGGGAAACCAGAAAGTTGCCAACACTGCTTTACAACGAAGCGTCGTACGCATGACCGCTTTCTCCGAAATTGGGTTCTCCGAAATGTTGAAATGGAGAAGCTGGTCATGCATAACGTAAAATGTTCATGCCAAAGTTGCAAAAATAATTTATTCAGAGTTTAGAACAGTGGTTCTCAAACTTTTCTGGACGTTGACCCCTAATTAAAGTATACAATTTTCTGTAGACCCTGTGGCCTAGCCCAACAGCTACAAGGAATGTATGTGTTAAAATAAATTTGAGTAATTTTTACTTGCAGTGCATGATAAAATAATACACAATTCGAAAATATGCTTAGAACTTAGAGGCAGTTCAGTGACCCCATTCGACACCGTTAGTATTTATCGACCCCTTGGATGGTCAAATTGACCCCTGGAGGTCGATATCGACCACTTTGAGAACCACTGGTTTAGAACGATAACCAAACACACCTTGGGATGAGAGATTGATCAAAGGAACTTAAAATTTATGAATATAACTTCCTTTGAACCTAAGAGAAGTGTGGAAAACAAAAATAAGCTATTGTACCTGTCAACATCAGAATTCTCGCCAAAACATCAAACATCAGAAATTTCTATCAAAACATCATATCTGATGTTAAAACATCAGAAGTGGCAACACTGTCCACAATCGTCCCAATAAACTAGTCTATGACGTAACATTCGCTCCCAGGCTCTGCAAGGTAAGCAGGTGGTTGCCTGCGAACAAGGATGTTGTTTTCGACTTTCTTAGTGACCCAGGTTTGTGCAGAATTTCATGTCATATGCTTCTTCATTCCACTGACGTACTGTCTTTCAACTGTGGTTTGAGTGTTGCAAGATATCAGCATCGGTTATCGGCAATGAAAAATAAAAACATCGGTATCGGCCCAAAAAAGCCTTATCGATCGAGCTCACCTTAAATCCAATCAAACTTGATTAGTAGAACTAGTAGTCTAGCACAACCAACTATTTACTGTAGAATAGACAGTGGTATTGATCTAATTGTCAAATTTACAAAATTATCATTGCTTTTGGTCACAGCACATTCATTACATCACATTCAATGTTTGTTCTTACGAACATGGTGCTGAAAAGATACTTAGCTTGCCGAACATTCAGCAAATGTCAGCCATACAGCAATGAGAGTTGTTTATCCATATGTACACGCACTTAGAAAACCAAAGCTGGCAATCAGCTGCCCACCTGCGTCTGTGGAATGCTGTCTGTCAAAGATGACGGTGTTACAAAGATACTTGTGAAATTACTGCGGAAAAGAATGATTGAGTTGCAATTGCTCTGATGATTTTACATCATAATGTTTCTAAATATAGTGAAGTAGTCGTTAAACGTGGAAATTGTCTTGAACTAATACTTTAGAGTAGGTCAGTAATGGTTGCGCATGTTTGTGTAAGCCAATACAGTAGCGCAGGCTAACTGGAAGAACAAGGACTAAGTAGCCTACTGTAGTAGTAACGTTATAGGACCGCCTGCAGTTTTGTACAATGCAAAATCATAGGAAAGTCGTGCAACAGCAACAAACGCAGACGTCTGTTCTGTATACATCTACTGTAGGTGGCGCTGTCCGAAACAACTTCATGCTCAGTGCGCATTGACTTGCCAGATTTATTCTATAGCGACTATTATTTAATTGTGCAGATCGAATCCAAAAAAACATATTATTTTGCATCCAGACTAATGTGCAAGATTCATTTCTGATCTTCTCATTCTTGTCGATCTTAGCAATTACAGCAATCTTAGCGATCTTAGTGATCTTAGCAATCTTAGCGATCTTAGTAATCTTAGCGATCTTAGTAATCTTAGCAATCTTAGCTATCTTAGTGATCTTAGCAATCTTAGCGATCTTAGTAATCTTAGCGATCTTAGTGATGTTAGCGATGTTAGTGATCTTAGCGATCTTAGTGATCTTCACGATCTTAGCAGTCTTAGTCACTGATCTTAGTGATCTTAGCAATCTTAGTGATATTGTGGTATTTACAGGTGTCCTTTTGCTGCTGCCATCCTGGCGGCAAAATAGACACTGCCTAAATCCTTTTTGTTAAAACTAACAAGTTGTCTAGGAACAGGTTGCTAGTCTATACAAATAACTTTCTAAAAATGTTGCTTTAAAGATTCATGTACTGTCTAAGCTCAGATATATCTCCTGACTGACGCTCTGCAAAAGAGCAATTTACATTTATACAAGAATATGCTGCTTGCTCTTTTGTTGTGTCATAATCTAAATCGTTACCATCATCTAAATCGGTAATACAGTAGAATTCGTCTAATTCGTCATCGTTTAATTCGTCAATTCGCTTAATTCGTCACTTTTTCGTCGGTCCGTACAGAATCCCTATCTTTTGTGTACATTTCTGTTCGTCTAGTTGGCCATTGTCTAAATCGTCAATTTGCTTAATTCGTCACCTCTTTCTATCCCTGAGAAGCGTTTTGTTCGTCTGATTCGTCATTTGCAGTTTCGCTTTAGATGTCTAAGTAGCTTAACTGCAACACGTTCTCAAAACTGTAACTTTAAAATTTCTATGAATGGTGTGAGAATACAGCAAACTGACAGCATTAAGTATCTTGGTGTAATAATNGATAATAAACTTTCGTGGAAACCGCAAATCAGTAGTCTCTGTGGGCAACTTTCTCAAGCTTGTGGCGTAATGTATAAAATTAGACATTTTGCTGATATGAAAATTTTGCGTTTGATCTGTTTCAGTCTCTTCCATTCACATTTGCAATACTGCATAATTGATTGGGGACGAGCGTATAAAACTGTTATCCGGCCAGTGCGAGTGCTACAAAACCAAATTTTGAAATACTGTACATGACTTTTAGCAAGAGAACATCAAGTGCAAACAATATTTTTAAATTACTTAAAATTCTCAAAGTTTCTGATCTGTACCAACTTAATTTGGAAA
>JGI24159J19872_10006659_pt1 | contig 15085 bp, 8 predicted proteins | sample Ectturendosymbi4_FD_19872 | JGI IMG/M metagenome (IMG submission 19872) | reverse complement strand
CAGGCCCGTAACCAGCTTGGGACACCAGGAGGGGCGAAGAGTTTTCTGAGAGGGGCCCAAATTTTTTGAACTATGTCCAATAGTTTCAAAATATATCAAACAAATGTTTCCAAGAAGGGCTTCGCCCCCCTGGTTACGGGCCTGCCTGCAAGGATCATGATCACGTCTGGAACTAACGTCAGCGCAGAGTGCTGTTGTTTGTCGGTAAATGCCCAACGGAGGTTCGTTTTTTAACAGACTTTTTGTTACAATGCAAATGTTTCATGACAGTCCGATGGATTCATGACAATGGAATAATTTTATAACAGTTCAAAAAACGCTTTTTCTTGTGCAAGGTTCCGTAATAAACGTTCCACTTGTGGTAGTAGCCTATATGAAGCTAGTTTCTCCATAAGATATGTATAACAGAGTGGGGCATAGTTGACGACCATCCTCAATACATGGACTGCTCTTGTTCTAGTCCTGCCAATGAGACACGTTTTCCTCTTTAATCTGATAAAGCGTCCAATCTCGTTTTTGCAAATTCTGGCGTAGTCTGAAAAGGTTTATGCTCATTACTGATGTTCGGAGTCTGACCCAGAAACTCCAATCGCGATTGCGTTTGCTGCCAACGTGGGTTACGAATTCTTTCATCTTCCCGCGCAAATATACGCAGCAGCCAACCCACATGCATGCCTTCACATAAAATTGATCAACAAGGCGTTCTCTTTCTTGTTCTAACACTTGGGAAAGGAAACAGGTCAACTATTAGGAAACCGAATTTGACACCCAATTTTCGCCGCCGTTGTACTACACTGCTACATGGTTTTCAAGCGACGGCAACGCGTGTAGGCGATTGCTGAGCAGTTGTCTCGAAATGGATTGAAGATGCTCAGCGAGATTCTAGACATAACAGAAAGAAGCTACACTTTTCTTGAATAGGTAACGCAGTGCTTTAGTAAAGGATACGGGAATTACCCTTCACCAGTATCTACACGCAAGGGACCTCCGATCTGCAACTTTAGGTTGCTTGTTGACGCTGAAGAGCAGACGCAAGATTATGAAGACCANATGCTGAAATTATGGTCTATGATCGGCTCTGCAGATGCAATATTACAGTTACTTATCGCTTGCTGGTAATGTGATTTTTTGGAAGGTTTTCATTTATGTTTGTGGAAAATATGCTTATCTTTATTTTCAACATCAATGCACTTTACAGAACTTGGGGAGCGCGCTGTCACATCTCTTCTAAAAAAGGATCAAACTGTGTATATGAGTGATGAAAAAAATCGATTTTCGTTCATCCTAAATTATTGCTAAGAAAACATAAGTTCGCTGTTCTTCAGAGGGTTCACCTTGAGAATTTATCACTGTGGCCTGTGGCTTTGTGGATTGCTGTTAAGTAACAAACCTTTCCAATCAACCTTGTAAATGTCGAATTGCGGAAATCAGCCTAGGAGTTTTGAAAAATTTTTGGTAAAAAATGATTGTTTCCGACTGAGCTTTTTACTGTCTCTCATTAATAGAAATTGAGACCTTTTTACCCCAAAAAGCGCTACCAAACCAAGAGTTGAGGAATTCTTTCATGAAAAATCGTGTTCATTCGGGAACCACTTTCAGGATATTTATCAATCGAACCTATTGATTTCCACTGGACTCATAAATTAGCATTTACGTTGTATAAACAAATTTACTGTTCATCCTAACCTTCAGTACTTAAGATGCAAAGCGAGTTTATCTTGGTCAGCTACTACGCGACAGACGTGTAAAATAAAGTTCTCTTCTGTTGCAATGTTTTCTTTCAAAGATAATAACAAGCAGGGATTTGATACCTGAGTTGAAGCACTCATGCTGTAGATAAATCTTTTTTTCTGTAAATTTTTGTTTACTGTATAGTGAAACGTTTCGGAACTTGAGCTTCAGTGACTGCACTTTTGTCCACTCTGTTGATCGCCACTGAGCCTTATATCCTTTAGCATGCCATGCCACAAAGTTGGTAATACTCAAACGAGAGCTACAGCCAATTTTTCAGGACTTTTGCTGAAACCATGGGAACGTTAGTTTTACATTTTATTTTTTGAGCTTCGAAAAGTATGCACAGGCAAAGATTGCATTCACAACCATGGACGTCGGAAAGGGGACCTTGGCTCCCTGGAGTTAGAAAATTTTAGCAAAAAAAGTTGTTTTCTTAGTTTCGAGTGGGAAAAAACAAATTTCACCATTTTTGGCCTCCCCTAGAAAAATTTTGGAAAAATCCCCTAGTGCTCCCCATGGAAAAAATCCTTCCGACGCCTATGTCTACAACTGGCCTTGTCACGCCCCAGAATAACGCTGCGCAACACAAATTACGCTTAAATGGTTCATGTTTTTCAAAACAATACTTGCCGAACACGATGTTTAAAACACAACACTGCAAATCAGCAGTCACTGGTGGCCAGCCTAAAAGATGTATCACCGAGATTCAAAAGCTACCAGTGGTTAACTTCACTTGCGCCCGAATACATCTGAAGTAAGCGGTATGGTATTAGTTCGAGTGCAGTTAACCCAATGCCGCTATGCACTACAACTCGGGTTTATTGCGCTTGTAGCAGCACCTTGAGTAATGGCCACTAATTTTGTACAGCTTCCACTGCTCGTGTTTACTCACATCTTTGTTGAGCCATCAGTGTACACCTTCCTTCGAAAGATCGAAAAACGCTGCAAGGATATGAGACCCGTGAATGCAACCGGTGACTACGAAGAAGGTTTGTTTCATTGCTTTCAACACGTAGATTTTCTGCCATGCGTTAATTTGCAAGGCCTGCATTTTTCTGTTGTCTGCCTGCTTCTTTGGGCGAGCGGCAAATAAACGAGAGTTCACAAACGAAAATTCCTACACTTATGTTTAAACCATCAGTGGTTCTTAACCTTCACAAACACGCCGTACCCTTACGCAGTTTTCCAAATTTTTGTCGAACCCCATTTTTGCCCAGTATAATTCCAGGAGTTCTGGGAACAAGGACGATACGCTGTCGGAAAAGGTCTGAAATGAATTAATGGTATACAAAGGTGACCATGGTTAACTTTCCGTAATATAACCACGCTTTTAGTCATGTTTCGAATGACTTTAGTTGAACACCTGAAACGGCTCCGTCGAACCCTAGGGGTTCGTTCGAACCCAGGTTGAGAATCACTGGTTTAAACTGTTTGAAACAGCAAATGAAACTTTCCTGCAGTAAACTGCGGACGCTGGTTTCTCTTTTTCAGCATTACGAAACATTTGGTGTTTGACATTGGAAATTTCAGGGAATGGAAAAGTGAAATCAGGGGCGTAACGAGGTTAGATGGCGCCCGGTGCAAGAAGCACGTTTGGCACCCCCGTGTTTGAACCTAAGGTTTTTCGGAAGCAAACGTACTGTATTGAAGGAAGTAGTAGTGGTATAGTTGGGACTTTTCGGCGCCACGCAGTGCTTCGGCGCCCGGGGAATCGTGCCCCCCTCTCGTTACGCCCCTGAGTGAAATCGCTCAGGACAAGATTTCAAACAAGTTGTTCTCCACCATAGTTAAAAACGTTTGTTTGAACAGGCAAACCTTGAGGATAGAACCGATGCAGCTTGTTCCTTCCAGTCTCACACGCCGTTGACTAATCAAATGTTAGGTTTATCGAAAACGTTTCGCACGCAATGTCGGCATCGGAGAAAATACGAAAAAAATCCCATTCTCTATAGCTGCCACCAAATCCTGGATACTGATTCAAAGGACAGACGAAAATGATTGCGCTGATTGCATTACGAAGACCGAATGGCACGGCTCATTTATGCTTTTGGCATTCGAAGCAAAAAGATCATGTGCAAGCCGCAGATGACTTGCTCTTGGTGCAAACATGAAGAATGTAATTCCCAAGAGTTCTTTCAACTTGCGTGAGGGTTTTAATGAAACACGTTTCTCATGCCGTAGTAACAACGAAAAGGTGCAGACGGGTCATCTTTACCTGCCTAATGCGCAAACGTGAGTGTGCTACAGTGTTATTAAAGTGTATTCTTACGGATGTAAAGGGAGGTGCACAATGGGGCAAAAGTAACCTGTAAGAAAAGCTCCTGTGTGCTTTGTGTTCTGTTGATCAATTTACGGTAAATGGCAATGCTGGAGACGTTTTCAGAAAGAGCTTGATGACAAGTTCCTCGCTCCCTCTTTAGTTTTGCGATAGACTAAAGATTAATAGAATGGCTTACGCCGGAAACAAAACCTTTCAATGTAAGCCGTGACGTTTCGAACGACGTCTGAAAGAAAAGGTGGTGGTATAGACAGAACTAGCTATTGCGCTTTTTCATGCACAACGTTCATATTCTGTTTTCAAGTTTCAAAAGCGAGAAAAGTAGAATATACAAAGACAGAAAAAATCTAGGAATTGTAGAACTTTCGACGTTCGGCAACGATTGAGGAAAGTTGATATTTAAGGTGATACACCTTCGATTTGCTAAACATATGCACGGACGCCAGGATTATCCATTTGCTACCTTGGAGGACATCGGATTAGTCTTTCGGAATTGCGCTACGTACGCAACTTTTGACTTCTTGGATTTCATTTTAAGTTTTGTAAGTTGTCCTGAAATGTTTACCAAGTTGTTTTCAGCTCCTGAAATCGATTAAGTTGTACTAAACTGATATTCTATGACAGTGGTTCCCAACTCTTTCCAAAATGCGGATCCATGAGTATAATTTATTTCTCTTGCAGATCCCCAAGTGGTATACGAGTCTAAGAAAATGCAATATCTTGAAAAAATGGCTGGATGGTTATATATCAAATCTCACTTCAGAATCGACACCAGTGAATTAAAATCATCCTAGTAACGCAATTTTTACCGAAACGGATACCAAATATTTGTTGACCATTTACTGTATACAAATGGAGATTACAACTCTTTTTTGATCCAGTTTGGGAAACACTCCTGTATGATATAGTCTATTACCGGATCCTGATTATGCGGCGATATCGCATTTTGTCTTGGTGTTAGTTGTGTTGTGTTAGTAACTTTTGCTTAAAATCTTTCTACAGTCTATTTCCTTTTTGCACGTTAGTCTGGGAACAGAACAGAGTGGGAGTAGGCTCGTCTGCTCCCTTGTTCTTACACAGGAGTTTACGACACTTGTTAGCAAAATTCAAATAATCGCACCCCGGAGCGAGAGGATAAAAAGACTTGACCCTGCAATTGCACAAGAATCTGCACCTTCTGCATATTTTCAAGAAAAAACATCTTAAAGTAAGGTAAAATAAACTGAATACCTTGGATAGTTACCACAAGAAAAAGTTGTAACCGTCGAGGTGTTTTTTTGACACTCGTATATTATTCATCTGCGCAACTGTTTCGATCATGATTGACACTCACACAATTGCCAGACGGAGCATTTACACCAGAGTAAATGTCATTTGTCAAATCGCAACATAGGTTAACTGCTACTTAAAATACTGTCATGCAGGAAAATGCATCCGCGTAGAATTTGAAACAAGCGCAAGTGCCATTCGAAATGATTGCTTTCCAACAAATGCCATTCAACCCTAATTTTGTCGGTTGCGACACAAACAATAGCTGCTAAGACACGTGCCATTTTAACTGAACTGACCTTCAACAAATGATAGCTGGCGAACTGTCGCCACACTATCATTTAAAGTAATGAGGGGGCATTGGCCTTACAGCGTTTTTAGCAAAAATGGCAAACACTAAAATCTACCTTAAATTTCAGTTATTACTGTGAGCAAGGGGATTGCACTTTAACGATCCGCGCACACAGATTTGCGAATTGGCTGCTGAGGCATTTTTGATCGTGGAGATTTGCATCTCAATGGATAACGACGCTGAGTGGGTGGCGCTTGATCGGATGCAAAGCTGCTGCGCGTAGCTGTCAGGTGTGGAACGAGGGGGCAAGGGGAGCACAATTCCCCGGGTGCCAAATCACTACGTGGGCGCTGAATCACTGCGGGGAGCGCCGAAATGTCCCAAATATTTCACAATTGCTTCCTTCAGTACAGTACATTTGCTTCCGAAAGACCTTAGGTTCGAATATTGGGGCGCCAAATTTGCTTTTTGCCCCTGGCGGCATCTAACCTCGTTACGCCTCTGGTAGCTTTGCCAGCAGTTGCTTGTAGGTCGTATGCAAAAGTCCTGAAACCTGTTCAGAATCACAGGTGCATTGTCGTTTTTTTCAATCCTGCCGATGTGGTCAAAATTAGTGGTCAAAACGATTGATGTGCAAACACCCATTTGTGCAGTGATTCAGCAAATCGTAAGCAGTCGGTCGCAGGTAATTGCCGGAAAACCTAAACTGCAATTGCAACACAAGGTTCTAACTTCACATTGTTCGAAAGCAGAGCAATGATACATTTAGTCGGAAAGACGTGGAGTGGTGGCAACAATGACAAGAACACAGTCATGTTAAGTTTAGTCTTTACACCCGAACATTTATTCAGGTTTCATAACAATGAACAGAATAAGGTTTAAGCACCAGATAAAATTAAACCTTTACAAACTACGTCCATCACCAGGAAGCAGTTGTAAAGGCAAAGCTGTTGCAAGTGGCAATTATCTTCCTGAAAATTTTCGTAGTGGCAAATGCCCTCTGTAGAAATTGCTCAGCAAACATATGTCCGATGATGGCAACCATTTCTGTTAACAGTGGCGAATTTTTAAAAATTCATCCAGCTATGCCACGCCAGGGAAAACGTTTTGTGCAAAACAATGCATACGAACATAAAATCTACTCAAATTTTGGATGCTATCAACAATCTGTGTGATATCAGAAGAGTATACCCGCCTGTGGCGCAGTTTCTAGAGTGAAACGTTAAACGTTCCCAAGCTCGGTTTTGCACATATACTTTTCTTTTTGTGAGAAACTTTGATTTTGAAACTGGAAAACACCGGACGTTGGGTAATGGGAAGCGACCTGACCAGCCGCGACAGTGAAGCGAAATACTGCGCTTTGCTTCGTTCGCCAACGCCCATATGCATGAATACAGCAGTGAGTTCTTTAGCCACTGGGATAAATTCAAAGCATGGCATACGTTTCAGTCTATCTTGGCGCCAGAAAATTGCGTTTATACCTCTGCATTTAAGCAACATTCGAATGGAAAAGTAACCCCTTTTTCAGTCACAAACGTTATGAAAAGTCCGGAAAAAAGTAACGCAAGCAAATCATTCAAGTGCCACTCAAAAATACCCAGTGCAGTGGTTTTACGTCTTAAATATTGGGGGTGGAAAGGTACCAGCCGACATGCTTGTCAACGAGAAAATTTGGAAAAGGGGAGGAGCTCAGTGGTGCGTTGTTTGCCTCTCCATCGCAAGGTTGGATGTTGGGCGATAAATCAGCAATGAGTGACTCACCGTAGCGTTGCTTGGGCAACAGTCTCACCTCAAAGTAGGGAAGAAGCACATCCAGGCTTCGGGCCTTCCGTCAATTATCATCACCCAAATATTAAAAAATGAAGGCTGGCAAACAATGATATTTTCTTGCTGCGGCTCCTGCAAGCCAATCATAAAATTGAACAACGTTAGGACGCAATAGCTAAGATATCCAGAACTCTTTATGGTGAGAGCTTCAGCTCAAAGAATTGACTCATATTTATGACATCAACATCATCACCTTATATATTTTTGTTCCTGATGGCTTGACTTTATTCCACTTTTTCGTGGTCTCTAGACCAGAAATTGTTTAGTAGTACAAAACAAACGTTTTTTGTTTGGTGTAAGGTGTGCAATTTCAATTGCACTTTTTGGAATTTGTTTAATAGCTAATCACGAATAATTGTTAAAGCATGGCGCTTCCTAAAACGAAATAGGCTTTTTGCATGATGTGATTCACATGATTTCTTGGCGTTGTCTTTAACTTCAGTGCTTTTGTGAAAAAAGCGAAAAATCTCTTCAAGTTTTCGTAATCTTTACAGTTCATGTCATTTGTTTCTCGCGCCTTTTATTGACTTTCTCAAATTGGTCAATTGTTGTGGTGAGTACTTACTCTAGCAAACATGACTGGTGCTAGTGAAGATGTACATCGGCATAAGAACACTGCAGACGCAAAATAAATTAAATTAATCCTTTTTTATGGAAAACTTGAATTAATACTAATTTCCGACTTTCTCTGTTCAGCGTTTTTCAACTATAGTATCAACAACCGGGAGAAAGGTTTTAAAAACAGGCTATTAATGTCCACGTATTTTTCAGTTTGGAGAAAGCTGTTGTCAATTGGGGTATTTGAAGTTTTGGGCATTATCGGGCGTGAAGGACACGAAGTTTGACTTCGAAATTCTGGGGAGGGCTTGAACAGACGCTCACGACGTCATTGCTAATCGACAATACAAAATGGTTCAAACACCTGGTAACGATTGTCCGATGAAGCAATTGCTCAGGTGGCACTCAAAACCGTAAAAACATCGACGAATCGGCAAAATGCTACACATTTAATTTTCTTTGGAATGCTCGTGCCTTGGTTGGTGGTTTTTCAAGAGAAAAAGAACATCTTTAAAGCGAACGTGACATTGAGGGCAATTGTATTAGCTGCAGGATCCTCTTCCTTAGTCTTTAAGTAAAAATACCTGCCTGTGTTTAAGGTGGTGTCTTTGTATGGAAAGGATCCAACCGAAGAAGTGTGCATGTTGCGAACAAAGGTCACGCGAAATTCAATTGCCGCAGCATTGGTTATTTATCAAGGGAAAAAGTGCAAAGAAATTTAAAGGCCCCCCCACTGTTTGTTCGATGGACAAAGCTTGAAGCAGATGTGTCAAGACTTGGGAAAAGGGTAGGTGCATTTCATCTNAGGACAATAATAATCAGTGCCGCGATCACCAACTTGGGAGCGTAAGGCTTGGCAGTTTGCTTTTGTGTAGATACTTCTTATACACGATGGCGAAATTCGTCGTATTCATTGTATCACGAAATTCGTGATTCGTATTCATTGTATCGCGCTAATTAGCAAACTGTTTCTTATGTGTAAATCAGGTTAGAGTTCTTTAATCAAAAGGCATGAAGCTGTAGGTTTTCGAAATAGAGTACACATCTTTTGAGTTTGAGAGCTGCGAAGATTTTGCAATTTCACATTATTGAAATATACATGCAGGAAAATAGTCTTACCTAGAGATCTCGCATACATGTCTAGAGCGCTGAGGTGCAAGTTATCACTAGTGATGATACGCAATTTCCGTAGTATGCTGCTTCAAATTTTCAGAGGCAATGCCTTTTGTACCATGCACTTTACTGACAATGGGTGAACTTGGAGAAGCAAGGAGAGATGGTAGGAAATTCCACAGTGTTTGACCCAACCTTATTCCGCTTTCATTGAATGCCTAGAATAGAGAGTTATGACAAACTCTGATTAACTTATTATGACAAACGTCATAAACTTTCAAAACATTGAACGATAAATCCCAAATTACTTCAATATTGCAATATTTGCACCACTACACCAAACATCAAATAAAGAGCCTTGATACACAAACCTACTGGCGACGAGCAATGGAAGTAGGCTAGAAATTTTAATTTTACAGACTGTTCACTTGGTTTAAATTTCGAAATATTGCAGGTCAGAGTTTGTTAAACATGTTTTGGATAACAAATCTTTTGAAAATTTTGATAATATTTATCGATCAGCTGCCATGAATCTCGCTTTAACACCAACTTATCACCACAGCTGTTCGGCTGTCAGGATGGTTGAATGTTTGTTTGATTACATGCCAACTCATGGTGGTTATACAGTATGTGAACGAATGAACAGTAATGCCTACGTATGTTTACCATGTTTCATTTATTTATATTTATTTATGTACATTAGCAAAAATATTTTGTTTGTGAAAGTTTTGCTTAGAATGTGAACGATGTTTTTGTTTTCCTTCATCAGGAACTGAAATTGTGGTTTGTTATTTGTTAAATCAACACAGATGCAATGGCTAGCACTTACAGTTGGAACTTGTTGTAATGCTTGTAATCAAGACCAAAAACTCTGACTCAGCAAAAGCAAGAGCAAAAAAATTTTGAGAAACTATTTTCTGCTTTACCAGAAAAAACATAGTGATGCCTATTCGGTAAGCGACATATGTAGTTTGATATAAGACTGTAGTGTCTAATTCTTGGCTGTGAAAGGATTATATTGATAGTCAGGTACAGGCCCGTAGCCACGGGGAGGCAGTCGGGGACAATGCCCCCCAAATTTTATTTGTGCCTCCCCAACTTTTGTTGTGCCCAGAACATTGTTTATTAAAACACATTATAAAAACAAAAATTTTGCCCCCCTAAAAAGTATTTTGCCCCTCCAAACCTTAAAACCTGGCTACGGGCCTGGTTAGGTATCCTAAGCGAAGCAAAAATCGACACAGACGACACAGAAATGCTGACGTCGTCCGCACGTGGAAAGGTTTGATTCCATTTACTTGATAAGTTGTCGTGCGCCTTAACCTTGAACCACTTCGGAATCCTTTAACTACCATAATATGAACTCAGGAAATATTTAATGTATCTTAAGTTGAACAACGTTTTTTTAAAGTTTTTCTAGTTCCCGTCAGTTCAATATTTTGCAAAACCCTCAACACCGATTAGTAAGGTGCGAATGACGAATCCATCCTCTGCATTAATCTTAAGATTTTCTGGACAGTGAGCTTTGAAAGAAATTCGTAGTAAATCAGAGTAAAACTTCTAAGTATGCAAAGTTATAAGAGACAATAACATATGCTCAAAATTTCGCAATGCTTCGAAAAGCGTGCACATGGCTATGTGCAGGGTATTAAGCTCCATTGTGAAGCAACACTTCTAACATCGAGAATTTATTACAATTGTCAGTCTCCAATATTCTTTTCCACAAAGATATAGTCAGATATTAAAATCTTGGAGATTTTAGGAAGAGTTCACAATTTTTACGAAAAGGTCCAAAAAAGACAGGTTATCTTATTCGTACAAAGAAATATCTGCTAAGTAAGCTAAACTATGAATGAAAGAGTGCAATGGCAAAATTCAGTGAAAATTAAACTTTATTTTTATGAAAAATCGTGTTTTCGATTTTTGTTAAATTTTAAGTGTTCTTTATTTTTCAAGCTTTCATTTTTTTATTTTGTTAAGATTAGTTTTTCTTGAAATTTCATTTGAAATTTTTAATTTATATTTTTCTTTTTCTTAATTTTTTTTCCGAAAAAAAGATTTAATGTATTTCCTTCCGAAGACCGAACGAGCGCTTCAAAGCTTACTTCAAGAACGGTTAAAAATAGTGTACTAAAAATGCCTTAACGCTTGGCTTTCGTTTATTGACAGAGCATATTGAATAAGATGGCAATGCATGACAAGGTAGAATGCAATGATCAAAGAAACGTCTTTCTTTACCAAAGCATTTCTTCTTTTCAAATTATTTCTTATCAAGGGAACTGTGAACTTTTCCATGTGGTCATTGGTTTTCGCATTTGTGAAAGCGACTCGTAAAAATTTTCTTTTCGACGTGAAAAAATTAAGAAAATTTTGTGCTTTCATCTAGCGATATGTTGAATACAAAAGGTGTACCTTACAGTTCCTTTATATTTGTTTCAAAATAATGTCACGTGTGTCAATGCTCGTGAATATAAATATTTCATTCGTCTAAGGCTTAGCTTAGACTCTAAGCTATTGATTCAAATTTGCTTATAAGTGACGTGCCACTTGGCAGTTTCCAGAGATCCTGACTTTATTAAAGTCTCACCGATTTGTCAAGGTCATTATGTCTTACTTCTTTTGCTTAACAGCGTAACAAGCAATTATGCATGAAGCTTCGAGACGAGGTCTCTTCATTAGGTAGCTTCGTGCTCCAGTAAAATATAGCATCTCCCTTTCTATAGAAAAAATGAGCTGCTTCAGAGTTTGGTGGTTTTAAAAGACATTATTTCTGAGTAGTATTCACTGACCATAACACAATGCTTCTGCACCCATGAACCATAATGATAACGAGTAGGTAATAGTGCACTGAGTAGTAGTCGCCAAATTTTATAATCAAAATTTGTTAAAATATTGCAATGCACAACCACAAGCACCACTCTATATTTAAAGTCGTTCATCTGTTTACATACGTCGTGGGTTAGTTATGGCATGAAAAACTCATCGCGCAATTGTTCTTTCAGTAACGAAAATGCTTCAGGAATCCTCAATGACACCTCCGATGAAGGCAAAGCCCATTAAATGTTGCAGTGAATTCACTGAAAATTGCTGTGAGGCTTAAACGCAGGTTAAATGATAAACTGTGTCTTATACAAGCCTGGTTGTAGAAAAACAGCCTTCGAAACAGCCTCGAAACATTTTCATTTTAATATCATTCACACATAACTTCTGTCTGAGCATTTTACTGCAAAATAGGTGTGCCACTTTTTTGAACCTACAAACTGAGCTTGCACTGGGACTTACAAGCAGCATGAGAACTTACGGTTAATTTCAGGTTGCGAGTGCGTTTTTCTAATCAGTGTACTACGGTTGCGTATTGGTTTTCAAAGTTACTGGCAAATTTTTTGAAACTTATAATTTCTGCTTTCATTCGTTCAGCTGATATTAGGACAGTATTAAATCTGGCAAAAACTTTATCAGAAATATTTTCACAATTTTCATTACTTAAAGTTTCTCTTGAAGGAAGTGCTTGAGACACGAGGAGTTATAGCTAAAAGTCATAACTTATACAGAAGTGTTGGAGGCCAAACGTTGACTTGTATGAACATAAAATGAAAAAAAATTATATCGTTGTAGATCAGGGGCTCCCAACCTGGGGTACATGTACCCCCAGGGGTACATTTGCCTATCCAAAGGGGTACATTTAATCTTATCAATAGAAGAACAAATTATACTTCCATATAATATATATCCAAATATTTACACATATATCAGTGAATATTCTGTTCAAAAATCATTCTATGTTGATTGTTTAATACATCTATGAATAATTATGATAAAATGTATTGTCATAAGAAATTTTAGGGGTACATGTGCATCTGTCGAATGCTGAAGGGGTACATACTTATCTGTTGCAGTTGAAATGCTGAAGGGGTACATGCTCATCTGTCGGAATGCTGAAGGGGTACGTGGCAAAAGACAGGTTGGGAACCCCTGTAATGTAGATCTTTCTGACGCTAATGAAAGCAATTTTTGAAAAGTCCATTGGACAGGATAAAAAGTTTGCACGTGGAAGATCGTTTCTGCCAATGGTAGAAATTCTGCTTGACCAATAAATCCATGCTGCGCGCCGTCAACGTAAGAATACCTTTACTCAAAAGCAGTGCACAAGGCACATGGAACTGAGTGAAGCAAAAAAACAACAAAATAAATATCCAGAAGTAACCATATCTGAAATGTGGAACCTGTTAAAGCTGCAGTTTTCTGCATTATTTTTGGGTCATTGCTTTTTAACACTGTAGTAAGCATTTACTATATGTGTAAATAAAATCCGTAGTAGTTCAATGAACTAGTAAAATGTTTGGATATCGTTCATAAACCCTATAGGGTGTGCTATTATGTTTCGATTTCTTTTGTTTGCCTTATTATTTCGCATTAACTTGCTTCTTTTTACTTTGTTTCTTCGCCTTCGTCGCCAGAATTCCGCCATAGATACTTTCGTTTTATTTGGTTTGCAATTGTCTGTTTGATTACGGCGTGCTCTCAGTTTTGCCAAAGACAGTCTTAATCTGTGAGTTCTCCAATTCTTTTTCAGTTCGTTCCGTTCGGATGTCAGAAAGAACCGTACGTAGGTAACAACCGCCTGATGGTAAAGAAAGTGCGGTTTAGTGACAGCGGAAAATACTCTTGCCGAGTAATTCGAAACGACACAGGAGATATTGTAAACAACATGGTATTTTTCTTGTTCGTCACAAACAAAGGTTAGAATATACCAAACTTAATATGAATCAGTGTTGATGTTATCATTTGAAACTGCGTTAGTTCATGACGGAAGGTGCTGTCGCTTGTTTGTGATATTGAAAGCAGGTTGTGCCTGACAAGCGTTTGTAGTAACGTTTGGCGTTTCGTTTTGCTTCTGCTATTATCCACAGAGGCAATGGCCATGTGGTTATAGATAAAATTAGTTGCAAGCCACTTCGCGGGTAATCCCCAGCAGTGTCAACTTTCATGCCCCATATTCAATCAAGATAAGCATTTACTCTTGTTAAAGGAGAAATTGCTGAATGCTCTCCCGAATTTCCTCCGAAATAAAACCCAGCGGTGTAATTGGTAAGACTCCAAACCAATTAATAAACGCAAGGAAGAACTACGGAAATAGCACATTTTGAGTTTGATTGCAAAAATGTTTTTCCCTGGGAGATACTGTTTGCATTGCGTCATTTCAAATCCTTCCGTACTGCTTTTTTTTGATAAAAAAATCTCTGGCAACAAAATATTTGATTTCGAGTTCATCCTGAACCTATCGGTGGCTGGATATCCATCGGGCGCGAGACAATAAACTTAAAATATGCTTATAGACAATTTTTGAAGTTGCTCTTGAACGTGGCGGGGCTATAGTGATTTTCAGTGCAAAAATCTTTGGTGTGGGAAAACCAGCTGGGCAGTTTGCAGTATTTGGATAACAGTATTACAAAATTAAATAAGAAACCACCATATTTAGCAAAACGCCAAATGCGTTGCTTGTTTCCAAACGTGTTGCTGATTGCTTTTCATAAGAATGATATGCTACCCGGCAATGATTACATCTCAAATCAGGCTCCCTTAAAACGTTTTGTTTGCGGTTGTACAATCAGATTTTTTCCCATAGTTGAATGCGATTTTTGCCAAATCACAAATTCAGAAACAAGGCTACGTTTTGCTTGCTCAGATTCCCACAGCCCTCCAGTTCATGTGAGTGGTTATGATGACCTGGAAGGTTTGAAAAGCATCTTCATCTCGAACTGCACATCTCCCCACCAGACTGTTGCCTTGGATTGTCAGCATTACGCAATGGGCCATTCCGAAGTGAACGTTATCTGGAAAGTTAATGGAGTGTTGGAAACTTCGAACGAGACCAAAGTAATGAATAACACCTACTGTAGTACCTTTTTCTGTTACCTTTTCTGTTGGAACAAAACCCTGATGTAGACCAAAGAAGCAACGTCACCCGCGAGTAACATCAAGTTGTGTTTGCGGATTTTTGATCGTACTAATTT
>JGI24159J19872_10006658_pt1 | contig 15086 bp, 11 predicted proteins | sample Ectturendosymbi4_FD_19872 | JGI IMG/M metagenome (IMG submission 19872) | reverse complement strand
ATTGTCCGTTCAAAACAGACTACTAGTTCTTGTGGAGACTAGTTCTTGTTTTTCTTCCATCGATTTTTTCCACGCGAAACGTACACAAGTTTTTCGGCAACGTCTGCTTCTCATTGTAGGTACACCAAGAGCTGGATGCCGCGAGCAGTGGGCTGGTGTAGCCAGCCCAAGAATTGGGGGGGCGAAAATGTTTGATTTTAGGCGAATAACACTATTTTGTTTGGAAAAACGCCTGTCAAAGCACAAAATGGCTATACGTTCTAAAAATTGGGGGGGCATGGGCCCCTGACTGCGAAGTTCACAGAGCTTGTTGTCGCAGCACCAACAGTTAACCGAATCAGCTGCTTTATGATGCCATTACAATCAGGGCTGGCCCTTAGCCGATTGCTTCCAATCGGGCCCCGCGCTACGCCTACTACTAACCTACGCAAACTTCATTTTCTGTTGAAGCTGCTTGTGTAGTGCCGGCGTGGGGCCCACAGTATTTTTAAGCGCGGGGGCCGTTACCAACGAAAATCAAAGTTAATGGTGCGGTTTTTACGCCCTCACACAATTCGTTCTTTGATCGTAACAATTGTAGTTATTTTTCGGTAATGTGTAGCCAAGTTTTTTCAATAAAACAATGCGTTTTGTAGCATAGAGTATTTTCAATAACTAATTAAGACAGAGAAAGCTTTAGTTTTGAAATTGTTTTCTGTTTCGGTTATAAGGGTTTCGTATGGCAGGTCAAATTTCAATAGTTGCAGCAAGATACGGTGCAGTAGTATTCTGCTGTTTCAATAGTTACTGGTATTTGTCTTCTGAAAGTTAATTTCAGTTCGCAATTGATGCAAATGTGTGCTTCTTAGTCAGTCTTATTCAATTGCCCTCTCGAAGAGATATGGTGAGGCAACCTGAGATTGTCGAATACATTTGAAATAAACCTAATTTTAATTATGCGAACTGAATTACTATTACCCGTATGCAAAATATAATTAAAATGGTTCCTTAAAAAAGTAACCGAAAATTTCGTTACGAATGTTAACAATAAAGCCATTTGCAAAGAAACAGAAATGATAGTTAACGTTTAAGCGAAGTAAGCCTCATGATGTTTTTGTGGTGCAAGTTGCATCATGAAGTACCACCTGAACAAGGATTATGGCATCAGTCTCAAACATACGGGCGTCGTAATTTCTGAGATATAGCCAAACAAATGGAAAGTTGGAAAAAGTGAAAAGGTGGGATGACTTTCCTGAAAGATTTGGTGGCTACGGGGCCTTTGTCTTTGGGGAAAATTTTTCGATTTGCCCGAATTTTTACGCTACTAACATACACTCTTCAACAGGAAAGTTTGGCAGGGTGATGCTTCTGCTTTTAAGCAAATTGCTCAAACATATCGGGCAGCTTTGCCCAAACCTTTTTGAATCTTTCTCGAATCTCACAGAACAATTGCCCCATTGCTTCGTACGCCAATGCTACTAAGTAGGCTACTTGCCTATTTTGAAAATTTTCTAAAATGTAGGTTTATAGTTATTGGGAAATCTGCAATTAATTTATATAGTTTTTTTCGTGTCAGAAGTCAGAACAATCTTTTAACTTTCGGGGACATTGAAAACCTGCTGTAATCAACGGTCTGTGTTCTTTATCGGTGCTTTACTGTAACCATTATTTAAGTGCAAAGGATATACTGATGGGCAGGTCTTATACTGGTGTTTTTTAGCAGTGAGAATGTTTCTCGTGCACTTTAACACATTTGAAATTGTATTTAGTAAGGCAAACGCTCCCAACTACATGGCCAGGTGCAATGAGTTGGAATGCCAGGGACTGTTTAGCCCAAAGCATGATCACCTGCAATCACAACAGAAGTTTTCCCCGAAAACGAGAGTGATGGGACACAGCTAATAAAGTACCAGCAGTGATGTAGTCGAGACCGTAACCTTCGAGACCGAAACCTGGTTAAAATTTCGAGACGAGACCAAGACCGAGACTTCAAAGTTTGTGCATTTTGCCGAATTAAAAAAAATGTCGTCATCATTTCTGACTTCAATTTTCTCAAATTTCTGGCATTTTTCCGACGTGTTTTGATTGTTTCTTACCTGCAAATACAATAAAACAAAAAATCGTTAAATTATGTAAATTTTAATAAACGATTTCTTTGCAATATTCAAAGTCTCGAGACTTGAAATCTTCGAGACCGAGACTCGCAAAAATGGATCTCGAGACCGTCTCCACCATCGAGTACCAGGGGAGTAGTGGGGTGGGAACGGCGTTCCCACACCTTATTTTCGTGTGAGAATGCGTTCCCGCACCTTTCTGCACTAGTGACGTTACTTGAAGATTTAGATTTTTCATTTCAATTTCTACATGTAGCGCCTGAATCAGAATAAATGACAAGTTATCTCGTGTATAACATGGTATCATGGTTGTGTAATTACTGTTTGTGACATCACAATGGCATTTACGTGCTCCACGCTTCGTCTGATTGTTTGCATTTAGCGTAACTCTGCTATCTTCGGGTCAGAGGAGTAATTAGTAAGGTCATTGAAAGTCATAACATTCGTATTTTTCTGTGCTTCAGGAAGCTATGAAACGAATTTTAAACCAAAAATCGCACCCCTTTGAAGTCTATAACAAAAGTTATTAAAGTCATAAAAAGCCACATTCCCATGTTAGGTCATAAAGTCATACTTCGCATATTTTCAACCTAATTCAAAAAGGAAACCATTAAAACAATCTCAAAATATCAGGTGAAACTACTATAACGCTAGATCTAAGCTGAATCCCGCAAACTGAACCCACTTGGGCACCATGCGAATGTTGGCAAAGACGTAAATGAACCAAGATATTTGTATGTATGTAATACATTGCCTAAGAATGCATGTTCTTGCTGCCCCAAAGAAATGAACCAATGTCCATGCATGTTTTCAATTTGCTTCAAACCAAACTATACGTTTTGCTCGTGTTTTGAGCTGTTCATTTTAGTGGGGCTTCAACAAACCATAGGCTACCATCTCTTATGCGTATTTTCGCTGGTAATGCTTATTTGTATAGTAGATGTACTGTATGTTCTAGCCCAGCCATTTTTGTTTGGTCATATGCAGTCATCTTTTCTGAAAAATGAAGTCATATTATAAAATTTTTTAGATCATAAAAAAATGGCTCTAGTAATTAGTCTTGAACTTTTCAGGCCGTTGCGGAATAGGTTACAGCTTGCCTGAGTTGATTGCGAGAACCAAAGGAACTTCTTGCGTGTGAGGACATCTGCGTGATATTTGGTGCTAGAATTCTGCTTTAACCTAAATCAAGGGTGCAGTGGGATGGGAACATGTGGCAACGGCGTTTCCACACCTCTTTTTTAGCGTAACACCCCTGAGGAGTACTACCAATTAGTGGGGCGGTAGGCCGTCCCTTTAGGACCTCGCTCTTTCACATCACCGATTTGTATCATTATGGCTTGATACTCCTGAAAAATTTTTGCACACACTACTGAGTGGGGCCCCGCAAAATTGCTTCCAATCGGGTCCCGCACTTGCTAAGACCGACCCTGATTACAATTATGCCAGTGTTTATGCACCAAACTAAAACTTGTAAATGCTAGTTTTCTTCACACAAAAAAAAACTTTTCGTTATCGACAAAACAAACAGGGCAAAAAATGGCACATGCTCTTTACGCAATTCATAAAAATAAAGATGTTGCTACATTTTAAATTTTGTTTTAAGGATTCTAATGCAGTGCATTGCTTTCCTTTAAACACGTATTTTTGCCAAGTACATATTGTTAAATGTACGCAAAGTTCAGATCTATAAGATCGATTACAGTTATTCACAACGCAAACAGGGTCAAAAAATAATAAGAGCTCAATGTTACGTCGAAGTATAAACACCATCACAGTCGCGCAAAATAAAACTTTGTGACTAATAAGGAAACTCTTACGTACTAGGTGACTAATAACGAAATTTTTACGTAAGTTGCCCATTTTCCAGTAACATTCTGTATAACGTAATGACAAAATTGGTGTAACTAAGGGAGCACCGAAATAATGCAAAGCCGACGCGTTTCACACCAAACCAGTCAGTCAGACTCACTCTCTGACGACAACTACAAAAACGAAAACACAGCATTAGCGGACACATTACATCGTCTTGCATGCTTATAGCAAACGCGTAGAATCGACTCTTATATTAGATTGTAGCGCAATGCACTTTAGACAAGCGTGGCAAAAGCTTAAGTTCAACGATGTCGCAGCTACAAAGAACGGGGTACGTGCTAAAGTACTAGCTGCTACACCAGGTAAGAAGTATCACAGTGTTCCACCACGATAACGCATAAATGCCAACTCATCGTCTGCTCACGCCAAACAACGCGACCATATTTCTGGTTTCGTGCTCGTAAACATCAGGAATTAATCCAATTGACGACCTAACCAAGGCAACAGACTTGGAACCTCGCACCTTCTTCTCATATTCCATTAGTTGACGCCAGAAACCAAGGTTAGGCCTGATGACGGGCCTTCGGGTTTTCACATGCTGATGTGCTTGCCTCAACGACATTCTACAAACATGCAGTATAATGAAACAGTGAAAAAGAAACTAAAAATTGCAACAGACTAGGAACTGCCCCTAAAATCCTGGCAACGACTTCGAATGGCGTATGTCTTTTTTTAATTCCTTGTCTCCAACTACTGCTTTTGTGTAATCGAATTATACAAAATGAGGTCTAAAACTTTGTCCAGGTGCACAATTCTACCAATTCGGGCTTGAACTACCGCTCTGCAGCAGTTAATCCATTGGGCGCCACGACAATAGTGGCCATCAATATAGACATTACTGTAGGGCTCGGACCAGGGCTGTCAATGAGATATTTTTAAACAAAACAGACTCATCCAAAAACCCCGGATTTGGACAGAAAACCCCAGCTAGGAAGATACACAAAATCAGGTATATCTTTTCACTATCTGGCCATTAACAAGTCACAAAACGTGCTAGTGAGCATGCAGCATAATTTTGATAATGAACATACGTGTCTGTCTGAATCTTTGTTGCAGTGACGTGAACTTCTTTGCATTTCTAAAGGTAATTTGGCAGCACTTATAAGAACTAAAATATTCATTCCCCTTGCCCTTTTGCAGCCAATCTTGAGATCTGGATCTTTCAAACACTCTACTTTTAACTTCTGTGTTTACCACTTATTCTTTTCTCTGTCACTTGAACTAATTGCACCTAGCTAATATTTAGAGCTAATATGGTATTAGTTGTTCATCAGCTACGCTGAAGACTAAGGTACCGAGATAAAACAAGATAAAGAAAGATGGGACTAGAAACAAAGTTTAAGCACGCATGCCTTGTTTTACATCACCGCTACGCAGTTAAATCTTAAAAATCCCATATCTGTGGGGCAAAACCCCAGGCTTGGCAGCACTGGCTCGCACAGGATGCGTTGATTTCAGAGAGGCGAATGGTGACAGCTGAGTGCTTTTGCTCTGCGAAACTTGAAGAACGCGTGCAAATGGAAATCTTGCCACAAGCTAGTGAGTGGAAACTAAAATATCGCTACAGCCACAGGGAAATAGCAGCGACTGGTTGAAGAAACCAACCATTATTGGATCTGGATGGTGTTAACATCTCTTCAGTTAAGCGTCAGGGTTCTGAATGGGTAGCTGAGCGGTGGGTGGAAGCTCTTCTATTCCGGCGACAGCCAGCGAAGTTTACCTAGGTTGGGGATACTCGTAAACCCACAACTGGCAGGGTGTTAAAGATTGGATGCTACTGGAAGGGTGTGCATGTTAAGGTTGAAGTTAGTGGACTGTTTCCAGTGTGTGATGCAGGTCAGCGGTTCAAACCCAAGTGCACAGCACTTCGAAATTGTGGACGGAACTAGTGATACCCTACGAATAGTTAAAGCTAATGAATCCACGATCTTTTTGGAAGACTTGAATGCACATGTTCCTGCTTCAACAACGCACGCACAATTTTGAACACTTTTATCATGAACAATTTTATTCAACAACACCACCAGGTTATTGGTAACTTTCTGTCTGAAAAAATCAACAGGGATTACACGAGCTTGCAGGACTAATAGGTCCTGCGGCATAAAAGGGAGGCCTTGGGGGATAAAACTGTGGGGGCCTTTGCTTACAACATACTGTATCACCGTATCAGCGGTCGGTGGAAAGAAGTTGCGGTTGTTCAAAGCAACTGTCGTTTCATCAGCTGTTCGAGTGTTGTGGAAAGAAACGACTCGGTGTGGCGACAGATAGAAAAAGAACTACCTCTTGGCGGAACTAGCTGAAAGATACTATTTGAGCAGAGAAATTAGACATGGCTTCAGAACAAAGCCGAACCTTCTTTGCATTCGCGATACGCCAAGGTGCGACAGACCGCAGCCCAAATGATAAAGATGTCCCAAATCCAATCTTGGGAGAATTTCGGGCATAAACTAGATTCCATTTATTGCCAAGCTAACAAGGTGTTCTGACTAACGACAAACCATTCGTCTTTTGCGTGGCAAAAGATTTAATACGGTTACATCCACCAAAACAAAAGCGATGTTCTACTCAGCATGAGGAGGTAATCGTGGGCAGATGGAGAGAGAATGTCAAAGATCCTTTCAACCCACTCACTCTCATACCCTCAAACACAAAGGAAGTGCATATGTGGGAGGAAAATACCCATCACTGCGACCGAAGTTTCTCTAGCTGTCAAAACACAGGAGTCTGGGCAGGCTTCTGCCTGTGATGAAATGTGACTTGAAACAATTAGGTATTGAACAGAGAAGGAATCCTTTGGTTATCTCGTGTGTGTCATGTAGTCTGGCGTTTTGAAATGGCAGTAAACAACTGGCAAATTGGGGTGACCATGCCCGTACGCAAGACAGGAGACAGAAATGTATGCACCAACTACCAGGGCATTGCTCTCCTTATCCTCCCTGAAAAAGTGTATTCCCAAATGTCTTGAAAAAAGATGCCAAAAGATAAAATTGAACAAAAGATCGGAGATGCCCAGTGTGATTTTCGTCCTGGCTGTAGCACTGCAGACAATTTGTATTCTGCAACAAATTTTTGAAAAATCCAAATGTATGCCGAATGTCTACACTTGTTTTGTCGACCTCGAAAAAGTATATGACTGGGTCCCTCGAGCAAGATCTTTTATAGCAATTTGAAGAGTTTTGCGGGATTGTGGCAGGCGCGTAGCCAGAAATTTTGATAGGAGGGCAAACAGCAACAAAGTCTCAATATTTGAATATATGATGCCCCTTGTTTCTAAGGCACCATCCAGAAAACGTGCACTTTTCTGGCGCTTTTTTCTGAATTATTACGTTCAGATTTAACCCGGAAAATAGAAATTCCATTTTCATTGAATTGACAAATTTGAAATTTTGTTTTTAGTGAAGTTCCAAGGTCCTACTTTGGATAAAAATTACCATTTACTTGTAAAATTTATTGTACAAGCGCTTGTGTCTCGATGCTATATAAGTGCAAGATCTGCGGTATGCTTTTTGCAGACAATATTGCACTTGAGAGAAGTCTTCGTGGCTGCCATTGTGATTGCGCTTTTCATATTTACACGCTTCTAACGTACACCAACACACGTTCAGTCGAAGCCGAGAAACAACTTTACTCCAAGACACCGACTTCCGCTCGGAAGTATAGGCCTCCTGCAAAATTTGCGCGCATGCAAGACGTGGATCTTGAACAAACCTTGAGCGTTTGGTTGATGTATGTAGCTGATAACGTGAAGGCTAGGGTTCTTAAAGGCATTTAAAATTGTTTGGATTTTGTCGATATTAAACGCTATGAAATCCGACTGCGATAGCATTTTTGTACGCTACTTGCAATAAGGTTACATTCCAAAAACGATTAGGCATTTAAGCTACGCATTTATAGTTAACAATATAATTCACACATATGATCAAGACAATATTGTAAATTGGGGAAGTTCCACATGTCCTCCAAACAAATGCATATGTTTGACCCACTCAGTCTGCACGAAGTGTGAAAATGATTGTGTTTTTGCGAAAACGAAGTCACAATCGATCATCACCACGGCTATGCACTAAAGTTAAGAAATACTTGTCACCGTAGCTAAACACAACGATGGTTGGTTAGTTGATCCAAGCCTGTGGTTGCCGAAGTATAGGGCGAAACCGAAACAACAGCGGCGAAGGGTCGAAAAATGGGTCGCGCCGAGGCGATCCAAATCTGGGTTGTATATTTTCAACGTTACCATTGCTTGTCTTTGTCTGTTTGTAGCGTAGGTACTTAATAGTAGATTGCTGAAATTACAAACGAACTTAGTAGCTTTCTGGCCAACAGCATCCATACAACAATCATTTTTTCTTACGTTGTTTGAGGCTTGCGTCGCGAGGTGTTCACCAAACTCAGTTTTGGGTCGCGCTCAAAAAAGTTTGGGAACCGCTGATCTAGTCATTGTAGCGTAAGCGGTTGACATTATTTAAAAATTCATGAGTGTTTAATAAAAAAATCTAATGTAATGGTAGAAAATTAAATTTAGTTTCATTTTGGTCACATTCGATTTACAGATTGCAAGCTATGTTACATTTAAGTAATGGGGAATATCAATGCCCTCAGCACTTACAAAAAAAACATATTTCTGCTACTGTCTATGGAAAGAAATCCTTTCTCAGCAAAGAATCAGACACTAAGACATTACAGAGTATACATTTCGCCTACGAAGTAGGCATCATCAGCTCTTTGCTGCAAACTCTTCCCGTTGCAGCTGAATTATTACAAATTTACTGTAGGATACGGTGGCAATTAACATCAGATGAAAATTGTATCACGTTCAGACTATGTACAGGTTGGACTTTGATTACTTGACAAAACTGTTTTTACTAGCCGGCAAGGTAATGTGAAATAATCGATGAAAATGTTTAGACTCGACGCAATTGTGATTGAACCGTCACAGCACGTATTTAATCATCACAAATAAATATCTAGACTGAACAGTATTGTTGCTAAACAGTGTCTATGGCCTAATTGCGTAATAAAAAAGATTTTGAAAATGGATTGTTTTTTTAGCCAAACTTTGAGTTTCAAGGCATGCAAAACGTATATCACCGCCATTTTCACGCATTTAGTTTCAAATCTGCACAAAAACAAAAATCTACGATGTTCTATAAAGCTACAGCTGATGCTGCAGTCAAGGGTTAAACATACACTATTTGTAGCATGCCAGAGTTATCAGAGAGAAAATTTTGCGATGGTCTTGAAATGAACTTTTTCATTACCATTAGTTGGGATATTGCAAGCTGGTGCGCCAGAAACAGCTGTGAAAAGCGTTACTCCTTGTTTTACTTTCGGTTAGTGTTTACAAGCGCTTAGATACAAGTTTGTATTTCATTATCGCCAACTTCCACACGGAGCTTAAACATCAGGGAAAGGTCAGCCATAACATGAATTCTCCAGCATTTACACTGTACACAACGTTTGATTAATCATAGGCAATTGGTAAACCTTACTGCTTTGATCAAGTTTGACTAAAAGCTGAAGTAGGATTGATCTTACAATTTTGTTAATTTGCATTGAAGTATTATTTGTCTTACACGTCACAAGCTTGATTAACCTGATATTGGGGGGCAATTGCCCCCATTGCCTCCCCTGGCTACGCGCCTGGATTGTGGTAATGACGGCCTCTTGCTACACCGTCAATTCGCTTCTCCGCTCACAAGTTGTCAATGGCATAACGTCAAAACCTTCCATTATTGGATTAGTCTCTTGCAATGGCGTGCACAGTCACCATTGTTTTTCAGTTCATATGAACTCAATAGACAGCAACAGCAGAGTCTGATAAGGGTGTCACTGGAGGAAGCCACGGGTTCAACAGTCATTTTTGCAGACGATTTGATGCATCTTTCGAACTGTGCCTTCAACACGCACTTTATGGGTTTTCAATTGCGTGTAGTGAAGCTGGAATGAAAATCACCAATAGATACACCCAGGTATCATGTCTCTCCAGAAACCCAAATCAGTGTGCATTTTAAATTAGTAGCAATACACTTCAGTAGGTTGAGAAGATCTAGTAGCTTCGGGTGCCATTTACAAGTGATGGAAGGTAGAACAAGGAGATTGATACATGGCTTGGTATGGTAAACGCAGTTCTACGTGAGCATTACTACTGTGGTCACAAAACAGGAACTTTCAAACACCACAAAGCTGTTAGTTTTTAAATTGGTCTTTGACCTGATCCTTACCTATGGTAATGAATATCAGGTAATAACCAAGAGTGCTATTTTAAGCACCACCAAGATTGCTATTTTAATCACCAGCGGCAGATACAGGATTTTTTTCAAAGCGTTCATGGTGTGACTCTTCGTAGGTTGGTTGCTATTAAATCAGGCAAACCCTGAATGTCGAGCCACTTCTCCAAGTAGATATCTACAATGGTTCAGCCACATGACCAGAATGCACTAAAAAAGGTTGGCAAGTCCTCTTGACTTTACCCCTGGGAAAACACCCTAGAGGTCAACCAAGGACCACGTAGCATCGTTTTAGCTCCAACCAGGCTTGGTCAGACGTTGGTTTGTTGTGCAGCCAGCACTATCACAGATTGCTGAAAACTGTGTGGTGTTTTGATACGTCCTAAAGGGTAGTGACACAACTGACGGGGTCAGAGGCGCGAATTGCCTCCCTGGCAAGCTAAATGTAAAAAACGGACCCCCACTCAGCGTTTCATTTGGTTTTAGTATTCTGTTAGTTTTGAGTAGGTTGTTGTTTTTTTGCACTTGTGCATCATGAAAAGCAAATGAGTTTATAACAATCATTGATTTAAATCAATCAACCCTGCTTAGACACACATGTAAACAAAAAATAACTAGGTAACATTATTTTCAAGGTGTTCCCTACGATGGTTTCAAGCTTTTCACTGCATTATATTGGAACATAGCAATGACTTTTCATGTCAAGGTCAAAGTTATATGCATCACACAAAAACTCATAAACATAAAAACAAATTCTGCAGCTTCCATTTTGGTCAAAGATAAACCAGATACTGCTGTCAAAGAAATGATTAGTACTTCTATAATACATAAATAGTGCCGCAAGGAAAAAAAAGTCAGTTTTACCTGTGGTACTTCATTAAATAAGCAATGCAAAGAGTAGCTGATCGTGAAACACCAGCAACACAATGAACCAAGCACCGATGACCTTGCCTTGACTGAGTCTCTATCAAGTCAGCAATTTTGTCAAAGTATGGAAAGAGCTGAGCATGGGGAAGGTCATTCACAGGAACTCGCACCTGCCACAATTAAGGAAACAATATCAAAATGAAACTATAAGCAGGCAATAAATCAGACATGGTATTTGTATACTACTAGATAAAATGAAATCGTTGCTTCTTCACACATTCAATAAAACTCCTAAACAAATTGATGAGAACTATGGTCAATTAGCAATGATACTCAACACAATCTAAACCAGCTATGTCCGACCCGCAGCCCATGGGCCGCATGTGGCCCAGTCAAAGGTTTTGTGCAGCCCATTTTGGATTTCACTGTAGGAAAAGTATCTCATATACTGACAACCTGTCCTTGTTTTGATTATCTTGAAATTTGACATTTTTGATGCGGGTGGTCTTCAGTACCACTTTATCACGTCTGTTACCACTGCAGATAGGATTTGAACACTATCAGTACATTCGCTTAAGCTAGATTTAGATTGCTAAGATCAAAGTAAGCCATTCAATGTGCGGCTCTCATAAATATGTCATTCAATCTGCAGCCCTGGTTAAGGCAGTGACATAACTTTTGGCTCAGTAAGCCAGTTGGGTTGGACATAGCTGATCTAAACAATGCAGTCTTAAAAATATGCATGGTTCATAAGATATATATTCCTTATTAGCAGCATATGCAGGATCTGTACACAGTTCATCATGATCCCTTGTGATGATTTGTTTATGGAAATAGCTTGCTTTGAATGGCATTGTAAAATATGTACAAGGTCTGACAAATACACCACATCCAGAGATCTTTTATATCTTATATCCTCTTCACAGGCAATGACATTGGGTACATGGAACATGACTTTCAAAAGTCTTCACCACTATCTTGCTAAAGTATCATAAATTTCCTAACTTACATATCATAATATAAGCAATGTCATTCAACACAAGAAGTGCTTGAACTAATTGATTTTGAAATAGCAGATTGCTCTAAAACTAACATAAATTACAATTCTGCATATTTTACAGGTTGCAAAAACCTTACATGCCGTCCTTATTTCTAATATTTGTCCTTATTTTGCAGTTAACGTCTTAGAAAATATTGCTGCCCTTATTTCTAAATGGCCTTATTTGCGACTTGTGTCCTTATTTTTCTTATTTTCTGTAGCACAATAATTTTAAATAATTGCAATTTCTGATAGACGGACAGACCATTACTACCTCATCGCAAACATTTTGTAAACACGGTTTTGTGATGTCATAATAGTAGTGTAATCATGCAGAACAGTGATGTAAAGCGCTATCAGGCATTGCTGTCTACTCTGGTTAGGATTCTCAGGAAAGCTGCTTTTGCAGCGAAGGTTAGCATTTTATTGATTAAAGAAGTAAGCAAGTGAAAAAAATGTTTTTTTTGACGATTACAAGAAGGAAGTCGAGAAGAAGATAATTCTGAAGCAAATTTTTCCTGGAGATAAATAGGTAAACATATTATCTGACGTTAGTCGTGCAAACAGAAACAATTGTTTTCTTTTCCGGTAATAAAATCAATTTTCAACAGCCGTCCTTATTCTTGGTTTTAGATCAATGGTAGCCCTGCCCATAATATAACGCCATACAAATAATCATGGAAGTTAACAGCTCAACACTTTGAGAGCCGGCATACAATATAATCGTACTTCAATTTCGGCCTAAAAAACAGCAGTTTTTGGTTGCCTTACCAATGTCCTAGCTCCTCCGCCGATTGCGCTAGAGAGCTGTTCAAGGGCTCAGATCGGCCAGTCTAGTAGATCGCACTCGAAAAAAATTTTTCGTTGGGGGGTGCGGGTTTTTTGTGAGACTTCTACTGCAGAGTAGAAGACTTGCCATGTCTTTTGAGAATTTTGCTGGGTCTGTAGAGCATACTGGACCGGAGAAATTCCCACGCAAAGCCACGTGCGTTTAGGCATTTTTTTTTCTGAAAATCCCTGAAACCACCCAGGTGCCAAAGTGTTAAAGCAATCTACAAAGTTCCACTGTATAATCTGCATATCATACACCAAGGATGACAAGGTTGCATTCTTCGCAGGCCATTATTACCATATTTTTCAGATCATACAACACACTTGAAATCCTTAAATTTTCTCTAAAATTGAAAGTGTGCCTTATGTGGTGCGCCTATTGTATGAATCTGGTTGTGCTTTCTCATCTAGAACCAATTGTAAGTGGTAAACGGTGCTGTTTATTTAATTTCTACTACTATTTTTTGTAAACAGACCATCATGTTATGGAATAAGCCAACAACAATTGCAATAAGCAGCATATGTGGTTCCGAGAGTAGCTAGCACATATCACAGATGATATTACTCCGTGGTGTTCCTGATTACATTGGCGCACACTGAATCAAACATGCGCACAACTTTCATTTTATTCTATTCATGTCTAGCGGATTAGGCATGTGCGACAGATTAAACTGCTTCGTATGTAATGATAGATCAAACTCCCAGTGGCAACTCTGGCACTTGGGAGTTATTGTGAAAGAGTTGAATACAGTTTGACTTACCTAAGTTTTGCTTCATTCAATGCGCTTTATGCATGAAAAAAGGACAGTTAGCATTTAACTTTTGATACTGCGCCTTACAATCCAATGTGCCTTATGGTCTGAAGAATATGGTACTCTGAGCACACCCTTCGACAAGAGACAATTTCCTTTTTTTTTGACGTTTTCCCATGTTTGGCAACAAGCAAGTATAAAACAAAAAATATTCATCTAATTTTTCCAATAACTAGTCTACCATGGCTGTCAACGCGATTTAAAAAAACGATTTGCATAGATGAACCCACGCAGAAAGATACACAAAACCAGATGAACCTTTCTACTACCTGGGCATCAGTAAGTCACAAAATGTTCTAGTAAATATGTAACTGAGTTGCAAATGATTGTTTGACTTCATTGTAACAAAGTGCTTTCATCACAATCATACATGATACCTCCAATATTAAGTTATTTTGTCTAAGCTAAACTTTCAAGGTATGTATCTAAGGAGCTTACAAAATCTGTTTAACAAAAAAATAAACACTATTGTTATGACTTAAATGTACCACGTACCACAACTATTTCTTCATTCCATGAACGATTTGGTAAATCAATTGTTGCATTCACAATACATTTTATATTCTTGTCCAGTATAACTTGCTTGTTTGCAACTGCTGTTCCGCTGCACAAATACAGTGTAGGTGTAATTTCATGTACAGCCCTCCACAGTGATCCAGGTGGCTGGTACATAATGCACCACAAACACAGCCTACGCTAAGCAATAATATAATGAAAAGTGAACCCCTTGATGCAAAAGAAGAAATAGTTTAACCACTGTCAGATTAAAAATACTGAAATGTCTAGGGGGGTGGTTCTCAGTAATTTTTGGTCCATGGATCATCTTTTTCAAAAATATGTAGCGTCTATTTTGCCATCAACGGCAAAAGCTCTGCTAACTCTTCTGGGACTATTTTGCCATTCAAACTGTATTCAGCTTTGTCCACATTTAATGCTGAGTTTGTGACAGTAGCAGTATGGTGAACGTAGTGTCAAGTAGTTAGTGTTTATCACAGGTGAGCGGATATCAATTTTTTAACTCCTGATCCATATCCAAAAATATCTGAAATTTAGTATCCGATATCCATCCGTATGCAACAGTGGCTAAATATGATAAAAACAGATGTTCTGGATATCTGTGAAAATAAATGGTATCACCTAACTGACGCGCAAATCAACATTCAGAACATGATCCTCCCCATGTGAAATACTTATTACAATGCTTTGTGTTGTTTGACTCAATCTGATGTTGTCTTCCGCTTTGTGCGCTAGCTTTTCTCTCAACATAGCTTGCTTACTCCCACCGCAGCGTTTAAAGCGAACTCGTGGCAGGTTTAAATGCGTACCCCAGAGACTTACTGCC
>JGI24159J19872_10006655_pt1 | contig 15092 bp, 15 predicted proteins | sample Ectturendosymbi4_FD_19872 | JGI IMG/M metagenome (IMG submission 19872) | reverse complement strand
GTAGCTGATGGAAACTGAGTATCGCCTGAACATATATGACAAAATCCAGAATGTCGAAACCAGAGTTTGTTATGCGAAACAGACGCGTCGTGTTTATCGCGGTGTTATTATATAACAGCGGTTGCCAAACGTTTTGGAACACGACACAAATTTGAGTTTGATGAACCATTTTCCGACCCAAGCGTAAAACAACTTAACGGAAAAATTAATGATAGTATGGATAATAATTTTTGGCAGTAACTTGCTGCGTTCTTTTTCAATGTCAGCAATCTACCCTTTTCTCAAGTAGGCTACGGCACAGGCAGACAACGACAAGCAGCGGTGACGATGAAAATGCATAACTCAGGTTTGGATCGCCACGGCGCGACCCATTTTTGACCCTTCGCGACCCTTGTTTGAGTCGCGACTCATATTTGGGCAACCGCTGTTGAAAATGGACCAAGTTACTCATTCAGTTCACGAAACCTGTTACAAAAAGGAAACTTTTATTATTACACAGTACGTTTTTTATGCTTTTAAAATGTACAATGCAAGGTGGGCCAAAGTAGACGTGCTCTTGATTGTTTTTCACAATTATGGCTGACATTTTGGTCCGGTATTGACAAATACTGGATCGTTCCGGTAAGACAATTATTCTACTTTCATCACTGCCCCTAGGTGATCATATCGCACATCCGTACTGGAGAAAGGGGTGCCTTGTCACGTAGGACCAGCAATTGTTATTCCTGGAACTACTTAACGCAGTTATTTGACGTCACTCACTGATAGAATGATGATGCGATCGATTACCATTTGCGCGTATTAATTTTCAAAGATCAAGCGCAAGCGGCCACAGTTAAGGATTTGCTGAAACATTGGGTGTTACTACATGCTTTGCAATTAAATCGTAGGACAATATTTAAGTCAGAATTAATTTTGATGCTACAGGTAAGTGTATTTTTCAGAAGCCTACTTGACCTTTGATCGCAAGCTCGAACTTGTTTCAATTCTGACGCAATACAAAACTGCAGGCCTACTCCAAAGTGATATTCTACCTACGATGTTCTTGATTTGAGACTGAGAAAACATCAAGTCAAGCATGTGCTCAAGGCGCATTCCGGAATACAGCCCATACACTTTTTACCAATCAACCTAAAAACCCCCAAATCATCTTGCATTGCAAATTCGAACATCACCTCGGGGAGAATTTTGAACCTCTTGTAGCGTTAAAGCCAGTACACACATTAAAATCACCACCTACCAATGAGGTACAAAGGGACCACAGCGCAGCATAGCCTACTGATAACAGAAAAAATCTTGCACAAGCAGGCACGACGCCATGTCTATTTCAATCTTTTTTTCCACTTTTCCGCTGTCTAGTATAAAAATACATACAAAATGTAATCGCTGGAAGCAATCTTGATTACCAGCGTAATACAATGTGTCATATCACGTTGCATTGTAAAGGTTCAGAGCCTGCAATTTAAGTACGCTGCCTCTCACCAACGCTAGGATGAACAAAGTGATCCTGCTGCCTTTCACAGTCTACCGTACTTCCCAGCCCGGCGCTGCGGAAACGACAGCTCCAGCTCGTGGTTGCAGGTTGGCTGTGCGCGAGTGACAGGACACAACCCTTTCAACACTTAGCTGTGGCGACACCGGGGCTGCTAGCGCTCACAGCTCCAGACCTCCGTCATTTGCAGTGCTTCCCATACACAACCGAATAAATGTGTAATGTTTAGCTTTGTCTATAAAGTTTTGGGAAGAGAGGGCACATTGTCAAGCCTTCTTGTCAATGCAAATTTAAACTGACTTAAAAACGAAATTTACCGTGAAAATAGGGGGTGCTGCAGCTCCGCAGTGCCTGCATACGAGCCGCTACTGAAAGACAGTCTGGAAAATTTCTAGACAGACCATACTAACAAACCAAAAAAAATTCTTCCAGACTCTAGGAACCCTGCATCTTGCTACAACGTAAACGGCTGACACGCCTTACGGCAAGCTCCATCGTGATAGCAACGTAATAAAAACGAAATGGCGCGATAGTTCAAGAACGCTTAAGAGTAATAAGTATCGGTTTTGCAACAGAGAAGGTTAAGAAATAGGCACCCGCAATCAGCGCAAGAAATAAACCAAAGCAACACCACCATTCCCGCATGTGTAACAAAACGATCGCCCCCACAAAGTTTTTCGTCAGACACCCAGCAATCCCTTGCGAGCGTTTTTATTTCCGAGTGCACTGTCCGGCCTTTCAGTCGAACTTTATGCCTTGGGCAAGGGGAAGCTCTTTGCTGTAATTGATTGTGCTGAAACATAAAAAAGAAGCTCAACTGGAGCGCACGTTTTTGCATTAACAAAGCGAGTCATGCGTTATTTTACGTAAATTCACGGCTACGTAAGAACGACACGTCGTCTCAGTATTATTGTCGCCAATGTGGTGACAACAGTCTTCGTGATTGGCAGCGAAGGGAAGAAAAGCGACCGCAACTCGCCAAACATCAAACATGCTTTCTGCGGAAAGTTATGGGCCGTTCTCTTTAAGGCGGATGGATCTAAGAAACAAATCTTGAAACCACACCTTTCGCTAATGGATAACAGTTTTCGGTGGATTTAAGTTTATATGAGGCCCTACTCTGTGTAGCCAGAGTTGGGGCTTGGTTGATTTTTTTTCTGGAGCACGACGTTTCGACGATCTGAAGTGTCGGATATTTACGTGAAGGGCTTTTGTTCCCAGCGAAACGAAAACATCGAAAATCTATTAACGGCAAACTCGTAATTTAAAAACACGAGATTATGAAACACCCCTTTCAACAGAATACATCCAGCGACTGTACGCGCATGAATACACTACTAGAGTCACCAGTCGTCGAATCTCACAACTCACCATGTTGACCGTCGCATGTATTGCTTCCATGCATCCGAACCCGACTCTCTACCGCCGCCAGTGTGTTTCTCACCACCAAAAGCGCCACCGATCTCAGCACCGCTCGTGGGGATGTTGATATTGACGATTCCGCAGTCGGAACCTTTCGGACTGCAAAGTATAACAGACATTGCCGAAGTTTTGTCGTTTGCACGTACTTTGTCAGAATGATGTCACACCCAAACCAACGTTGGTTTATATTCATATAACAAACATTGCATTTTATCTATCGGATTTTAAAATATTGCAACTTCTTCAGAATTTCGCCTTTAATTAATCAGTATCGTCCAAAACATGAATATATTTTGGTTAAGCGCGAGTGGCTGCTTTCTCGTGCACGCGCAAAGGCAATTACAGCTGCAGCGAGAACTTCCGCCAGTAAATACATCGCTCACCCGAGCCAGCGGAAGACATTGGACAAATCTTTAGTGAAGACGCTGCTGGTGAGGCCCTGGTCGACTTCGTTGTTGTAGCTGATGGCTCTGTCCAGGTCACCTTCTAGCTTTAAGACGTACAGGACCGGAACAAAGGACTCGCGCAGCACCAGTGGGTCGTCGTGGGACAAACCGGAAACAATTGTCGGTTCCACGAAGTTGCCTGGTCCATCGACAACCTGCAAAACGTTCATTTACGAGAGATATTTCGAAAAAATCTCATGCGACTCGTTGATGTTGTTCGAAGAAAGTCTCGAACACCCGCTTTTCTGCAACAAAATTTCTACTCGATCTGATTGTTTGGCAACAGAAAAACTAACTTTGCACGCGAAGCTTATCGCTGAAAGGGACAAGACAGAGTTGGCTTTCTTCGTATGGCTTCACAGGGTAAAACGCAGGGTGCACATTTTAGTCACAAGCAGCAACGACATGGTTCAGAAGTGGCCCTCACTGCACTGCCATGGCATGAAGGTCTTTCAATACGCAATTTTGTGTGGGCGTGACTGGGTGCAGCTGGGAAAAACTTGGCGTGGAATTGCCAAACCTATCGCTGAGCCGTGCGCATCAATGACAGGATAAATGTAGCTGAAGAGTAGCTAAACGTTCCGCACAGTCTTTTGCGAGCACGCTGCAAACCTTCGTTTATTTAATAACTTCCGCTCTCTTTCGAACCGTCAGCGCTTCAGATTATGAGACCAAATACAAGTTTTTAAGTTTGCTTTGTCTGATCTGTTGCTTTCGTTTTGCGTTAATTTATTATACTGGGGGTCGGCGAGGGGAGATGAAAACCTTTGTTGTTTCTTAACAGACAAAAAGCAATGATATCTTTGTCTTACTTCCGGGTGCCTTTACCGTCATCGATTCGTTCTGCACCTTTCCTGTGTTTACAACTGCATGATTACAATGCATAAAAACATGCGCATATATGTGCAAATTTTTGACGAGTTTCAGTGATTAACGTTTGCTTACAAACCTTTCCACCAATTTCGATTTTTCCTCCAGCATCGATCGCTTCCTGCACAGTGGATTTATAAAGTTCGACGCCTGCCTTCGAATGCATTGGACCATAAATGGTGCCCTCTGCAACGTCAAACATTTGTGCTTCACCAAGCAGCGACAAGCGATTACTTTCTCGGACTTTTCAGCAAAATAACACGTTTTCAATATGAGAGGTAAGCAGCGCTCGCCGGAGAAACGCTGGAAGTCACGAACGATATTTCCGCAACGAAATACGTTCGTACAATCACAAACGCCAACACCACTTAATGCAACAATCTTGTCATTTTGGACAATATAAGATGCATGAGGCAAGGATGGATTCACGGCTTTTGCGCCCAGTGAAGCATAACCTCAGTAACCATGTGGGCGCATTACAACGACTGCAGCAACATATTTAAGTTTGTTTAGGTATCAAATCAAAAAGACAAACTGATAAAACAACATTGTTTTAAATTCAGTAGCAACGCCATTTCAACGAGGATACCAGAACTGACCGTGGCAGCGTTCACCCTCAAGTGAACCATTTTTTAAACGAGTCAAGCAGCTTTTCCCAATTTTAACCTTATTTTTTTTAGTTTTACACACACATTTGGTGCATATCGACAAAAACAATTATTTTAAACACCTGCGTATATCCTAAAACACTAAACGCTCAAAAAATGCTATCTGGTGTGGATTAACGATTTAACCGGATCGTAGAACGATAAAATTTGGGAGGTAAATCGTTTATACGCCGGATATCTACGAAACCAGTGGAAAATGTAAATATTGTTTCTCGTCAACATACGTCTGCTCTTATCTCTTCTTTGTCGACTCCAAACTTTTGCAAGANAACAAATCAAAGTAAAATAGCATGTAAAGCAACCGATTGAACTTGCATTGTAGAAGCGGAAACCACTACACGAACTGGGCCACATACTCCGTAAACATTCCAGTAAATTGAAGACGAAGTCATGTGGATTTCGATCACGAACTTTCAGTGGTTTCGAAAAAACACACTGCAGGTGCAGAAAAAAGCGTTTTTCTTCAACTACCGAAAATGTGCTAAACTTAGAAAACGACGACTTTCCCATGGACCACGGCAGCCCGAGAAGGATTGTAACAAGCGAGCTGCACAAGGTGATGTGCTAGGTTTGCCAGATATTTGTGCCGGATTGAAGAAAACGTTTCTTTTAATAATAATTTTGACCGCCAAATAAAAACAAACCATGAATCTGCTGATTTTAAGGTATGCCATAAAATGCAACATTCTGGGTTTCAAGAGATTTTGATCCCAAATCTCTCCATAAAAAACACTGGAAAGAAAACACTGGAAAAAGTCAGAATGTCTTGACTTCGACATTTGTTTCACAAGCCTTCACAGATTAAGCGAGATAAACAACGACTCTTACCTTCTAAAGGATCGCCCATCCTTACTTGACTGTACGCTTTCTTTAATCTTTCCAGCACGTTATCATAAATCGACTCGTGCAATATGAGTCGTCGCGCTGAAGTGCAGCGTTGTCCTTGGGTTCCCACACTGGCGAACAAGGTACTGCGGACCACCATGTCCAAATCAGCGTCCCCCAAAACTGAAAGCGAGTTTTGTCGTTTTGAATTTGCACAGTGATAAAATTGACACACGGCGCGTGAGCCTCGCTGAGATTTGTCGTATGTGACAAACAAGTAAGGTACACCGGAAAGTGAAAAATAGAGAAAATTCGTGAATTTTTGGTAAAAACAGCAGGTTGATCGCACACGGAAAGTTTTATGAATTTAATCGATGCATACCTATGATGGCGTTGTTACCGCCCAATTCCAAGATCTTCCGACCAAATCTTTCCTGTACAGTCACGCCTACTTTCTGGCCAACTGGGGTGCTGCCGGTGAATGACAGGAGATCAACGCGTCGGTCGTTGGCCATTGCCTGGCCGACGTCTGCGCCGGCGCAGACCAAGGTACAGATTTCGGGGGGGAGGCCGTTCGCGCGGAATACATCTTCCATTATTCTGTAAAACGTCGCTGATATTTACTACGACATGGCCAAGCTCGAGCACTAACGATCGATCCTTACAGATCACAAGGTATTCAATGACCTGCAACAGGCAATGAGAAAAAGAACAAATATTGAAATGAACAAAAAAACTTCGATGTGGTATCGCAGCAACGGTTGAAAAGAACAAAAGTGCCCAAAGCGGTGGTCGTGAAAAAAATGCAGTTGAGGTGGCACCATTTATACCCGACGCTATAAAGAGTTTCCAGCTGACACAGAAGCTACTTGATACAGAAGAAAGAGAAACAACGTGTGAATATTTTGTCCAACGCACAACCTCTCAGCACGCATTGTTATCAAGAATATGGCTGAACGAAACAAATTTTTGTGAATGATGTTATCTTGTTTACTTGTTATTCGGACTGGACGTCTTTGTCAATTAGGTATTTTTTCATAAAAATATCGGTAGCGGCAGGCAGTTCTTCCACATATACTCATAGAATTATCAGTAGCATAGGTGCAAAGATACCAATAAGATATCAATACAACCAGGGCCTACGTGAGGAGGCTACAAGAGGTACATCGTACCCAGGCCTGGGAGGATGAAAGTACGCACGCCAAGTTTTTATGTAATTAAACCCAAAATTGATGGTCGCTTTCTCCAACCACAGCACTTATAACTGTAACCAGTGTTTGCTCCAAGATCTTAACAAATGCAAAATTGCCTAAATGGTATTTTTAACGAACATTTGCCCAAGCTTTTAGGTGCTTTAGACAAATTTCGTTTTGTTATCGTCTTCCTTTATGCTGCATTATTTTGTGAATATCACTTCATACACACCAAGTAACGTTGTAACTACGATACAGCAGAGAGTTCATGAACAGCGTATCGTCCATATAGATTCCACTCAGTAAAACTAAGCCGCTTGTAAGAAGTGCTGTCGCATCTCACAGAAGCTCGGGTATTTAACAAGAACCAGCGCCGTGTTGTACTGGCAGACGATGTATCGTACATAGGCCCGTCAGGTTCTAGAAACACGCAGCCCCTTGACAAAGTTTCCCAAGGCAAGTCTGTGTGATATGCAACAGTCATTATCAGTTAAATTTGGCGCGCTACCGCTTAGTGGCGTACGCTTATTTACTGACCGTTCACACATTTTCGCAAAAATTTCATAATCATAAGCAGGGTTTACCGCATTTCGTACGCAAAGGATTGAGTTTCCAGCATAACAATCCATTTGCAAATGTTAGCATGGCAGCTGTTTTATCCATATTCTGATTACTATACCAACAAGTCAACTATACAAGTTCGACGAGGGCCCCAGAACCTAAGGGACCGGTATCGGTTTTCGTACCCCTTGGAAAATTTCTCTCAGAGGCCTTGGCTTGAGTGCAACGCCAGAAAAAACTGTCTTTCAATTTTGGAGCCACGTTAAAGGGCACACCGATATCGACTTATGCTGAGCAAAATGTTTTTGGTAACGTTTCAAAGCGGTGTTTCCCAACCTTTTTAGGACACGGACTGTTTTCGGACCAGTATAAATCTTCGCGGACTCAAGATAGACTAAGAGTACGAGAAAAATACAAACACTAGTTTCAGCACAATTGGTTTATGGCCCACATTCACAATTTCAATGAGAATCATGTCTCTGAGTTTTTTCACAAGTTTGACGAAATAAGGGCCTGTGATCATCAACACACCTGTAACAACAAAAACGTCGATTGTGTGCCTCTAGTGCTTGCGGACTCATCCAGAGCCTTCCGCGGACTCAGATGAGTCCGCGGAATCGGGTTAGGAAGCACTGTTTTAAAGGAACGAACGTCTCAGGCCGAGGTTAAGACAGTCTACATACAAGCATCGCCATTGCATGTAAAAAATGAAAACATATATGAAGCCATGGAAATTAGAACTCTCCGTCTGTTGCGTGGTGTTTGCGCATATGAAGAAAACTTATCTTGCTTGCTGCATGACTGCAGTTTCTACCCACCTCTGCACCGCGATCGTGGACAAATTGACGGTAGGCGCCGGTTTCCACAGAACAGAGTTACCACAAGTCAAAGCGATTGCAGCGTTCCATCCGTACACCGCTACGGGAAAGTTGAACGCGGTTATTATTCCAACCACTCCCACCGGATTCCACATTTCCATCAAAGCGTGACCAGGCCCTATGCAAAGCACAAGAAACAACAGATCCAGGACGAGAAAAATGTTCGACCCCACCACATTTAGCACAAATTAAATACCCGCTTTCGCCAATATTCAACATACTACGCCAGCGGCAGTGGCGTACGAAGAACATATCCGAGGGGGAGGCCAAGTGTTTGTCACAATCGTGTGACGTCACAAATCAACTTTAGGGGAAGTGCCGAAGGCACGGCCATTGTAGGGGGGTCCGAGGGAATGCCCCCGGGAAAATTTTGCAAAATTACACCTAAAAATACGCATTTTTGTCCATTTTGGAAGCAAGTTTTAGACAATACTGTTTTTTCATTTTTTTATTTTTAGGGTCTGAGGGGGTGGCCATGGCACAGTGTCTTCCCCCTCCGTACGCTAGTGGCCAGCGGAGACAATATCTATATGGCAGATCCCTATCAACAGGATGCAAACTTAAAAAGAACCTCGATGAAAACGTTTGCAAGCGCTGAAATCCAAGTTTTGAATGGATTGACATGTATTCCATTTGAACACAATATCATTAATGTGAAGCACCTTTTTTTTATAAATTTTCATGTAGTTTTCTACGTGATCTCCATTTGAAAATGATAGCTGCACCAAACACTTCGTACAAAAAGCTCGCTGGTTATGACTTACTTTCTGAAGGTAGAACTTGGCCCGGGAGCATTCGCGAGAGACCTACAGCATAGTCACAAATGTCAATGAACTCCTGTACTTCACCAGCACCTTCAACCGCTATTTTTCCCACCTGCGCAGTAAAAAATCATTTTGTTTGATTTAACGAATATGAAAATAACACCGCACGATAAAATGCATGCGTAAAACAATTGTCATTCAGTGATCTTTAGACCATAGGAAGTAACGGGCCCATTCGATTATGGTATGGGAAGTTAAAACCTTTTGCACGCTCAAATCACTGTTGAAAGCAAGTCTGTTGAGCGCAAAACCGTTTCTGCGTACAATCGTTTTTTTTAAGTGAAAAAAAGCTTCGCTCACTAAAGAAATATGCGCCCCCACGCATATCTGCTTTATGGTACAATGCATGCTAAACTAATTGTGAACAGGGTGCTTTGCGTTATGAAATGCATCGCTAAATACAACGATTGCTTCCTCTACCTTATGTATAACATGCAAGCACACATTTCTATGAGAAACGATTTTAATTTAGAATGCAACTTAGGTTTTGCACGTATACGCATCCACCTGGCATCGACATGCCAAGTCACAAGCGGAAAACTAATCGTTATTGTGACAAAGAAGGCTAAAAATACATGAATAAGTAGATGGGCTAGATCAATGGTTTTCAACCTGAGGTCGCGACCCCAGAGGGGTCGTCAACCATTTTTGGAGGGGTCGCGATTAGATATTTTGTGTACACAGCTTTATTATACATTTGCTTTATTCGAGGTTTAGATGGGGGTCGTTGGCTTAGAATGGGTTGCTATGATGGGCTGCGGTACAAAAAGGTTGAAAACCACTGGGCAAGATTCTAAAATCTGATCATATTTCCAACTGATGTGTGGAATAGGCTCTGGTCATAAGCTTCAAACGCCTGTAACGCAACAGCTTTCTACGAGCCAGCCAAGGAATATGGATATACTGTTGCCACAGGTAAAATGCAGGAAGTTTTGTAGTGCAACTCGTTAAACTTATTTTTGATTTTCCGGTTACTGCATACCCATTTCGTTTTAAATACGCTCAAGAACACAAAAATACTATTCTGTCAACATACATAAAGTAACAAAGCATGGTTAAAATGATCAAAGTTCGTTATACGAAAAACTACGCAAAAACTGTTTTTCTTGTTAACGATACCTCTAAAGCTTCAAGGTTGCCAAGCAGCGTTTTCTTTTCTCTTAAAGCATGACCGATTTGCCGCACTATCTCACCACGCTGTGGGGCTGGGACTTCTGCCCACGCCTGCCAACCTTCACGAGATTTTTCAATCACACGCTCATAATCGTCAAGTGTTGCCTGATCACAAAAACAAAACGTCATTAAGGAAAGTAAAAATGCCCAGCAGAGCTCCAGCACAGTCTACAAAATTGCCACTTCACCCTTGCTCACAGCATTGTGTCAGAAACTGACATTAAACCCAGAGGCTTAAAACACTGAAAATTAAACTTTAATATATCTTAAAGCAATTGTCTAAACTAGGCTTAGGCATGTTTTGGACGAATGAGACAAAGTAAAGCAATCAACAAAAAATGCTATTTTAACATCACCCAAACAGCGCTAGGCAGTAGGCACTTATGCACTACTAAAAAGACAATTGCCATTAAACTAAATCAGACAGCTAGGAAGTAAAAGCTTACTGTAATCACACTGAGTTGTGAATATACTTTAGGGATCACCAGATACTCCTTCAATACACAAAAACTCATAGCAAAAAGATTCCATTTGCATACAACAACATTAAAAACAACAGATATAAAAATTCCCATTGAAGATTTGAATTTTACACAAAAGAACATGTAATTGTGGAACTCACAGTTTTGATTCGAGCAATGACTTCATTGTTACTTGGACACAATGATTCCATTACCTGAAATATAATGAGATTCATCAACTTAATTTTTGGCTTCTTTGTAAATACATGCAAGTTTCCAAGGCATGCATATGGAGTAAAGTAGGAGTGCTAAGTTTATCACTGACAAAACTTAACTTGATGTATTTTCAAACACAGTCTAAAAGATTTTTTCAAGTCTCAAGTCAGGAAAAATTGCTATAATAAATGAGTTATATCATGAAATTTTCTAAACACAAGCCCAATCTTGGTAGCTGCATGAAGTTTCAGGCAATACATTATACGTATTTCAGCAAACAAGGCTTTATGTGAGGCACATTTTGTATATAAATGCATAACAAAAATAAAACATCAGCATAATATAAAAAACTACACTTGGAACATGCAAACTTTGCAAAGCTCAGAGCCTAGTGGACTTACTGGACCACTTCCATTTTTCCATGAGCCATCAAACACTCCTTCATTGTCTGCTTTTAAGCCAAGTTCTTTCAGCCATTTGTATTCTGGCTTGTCAATAAGGAGATTGGATGGTAAGTTACATGTGGTTGAAAATGCTGTAGCAGGAAAATGGATACTTTTGTAAATATGCTGGTGACAGATTCGAGATAACATGATTGACATTGTAATGATAACACACAAATACCTTGAAGAAAAAGCAATAGGTTAGGCAATACATTACTTGCTACACATAATATGCCCAGACTGATTGAATATGCAATAACACAAGAGTGAATTTTTCTTCAACAAAGAAGTTATTATATTACCTGGTGTCAACACACTGATAACAAAGTAACCTCTCTATCTAAATGTATTTTATTCTGTATGTACCACATATCCATTTTTTTTCATTGAGACATTTCGGTCATTTGTCCCATAATACTATTGACAGTTGCCATAACAATATGCATTGCTCTATATTTTCAGACACTGTGACCAAATTGACCTAATTTTTTTTGGTCATTTAAAAAATCCATTGGTCAATGACCAAAAAATGACGGAAACAAAATCCAGCCATGTGTAGTTTGCTTATAACTGTACATCTATTCAAACCATGTTGATATAGTAGAAAATATGAATATTTCCGAGCCAGTTTTAACTGCAAGTGAAACAAGCAATTTACAAATAGCTCACAGCAGAGGTGTATCAAGGCTGTAAAATATATAAAGCTATAACTGAGCAATAGACCAATTTGGCACACAGTAATACATTAAAAAGTTATAACACCTAAATTAGCTTAATATTGCGCGACTGATGTCAGACACAAATTGAATATATACATTTCTTAACTTATAAGTCTGTAATAATTGTTCACTTTGAACTGCATCAGCCTAGCCATGATTGTTTTGAAAAAGAAACCAGCAAATTCTTTTAGCTTTCTATACTTCACAGAATTGTACTTAACTTGAAACTAGGGCTTATGCTTCACTGACCATGCATTGATTTTATTTGCCAAGTCTTTTGCTAGCACTGCGTCACAAAAAATTATTTGAAAGATACTGTACTACCAGCTAAATTAAGTCACTGCTTTGATTTCATGTACTCTAATGGCACATCTTGGTCTATTCTTGTATTTTTTGACCACACTGAATTTCTTCAATGAGACTGTATCCACTCTTTTGTGTTGATAGGCATTCTCTTTTCATCTGTAATTTTTCCTCAACGTGTTCTGTATTCATTTGTTTTACTGTGCTTATTTTATTTCCAACTGTTGTTTTCCGATCCTTGTCAATAAACAGAGTTGGTTGATTAGATGACCTCCATGTTCATTCACCATTCCTGGTATGTGACACAGTGACAACTTTGTTTTATTGATCAGTTCATTGGCCATGTGTTTTCATTTATTCTAAATTTTCACTGACAGTTAGTATTCTTTACATTCAATAGCTTTTTGCATTGTGTCTGCTTATTCGCTGAGTCATATCAAACAACAAATCAATCGAATCAGTCATTAAATAATCATTCCTCAAGTCAATCTCATTACTATGTTAGTCTGGCATAAAAAACTTGAATGTAAATTCTGTGCACTAGCTAACATCACAATTTTTATAAAAACACAGAAAATGGGACACATTAAATCGATTATGCAAAATATCAGATACAAACAAAAAATTGGAAAAGTAGGCAGTGTACACCCCAAAGTCAAAAGTAGCAAATAACTGAAGGGGGCTATTGCAAACATGAACGAAATAAACCCATGACATTTCAATTGAACAACATATATCTCAGAAACAAAGGTTAAATCATACAAACAACAATCATGATTTACATAAGATAGATGACGGTGGGCAAGCAATGGGTGAAAAGTTGAGGCATGTACAGATGAGCAAGTGAATCATGCACATACATAGGTGAGAGAAGTAAGCAACAATATGAATATGTACAATGGTTTTGAGACAGAGAGCAGTGCAATAAACACAACATTTCAGAACAAAAGCAAGGGCAAAAACAGTGCTCATCTACAAAACAATGAATTGGATAATGAAGATGTAATACAATTAGAAGTGACTATGGATACACCTGTCCTGACGCAATTCGAATAAAAGGGTAGTTTGTCATGCAAACGGTGTGGATCTCGTAGCTTAGCGGTTATGTTACAGCTGCTATGCCAATGGTTTTCGGTTCGAGTCTCACCTTTGCCAACTTACACTTCCGTTTTAATTTTTTACTTTACTTTTTTTCAGGCTTAGGCATTTCATGTTTTGGAGTTAGTGTTGGGTTAGGTAAGGCTTAAGGTTAGCTTAGCGTTACGAGTAGGTTAGCATTAGCGTTAGGTTGGGGCTACAGTTAGGGTTAAGGTAAGGGTTGGGTTTTTAGTTGTTTTACGTTTAGATTGTTTCTACCAAGCCTACTGCACTTTCGTCGTGCATTACTGTTACATCATAGGTGGCGTATGAATAAGTTTTCAAATTTCAAGATCCACAGATACAGTAGAGATGGCACGGGCCGCTAATGGTCCAGATTTTAGGCGGGTCGCTAAGGTTGAACAAGCAGGCTGCTAATGATATTTTTAGTGGTTAGACTTCACCGAGCTGCTACGAGCCCCCCACTTATGTTGAAAAAACCTTCAAAAATTGTTTGAGTTGAAAAGAACCACTCGGTGGCAATAAAAGTGACTGAAACCATTTGGCATTGCTTTGCCGTTGCTGTATTTTAAGGCAAATTTGCTTTTCCCCATGTGTGAGCACCCCGTCATACGCGACTGGCAGGTACAGTTTGTTTAAGAAACTTTTCGTGCATGGTGATAACTTCTTGCATGAGCGTGGCGGTCAGCGGTTGTGGTGCTGAGTTGCTTCTTGGAGGAATTGTGTTGTGCAACATTTTGATGGCGTACTATAAGTGTTTTTGATATATGCACCAAATCACAATCGCTTTGTAAGTAAAGGTTGCGGGGTTTTACGTTTGAGTTTTAGGTTTAGGGATTTAGGTTTAGGCTAAAGGTTGAAGGTTTTATGGTGAGGGTTCAGGTTTAGGCTTGTAGGATGAGAGTTTTAGGGTGAGAGCAGAACGACCTCCAGAAAGTATTCAATAGGGGAGCTTTATTTTTGTGTGGGGATCTTGACATTCTAAAATTGACAACAAATCCACTGATTTCTACAGGATAGTTTCATATTTCAGTTTGTGGAGGCTTGGAGCTTTCTAGTTTCTTTGGGGGGGCTAAGCCCAAAAAAGCTATCCCATGGTGACAGGACTGGTTGAGGGTTTTACTTGTAGGTTCAGGGTTTAGGGATTTAGGTTAAGGTTTTGTGGTTAGGGTTTTAGGTTTACAGTTTGAAGTTTAGGTTTCGGGTTTTAGGTTTGGGTTGGGGTTTTAGATTTATTAAGGTCTTAGGTTTAGGGTTTTAGGCTTACACACTATGACTAATTCAAGCATGTAACTTTGTTTATTATGCTTGTCACATGATATGTCCACTTCAACCAATCATGTTCCACAAAAGGCAAAATAGTCTCAGCAGATATTCTGCCTCAGAAGGCAAAAAATAGCCCTTGGAGATATTTTGCCTCAGGAGACAAAACAGACAAGACTGCCAATTGTTTAGCAGGCCATGGGCGGGCTGGTTTGGAAAAGAATAAATGTCGTCGGT
>JGI24159J19872_10006654_pt1 | contig 15092 bp, 14 predicted proteins | sample Ectturendosymbi4_FD_19872 | JGI IMG/M metagenome (IMG submission 19872) | reverse complement strand
AGGTGTGACCCACAGTGGTCGCCGCATTCACCGGACTTGAACCCCCCATATTTTTATATGTGGGGATACCTTAAGAACAGGGTGTATGGCAACAACTCCCAGATTACCCTGACCTAAAGGCAGCAATCACAGCAGCAACAAAAGCGATGCCAAGGGAGGAATGCGGAGGGTCATCGAGAACTTTGCAGGCCGGATCCAAATGTGATTGCAGCGCCGGGTGCTGATTTGGAGCACATTTTTTGAGCGCCAGTGAAACTAAGAGATTCTGCAGTACAGACTTGAAACATTGGAGATGTCTGCTGAACAGGCTTGACCTAGTGTAACTGATGTGTTGTGTCCATCTAAAAAAAATTTTGGAAGTTTTTCGATTTTTGGTGATGACAATTTTTTTGTGTCACCTTACATTTGATCCTGTGTCACGAAACAACACACAGATATACAAGCACACTGTGACGAAGAACAACGCTGGTCTGTGGTCCCTTATGATGTAAAAACATACTGATGCATAATACCTTTTTTTGAGATTTGCGTGAGGTGCATATTTCCACATTTATTAACCTCAAAAACTGTGGCAGATTGAAAGCAAAAATCAAATACCGGAATTTTGTTTTGTTGTACTAAATCCTTGATCGTTAAAGTGAAACGTGATATTTAAACGGAAACGGTAATAAATATCTTTGCTACCGAACGTATTTCAAAGCAATTAAAAATGATGGTCGTATCGCTTAGAATGAGCGCGTTTAAAACAAGTTTAACGTTCGTATACTTCTGTTCAGATGTAAGTCCGAAGTTTATTGACAGTAGTAGCAACGAAGCCATCATTTCCGAAAACAGGAGACAGAAAGCAAGCAGAGCTGATAATATAGGTAACAATTACCGCTGTGTTTGTTTAATGGTATGGGATTTGTGTTTGTATTGTTTTGCAATCACGGAAAATTCATGATGAAGACAACAGCAAGTCGTTGATACAAATTTGCTGCAGCTATGGTTATAAAAGCGGAGATCATGTAGATTAGAAATGCCGTTTTTCATGCAGGTTCTAAGTGAAGAAAACATGTCCAGCAAACGACACGAAAAAAAGTATTTGCAAAGTTTCTAAAAACAACTGAACGTTTGCTATATTTGCCCTACACTTATTCCACTTCGTAAAGTCAAACCTAAAAGGCGGGGTTTGCTTCAGCTTTTCCAGCAAAGAGTGGGGTTTTTGTATAAGTATGCGATGAACTTTTAATGAATTTTTATGAAACACAACAGAAAGAAACGATGGTAGTTGATGTTGGGCACAAAAATCACTACATCTAATTTTGCGTCTCGCATCACAACCCCATGACACTGAGTCTCTACACCTAATGCATTCTTAGCTGTGAACTTCAAAAAATTCCTGCTATGTGATCTTTAATTGCTTACGATGAGACGTGGACAATTTTCAAGTCCACTGTAGCATCACATGGGATTGCAATGTAAATTCCATTCCAATTGATTATATTCGGAAATACAGTTTTAGTGTTTTCTATTTTGGCGGCAGTCGTCTTTGCTGCCCTTGGTACTTGCAAAGTCAGCGCAAAGAAAGATCTACTGAATTATGGTTTGTTCCAATACTTTCTTTCGTCTATGTGGAGAACAATAACCAAAAACACATGGCAGCACTTCAGCGTGGCACGTATACTCAGATGTTTAAATGGGAACAATATGATGAGATAAGAAGTGAGAAATATATTTTATTTCCATGGCGTCTCTCCATTTAATCACTATTTGTTTTGGAAGATGTAGGGGACTAAAAGTCTGTTTTACTTATGTTGGCGATAGTGATTCCGTTGCTGTAGATTTCAATTGTGACTGAAGCAATTATTTGTGAACAGCTGATTTTCCACATGTTCGTCCTGCAGCTTGTGTTTTGACATATTCATTCTAGTCTTAACTTTGATTTTTTTCCCTGCCAGTCTCCTTCCGTCAGAATTTCACCCGTAAGCGACTGTTTGATGATTTGACTGATGATGCGTAGAGTTACGTGAGATCGAGTTTGTATTAGCAATTTTGCTGCTGAACGGGACTGTGTCACTTTTCTGGATTGAGTGCATTATAGGAAGAAGACTTGCAAGATTTAGGGTGTTTTCAGAATTTTTGATAAAAACGATTATAGCTTGTGAAAACAAGATGGAAACGACCTTGATGTAATCTTTGATTTTAATGTTTGTTCAAATATAGCAAGTTCTGAACATACCGCAAATAAGATTTCATTTAAAATTTAGGATATCCGCCTTGTCTCTACATATAAAAACTAATTTAATTAGCATAGTTCATCAGGCGTTGTCGAGTTCATCAGGCCTCGTGCTTAGACACGCCATTGAATAAAAGATGAAACGATCACGGATTTTATCCAATTTTGCACATTTTTGTTCGACAAATAACCTGAATTGAAACCAACGGGTTGGAAGAAATTGTCTGAGTGTAACTTTTCATGAAATATTTTTTCCTGATGTTGAAAGGCGCACAAGGACGTTACTGCTTATTGTCAACAAACATTGTTTTTATTTGAAGGTACAACTTCCGTTAATGTTGGATTCACAGGAGATCATACAAGCATTGCTGGGTCTAATATCATCAGCCAAGACATCAATGGTGAAATTTGTTTAGTACGAGTGATATGTAATAGTGATCCTGAGTTCTAAACGGGCATCAATTTGAATTCCAATCCCGGCCCGAGCCCGATTTCACAAGCCCAAATCCGGCCCGACGTTTTCTTATGAAGCCCGATTCAGACCCGAAAGCCAAATTTACCGAGTGAGTCAAGATATTAGGAACTGCGAGTATCAAAAAACGTAGTGTAAGGGTTTAGCCTCCGGTGCACGGTTTTATCACACCTAAAATAGCAATCACCTTGACCAAAACAGGTTAAACAAGCACAAACTTAGTTTGTTAGTCAACGACAATACTCCGGAATGTAAATTTTCTCAAGAAAAAAGAAATTATCACGACACTATCCACGATTGCGCTATAGGCATAAAAGAAACTATCTTGAATAGCGCTATAGGCATGGAAAGCCTGTTTGGAGGCCATTGTTTCTTGAAACAAGTCAAGAATCGCGTAAGTGATTGAAAATTTCGACGCAACTCTATCGCGTGCTGATTTCCTCACCGTTGTCACCTTCTCAAGAGTGTGAGGTTAATCCGAACAGAGAACAAAAAAAGCAGATGTGTTTGCAAATAGAAGTGGTTTAAGAAAAATCACAATCACCTCACTCACAGACGTCACCGTGGTGAGCCTAAAAAATTTACATAATGAAAGAAAAACATCCCTATTCTGAATGTTATAAAAAGGTTTTGTATGCAGGCCCGAAATCGGTCCGAAACATTTTGACAAACTTAAGCCCAGAGCCCGGCCCGACCCGAAGAGCTCGGTCCGACTTAAAACTCCGTAGTGATCACTTTTGTCAATTCGATTTCTAGGTTTTTTGAATTTGCATTCGATATGCTTTTGCGATATTGCCATACTTTGAATGTATATTTTCCGTGTGTGTTCCAGTGTGCAAAACGATTGTGTAATTTTTGGAGCTTGTGTTGCTGCACGTTTTATTTCAGCATCAAACTCCGTCGTCGTCGATCAGAGCAAGAAGCTAATATCTCTTGTCCAGCAGACAAACACTGCGACTGGCGAAACTTGCCACCAAGGTACAAAACCGCGTGTTATTGAAGTTTTATTTATTGGCCTTTGCGTCGCAGTTAATCTAGAAAGGTAGAAGAGGTATTTGCCTCATCAGTACTCGGACAGTATCCACCTTACATGATCGATCACCAAACATTTTTTGTTCAGCTAAACCTTTCATATTTTTGCTGAAAATGTGATGCTTTCCTTGTATGGATAAGGATATTGAAGCCGTTGAATCCTTTTTTCTAAATAAAGAACATGGAAATGATTCATAAAGCCTTGAATATTCCCTTCACAAGTATGAGGATAATAGCGAATCTAAATCCAATGTGAATGACAGAAAGAACGATGGGAACAGGAAAATGAACCCGAAATTTCAATCGTTCGTTAGTTTTGCTATGTCAGGATGTGAGTTAAAAGTGTATGACAGCAGTCTGTGAATGAATCTCTCAAATACATCTTCCCATTTAATTGTTTGTTCAAGAATGATGAAGGAATCGTAGAACTTAATGTTGGTATTCCAGCCAATTTTTTTTTAATTGTAACCTTTTCGGTTGCATAACGTGAGTGAATTATTTCTGAAAAAGAGTAGTAAAAACATTTGCTCATTAAAGAAACAAGGCTATTAGAATCAATTCATATGGGCGATGGACGATTTCATAGGTGTTCCTGCGTTTTTGCAGAACTAGTAAATTGGCGTTCGTCCCTAACTTGATTTACGCCAATTCGAACCATGTCTCGTAAAGTGCGCTACAAGTATTGTCGCAAAAAAATTCTATTCACTTATCCAACAAAACCTGATTAGTTGCCTCGACGAAACCATGCGCTGATCTGTGAATGCTTGTTACGAAATAAAGCGCAGATATGCGATCCTCTGTGGCGAAACAACCTCAGGAAATTCTTAGATATTTGAACAGAAAAAAATATTAGATGAAAACACGACAAAACGACATTGTTAGTTTCTTTGTTTTTTAGGTTTGTTCAAATATCGCAGCATTTGAACTTGCAGCACATGGGATTTAATTAAAAATTTAAAAGATTGTCTTTTTCTCAACATGCAGTGCATTAACTGATTTATTCATCAATGCTCATCAGGCCAGGTCTGTAGTCACTGTGGTGCATTCGGGGGCAGAGCCCCACCGATATTTTTTGTTCCCTCCCAAATTTTGTTGAACCCAGAAACGTGTGTTGTAAACGTATAATTAAAACAAAAATTTTATCCCCCTAAAATGTATTTTGCTTCCCCAAACTTTGAAACCTGGTTACGTCCCAGCATTAAGCGTTGCTTTGTTTGTGTTCAGATGCCCCATTGAATAAATGGTGAAAGAATCGCCGATTGCATCCGATTTTACGATTTTTTGTTCGAAACAGAACCTGAATTAAAACCAACGGGTTGCAATAAATAGCGTGACTGCGGCGTTTTTGGAAATGATCTTTCCTGGTGTTGAAAAACGCAAAAAGCATGCTGTTTGCGGTTAACAAGCATTGTTTTTATTTAAAGGAAGAACAGAAGTTAGTGTTGGGTCTACAGGAGATAATCCAAGAATTGCTGGGTCAGATATCGTCAGTCAAGACGTCAATGGTGAGGTTGGCTTGTTAAAGGTGCTATGAAATAATGATAACTTATGTCAGTTAGTTTACATTGGGGATGATTTTGCCAAATTGACGAACATTGAATACATATGTTTTGTAAAAATTGCGGTGTGGAAAAACGTTTTGTCATTTCTGAAGCTGGTTTTGCTGCAAGTTTTGTTTCAGCGTCAAACTCCGTCGTCTTCGATCAGGGCAAGAGGCAAATATCTCATGTCCAGCAAAGAACAAGTGGGACGGGCGAACCTTGCCATCAAGGTATATAGCCGCGTATTATGAAAGTTTGATCTGTTTACGTTAATGTATTTGCTTCATGAATACTCGGACAGCATTCACGTGACATGATCTATGAACTCATCAACCGTTTCTTGTTCAGACAGGCCTTCCACATTTTTACGAAAATTACGATGCCTTGGGTAGATGTGTAAGACTTCTGCGAGATCTTGATTCCTTCTTTCTGCTAAATAAAACACATAAAAAGTGACGAGGTCTAAAGTATTCCGTATTTATGTTGATTAAATTAATAGAATCCTTCTGAAAAGTGTTTGTAAAATACTTGTACATTAAAAAAACAAGGCTATTGGAATCAATTAAACAGGGGAAGCGGACAAATTTTTAGGAATTCTTACGTTTTCGTTCATCTAGTAAATTTTACTTCGTCCTTGAAGTGATCTTCGATAATGTTACCATGTCTCGTAAAGTGCGCCAGAGACAATGTCCCATGAAATCTGTTTTACATTTCTAGCAAAACCTGATTAGAATGGCCTCGACGAAACCGCACGTTGAAAAGCGAAACCTTGCTATCAAGATTTACAATATTGTTATTTCAGTCTGACTTGTTTCCATTTGTGTCGCACTTGATCCTTCTCTTTTTGTAGAAAGACAGATGAGATCTTTGCCTCACTCTGAATGCATCCACGTGACATGGTTAATTATCTCATCAACAAATATTTCTTCTTCAGACAGATCTTTCATATTATAGCTAATAGTGTGCTGCTTTTAGTGGATGTGTAATGTTGCTGAGAGCTCTTAATTTCTTCTTTTTGCAAAATAAAAGAACATGAAAATGATACAGTCTTAAGTCTATTTCGCCAGAATGAGTTCAGTCACATTTGGATTAGAGCTAATGTAAATTTCGTGAAAATGACAGAACGATGTGATCGAACGGGAAAGTTAACACAAAAGTTCAACCGTTAGTTTTCTTTCTTGACCTTGAGATTTGAGTCAAAATTGTACGGCAACAATCTGTGAAAGATGTTCTCAAACGTCAAAGCATCTTTCCGTTTATCTTTTTGTTCACGACTGGTGAAAGAATGATCGAACTGATTGTTGGGTTTCCACCCAAGATTTTGTTAATTGTAAACTTTTCGGTTGCATAAATTGAGTGAACCTTTCTGAAAAAGGGTTGCAAAAATATTTGTTCAATAAAAAAACAAGGCTATTGGAATCAATTCAAATGAAAAAACGGTCAAATTCACGGGTGTTCTTGGGTTTTAGCAGATCTACCAAAGCGTCACTCGTCCTTGACGTGATCTGCGATAATGCGAACCATATCTCGCAAAGTGCGTCAGAAACATTGCCCCAGGAATTACTTTTCACATATCTCGGAAAACTACATTAGTTGCCCCGACGAAACAACACGTTGACCTTCGATCGCTTTTGACGAAACAAAACGCAGATATTCGATTCTTTGTGATGTAATAACTTTAGGATGTATTTATATTTTGAGACACCGAAACAAATAGTTGATGACAGTACTATACATGGACCCGAACATTTTGTTTGATTTGTGGTTTTGTTCAAATGCCGAAGTATCTGAATTTGCTGCAGATGAGATATCATTTAAATATCAAGCCATCAGCTTCTTCTCGAAATGTACGAACTTATTTGGTGAGCAAAGGCGTTGCATAATTCATGCCTAGCTGGAAAATCATTAAATGGTGAAGAATTGGTAACTTTATCCGATTTTACGTATTTGTTTCGGAAACGAACCCGAATTCAAACAAATGGGTTGGAATAAAACGCGTGAATGCAGCAATTAAAGACATGTTTTCACCCTGTGATAATAGTCAAAAAATAAGTTTCTCTATTTCGTTAACAAACAGTGTTTTTAACTGTAGGAACGACATCAGTTAATGTTGGGTCTTCAGGAGATCACACAAGGATTGCTGGGTCTGATATTGTCAGCCAAGACATTAATGGTGAGGTTTGGTTGCTACTAGTGCGTTGAAATATTGATGACTTATGTCTATTCGATTACTAAACTTTTTTTTATTTTGGATTGAAACGATTTTGCTACGTGGACGAACTTTCAATTCGTATTTTTAGTGTTACCTTCGTCTCATAAACGTTTTGAGAAGCATCCACATGACATGATCGACTTACTCATCATCCAACATTTATTTGTCAGATAGATCTTTCACATTTCTGCAAAAATTGTGATGCTGTGGGTGGATGCAAATGGCTACTAATAGCTGCTCATGACGGCCTACAATTCCTTTTTCATGAATGAGGGCAATTAATGTGCATTTGGGTACGAGCGAATCTTAATGTGGTGGAAACAAACCTTGTGATGGGAACAAGAAAATGTACACTAAAGTTCAATCGTTTGTAACAGTTTCGTTTTCTTAGAGTTGAGTCGATAGTGTGGGGCAGCATTCTGTGAGTGAACGTCTCAAACACTGATATCTTCACATTTTAGTTTTTTGTTCAAAACTAGTTCCAGTCAAAGAAACGTAAAACTTAACTTTGATCACCGAGTCAAGATTTTTCTATTGTGAACTGTTACAGTTACTGAAGTCGATCAAAGTCCTGACAAATAGTTGTGATAAATAACTAACAGTAAAAGAAACAATCACAGCTAATGGCTACACTTCCCAGCGGAAAACGGACAAATTTATATGCGTGCTTGCATTTTTGCAGGTCTAATAAATTGTCATTCTACCCTGACGTGATCCACAACAAAGCTAAACATGTCACGTAAAATGTTTCATAAGCATTTCAGTACGAATTACATTTACTTATCCAACAAAACCTGATTAGTTGCCTCGACAAAACAGCACGTTGATCTGCAATCATTTTTTTACAAAAGAAACGTCAATATTTGATATTTTGTTACGAAACAACCCGCCGATATGCACAAACCTTTGGCGAAGAACAACGCTGTTCTGTTGTTACTTGTGATGAAAAAACATGTTGAAGTACGATCAGTTTGTTTTGAATTTGCGTAAAGTCACCATATTCCTCATTTGTTTCCCTCTTAAACGGTGACCGACGGCAAACAAAAGTTGAATTCCTCACCCAATTTTTCAAGTGAAACGTGGTGTATTAATGAAAACGGCAATAAATAAATTATTTACTCAATATATTCTCCAAGCAGCAAAAGACGATTGTGATATCGCTTAGAATGAGCGCGTTTCAAATCAGGCTGAATCTTCTTATATTTGTGTTCAGTTGCAAATCCAACATTTACCGGCCAAAGTAGCAACGAAGTCATCGTTTCCGAGAACGGCATACAGGAAGCAAGCAGAACTGATAAAGCAGGTGGTAGTTTCCATCCCTTTAATTTAATGACTTGGATTTTTGTTTGACTTATTTTGTAACCAATTAAAAATTATGATCATAAGCAATCAAATAAGTTTTGAAGGCGGTTGCAGTTATTGTGGTAGAAGAAGTGGAGCTCCAATAATTTCTGAATACACTTTGTGCTGCAGGATTTCAAGTTTAAACAAATATGTCTAGCAAAAAACATCACATGAAACATTTCCAAAATTTCTGAAAAAACTGAACAATGACTGTGTTGGCGATGCGGTGATTCCAAGTCGTGAAATAAACGTTCAAAATGAGGGGTTCGCTTCAGCTTTTCGTGAAAAGAGTGGTCTTTGCCTATGAGCATGCGATGAACAATTACTGAAATCAAGTTCATCAGGTTTGTTCGGTTTTAATATTTGCGTTTTTAACGTGACAACCTTTCGCCTATTCTGACTCCTCACAAATGGCACGGATCAACAGCTCTGTAGCCTCGTATTCCCTGAATAAGGGACGATGATTAGCGCAGCCACTTGTCACACAGGAGCAACGCTCAACTGCATTCGATACGAACTAATAATTCTATCAATGTAGCTTAACGGAACAAAATGGACAAACACCCAATTGCGGTTATTCACTATAGAATTAAGCGCTCAGCTTAACACACAACTCAAATATTAGATACAATGTCAATGCTAACTAGCGAACTGTGTTCATTTTCCAATTGCAAACAAGAAAATGTAATGAATTGGTTACGTAATAAGCAATTTTGGTTCCATAGTTTGGAAGATCGTTTACTCGTTACTGACATTTTATGAAAGGCACAACAACAGATATTGATATGCTGTTGCAACTTTAGTTGCAATTCTGAAATAATAATGAGTTTCTTGCAACTTCTGATGCAATAATGTTGTTTTACTCAATACTGGACGATTGCATATTTAGTAGAATAGGAGTGGTAAGGCAACAAACGTGTCTTGCAGTTCTTGGTTTGATAAATGCTCACTCCATTATGCATTAACTTTATGATGTTCTCTGATTGGACTCTACTGCAGTTATCAATGTACTTATCAATATATCACGCCTAAAGTTAAATACCCAGAATTCTTTATAAGTTCGAAAGTTTTTTCCAGGAATATGCTTATCAGTTAACCTCAGCAGCTAAGGCTGAATTATTTTGCAGTTGCAAGCGCAACAGCATGATAAGTCAAAATAAAGTCAAAATTTGTTGGTTATAAAGTCAAAATTGTAAGAATTTAGGTCAAAACCTTGGTTGCCGTAGATATTACCACACTTAAAATTCAAGGTTTAGAAGACCATGCAGTGCTATCGTGGTGGTTTTACTTCTCTCGTAATCAAATAGTTTGTTCCTTAACTTTGGAAATATGTGGTTCAGTTTTCCAAATTTTGGAACAACCTACATTTTTAAACAAAATTTTTCTATGCTTGTCATTGCCATTGTATTGTATAAGAATTTTTTTTGTTTTTCTGGTGTAAGGAATTTCAGAAGCTCTCGACGAAAGAAATGCAAGATGAGAAAACGTTTTAAAGATTCAGGTTGAAAAAGTTACTTAACAAAGATTTGTAGGAGTTTCACTTGCGGAAGACTGCGGATTGGTGATAGTTAAAGCCAAGTAAAGGGGAAGGCCAAACATATCAACTCATAAAGCTTTCCCTCCTTCAACAGAAAACAATTTTTGGATGATACAAACCCAAAAACCTAGTTTGATGAAATAGCCGCAAATGATATACCTTTGGGGGCAAGGTAAAGAATTCAAAGCACAAAAATACCTGGATTTTGGTGTTTTCTGTAGTTTCCTGAAATCTTTTGGCTACAAATGTTGTCCTAACCACACGTGATATTAAACGTAACTTGTCACTTCGACAATTTTAACTGTTTTTTTATTCGTTTGTTTCAAAACCAATCTTAAATGCGTTGTTTCAGCATTTCAGCGTCTCCTGTGAGAGAGGTTTCGTATTTCGATGGCTTCCCCGCAACGGTCTCCGTTATCACTGATATTAATAGTTTTAAGGAAAACTGCTTGAATATTTTCAAAGATTTTTGCAGTACTGCCCTGCTTGAAGTAAACGATTGTGATATATTTTTGTATCTCTTGCAAACGCTCAACCCTTTAAGGCTCGCAGAAGCCACGACCCGTGGCTTTATTGTCGGCCCTAACTCGCGTGAAACCAACAGTCCGAGAATGATACAACGCTTAATTCTTGAATAGAGCTAAAATTTTTTACAACAGATATGAACGACAAAACCTATTCGATGAAACTGCCGCAAATTATATTCTCTTTGATGGTAACGTCAAGAATTCAAAGCACAAAACTACCTGCATTGTGTGTGTTTTTCTGAACATTTGGACTACAACTTTGTCTTAACTGCACATGATATGGAAACTTAAATTCTCGTTTTGTTCATTTTACAAGTTTTTTTCAATAATGCTTTGTTTCAGCATTTCAGCTTTCCTCGTGTGAAAAAGATTATTTTGTTTTTATTGATCTCCCAAAGTGCCCTCTGTTATCACTGACAGATACAGTTTTAAGAAAAGTTGCTTGGAAGTGCAATTAGACTTTTGCAGTACTGCTTTCTTGTTTGAAGTGCATGACTGTTTTTGCATCTCTTGCAAATTTTCATTAAACAATGATACAACACGTAGTTTTTGCATGGCTTTGAAATATTTAACAACGTTGGAGCATATCATTTTGCAGGTGTGTTCAACGCTGAAGAACAATTCAGTGAAGTCCAAAAACTGCTGCAGAGTTTCAGTTCAAGCTTTGAGTCTAACAACGAGTCTGATATGAAGAGGGCCGTCCATAGTTTGAGCATTTGCATAAAAACCAAAACGACGACCACTCCGGAAAAGCTGCGGAACTACGCGTGGGACATGCGAAATGCCAAACAAAATTCTCATGCCATCGCTTTGTTTTATGTGGCTGCTTGTTTGTTCGCAGAAAAGTCGAAAGGCACAGTCTCGATGAGAGGAATGGTTTTGTGTCTTGAAGGCATAAAGGTAGCGTCACTGGAAATGCTTCAGAATAAGGACATCGCGCTGGAGGTTGTGAAAGGGCTCGTGATACCTTTAATGCAAGAGTTTGAAGAGAAAATGGAAAAAGTGGTAATAGCGAAAAAGGACTTGAAGTGCAAACTGCTGGTGAATGGGTTGAACCACATTAGCACGTGTGAGGCGGCCGTTGGTTAACTGAATGAAGCGATCGCCACAATCGAATATTGCCTCTCACGAATGGACGAACAGTATGGTGAGGAGGCTTTCGAGCAAAGGGTATACTTGCTCAGGTGTCTTGAACAAACGGATGCTACGCTTCAGTGACGCTAGCCAATCGTTCCAGAAGGCTATCTCAAGCTACAAAGCAGCATCGGACATTGACAATGAAAACCGAAAATATTGGCTGGATAAATGTGCTAAAGAAATAAAAGAATATTTCATAACCACTGAATACCGAAGCGATGTGGAGCCATAGAAATGTAATTCGTAAATACGGCTATATACAATGCTTGGAAGACCGAAACGGTCTCTCGGCTTTTTGCAGCGGTCTCTCAAAATACGGCAGAACTTCACTTTATGATCTCCACCAAAATACACTAAAAAATGCTTTACACCAATCTTGGCATTTAAATAGAATAGTTGCGGTGTTTTGAAATGCCTTAGCAGTCACCAAGGCCAAACCTTGAAAAAATGCTGTATCAATGATGGGTCCTCGTATCGAGGTTTGGTTACGACCGCGAGACGTATCTTGTTTTCCTAGTTTTGTTGCGGCTACGTCTCAAATGTCTCAGGTTCCCTCTAGGTCCCGACGAGAGATGTCGGTTTTGGAAAATTTCACCGCGTTCTGATCCCCCGTGTGACTTTTAAAGATTGGTTACCGCACCAGTGCCGCATACCGCGTGGACGTTTCACATCTGATGATGAATTTTTTAAAAACAAAAAGATTTTTTGGAAGTTATTATCTTGGAGCGTAGTTATTGTTGCTTACAGCTTTTGCTTGCGTTTTAGCGCTGCCTGTGATGGAGGATACGCAAATGTTATATTGCTGTTCTTTCTGCATGCAGATGGCACGCTGCAGTCACTGCAGTGCACAGACATGCCAATTGCGTTAGCGGAACTTTAAGAATCTAACTGGCGGGCATCTGACTATCAGAATGCTTTCAGGGATGCAGATGTAATGTTTGTTAACCACCCATTCTTCTGTATAATATGAACATAAAGTGTCAGTATACTATAACATGCTGCTTTGATTGTATGGCAACGCTGCTGTCAGGGCCGGCCTTAGCAAGTACGGGGCCCGATTGGAAGCATTTTTGCGGGGCCCCATTCAGTGGCGTGTGCAGAAATTTTGAAGAGGGTCATCAAGTCATACTGGCAGAAACTATGAGTGATGTGAAAGAAGGAGGCCCGAAGAGGCCATGCCAATCTAAAGGTGTCTGGAGGCATGCAACCCAGTTTAACTTCTCCAGCAGAGGCTTTTCATGTCCGTTCCATGGCCGATTCCGTAACGCCCAATAAATCCATGAGTAACTACACTCAACACCTCCTCTCTGGGCAGGTACCTAACGTGGGTATGACACGCCAATCGGCTATGTTTCAAATGAAACTAGCAACATGCTTAATGTAATCAGCCAGCAAAGATAAGATATCACAACTTAGCTGCAAAACATCAACAAACGAAAAAGCGTGACAAGCGCCTACTGGGTTTTGAAATTTGATATTTTCCTATTAACTTTTTAGTACGAAAATGTGTCTCTCAGTTTCGAGTTGGTGAAATGAAATTTCATCACTGTTGGCCCAACTCTGAAAAAAATCACTCATGTCCCCCTGGAAAAACTCTTTCCGACGCCCACGCTCCTTTATGTGAAGATCAGGGCTGCTCAAACTTTTTTGCACATGTTCCACTATCCATCAAATACATCATTTCGCGACACCTCATCTCTGCTGGTGTATTGACATAAATGTACAAAGAAGACAGTGGTTTCAGTTTTCAATTGACTAAATCATTTCGGAGCCGTAGCTAAAAGCTTCTGGATGTTGGAGCCGGATCTGGAGCCAAATACTGTAGATGTTTAGAGCTGGAGCCAGAGCACTAGCCTGAAATTTGAGTTCCGGGTCCGCAGCCCTGTTTTTGGCTGTTGCAGTTTACGATACGGAAAATGCATTTACGAGATAAACTTATTTTTTCCGCTTTAACATTATCAAAGTTTCTCAGAATTTTATCCAAATTTCAGTTTCTGCGAATTTCAGATTCAATGGACGTAATCGCCAAACTATTAGGTCCTCCTGTTGGTTTGATGATCTCAAAAAAGTTTTAGTTACTTTAGATTTGAAAAACGTCTTTTTCCGTATGCCACGGTAACGCGGATGGTCAAGTACATCCTGAGGGCAATAAACGAATTAAGGAAAGAGACTGGCTGCCTTATCAGATCTCTAAGAAGGAAAATGAATACCGCTATGGAAAGACCGTCGAAATAACACAAATTTTAAATTACGAACTCAACTTAACCTGAAGACAACTGACAGTAAATTTTGAAACAGCGAAAACTACCGTACTTTGCAGCAACTATTAAAAACTTGACCTGCCAAGTACGAAACGCTTATTACTGAAACAGAAAACAGCTTCTAAACTCAAATCTTACCTTAAATTGTTGCTATTGAAAAACTATGCCACACATTATCACAAAACAATGATCACTGTTACGATTGTAGAACGAATTCTGATGAAAGAGGGTGTTAAAACCGCGCAGATCACTTTGATTTTCGTTGGTAACGGATCTTACGCTTAAAAATACTGTGGGTCCCCCGCCGGGTCTGCATAAGCAGTTTCAATAGAAAGTGTAAGTTTGTGTAGGTTAGTAGGCGTGGTGCGGGGCCCGGTTGGAAGCAATCGGTCCAATTGGCTAAGGGGTCCTCCGTAAATGCCGTCACAACCTAACGGGGGGAGAGGGTCACCAGATTTGTGACGAATTGTAACAAGGGGAGGGGGGAGTCAGTAGTTTTGTGATGTCACACGAGTCGTTATGATATGCATGCTACACGCAGTCATAGCAGAAAGGAAAGGTGTGGAGGCCAAAATGTTTCTATTCCATTTACAATAGTTTTCTGTTGCAACCAGTGAGGAATGTTTGTCGATATTCCTAATGGATTAATTGTTTTGCAGTATATTTCCGATAGTCAATCTTTGTTGGATTTACAGCTAATGGCTGACTATATTCTTGTACTGTCAATGTAGCCAAAGCTCATTCGATAAAATTTATTGACTCCCAACTCCATCTACTGGACCAAAAAGTTTTAGATTTCGACATCCGATTC
>JGI24159J19872_10006653_pt1 | contig 15093 bp, 7 predicted proteins | sample Ectturendosymbi4_FD_19872 | JGI IMG/M metagenome (IMG submission 19872) | reverse complement strand
AATTTCCCCTAAAAAACGAGAAACTCTCACGGAACTCCACTACAAGTTTTGCGGAACCCTAGGGTTCCGCGGAACCCCTGTTGAAGAGCACTGGTCTAAATTACACTNTTTTAGACAAAATTACACCACTATCAAAACGTATCAGTGAACCACCTGAAATTCAAATAGGCTGTTACTCGGAGGCGCTCCAGGTCAACAGCGTCATTCGGGCTCATCATACGATTTATTCTGACTGAATAAAACCGTTCGACGATTGCGTCACTGAAATTTCCATTTGCTTTCATAATGGCTGACATTATCGTTGCTTGTGACGTTAGTTACGTAACAATAAATGAACAGATCTTATGATAACTTCTCCACAGTTGAGTAACGTACGTCACAGAGCAATGTTAACGCCAGTACGTCCTCTGTGTACTAGGCTCATTCATATTAACCCGAGTTACTGGACAATTTATCGTTCGTTTGAAATAATTCTCGAAATGGGAACTGTCGATTGGTTGGACTTCATATCCAATGTTCTGTACAAATCCATTGCTTCAAAAAACATTCAGTCCAATTTGAACTACGTTTTAAAAAATACTTAATTGCATAGCGCAGCTCGGGTTCTACTGGATAAGCCCGAGTAAAGCGCAATCGAACGAAGTCGAGAGAACGCCCACTACGAGCGATATTGTTTTATTCTGGTCACCTGCAACTTGAACGCGAAAGGCCAGACATGGAACGAAAGTATATGAACAGTGACAAGGCCCGAAGAAGAGAGCCCAATTAACAACTTAGTAAAGTGGGACAGTGGGTGGTGACATAAATATATGTACAAAGCAAGCAAGCTCGCCTTCTCCGATGCAAATCGTAATCGACGACTTGAGCTAAGCCCGAGGAGCCCGTGTGCCGGAGTTGCCACTGGGCTGTTAAAAACACCAAGAACACAGCTTAAAAACAGGCAAAAATGACACAGCATTTATACCTGTCTTAAACACATTGAAAATCACAACTTTTCCACTTCTTGAATGCAGACGTAACATGACTGAATACTCATTCCACATTTGCATTAGATACCGGGATGCGAAGACAAGAAAAAGAATATGTAGCAACTAGCAAGCTTTCTGTAAGGATGCCAACTATGTTGCCAGTGCAAAAATAAAATATAGCTTCTGTATTTAGTGTGCCAATGCAAAAAATCAATTGAACTTGATATATCAAATATTTCATTTTGCGTATAAGATTCAGCAAAATTTCACTATTGGAAATGGTATTAAAACGCTTGAATTACACCAATTTTTTGATGGTGTGGCACAAACTTCTACACACAAACATGTGTGTCGAAAGTGGAGCAGAAATTTGAAATTTTCAGCAAAAAAGCTCTTTTCTTAGTTTCAAGTGGTAAAAAACAAATTTCACCACTTTTGGCCCCCCTAGAAAAACTTTTGGAAAAATCGATTAGTGGCCTCCCCTGGAAAGAAATCCTTCCGACGTCCATGCACACAAGCATGTAAAATTACACCAGTTTTGTAAAAAATTGTGTTGTATTGCATCATCTGGGAGCACTGTTTAACAGCACCAATGCGGTAAGTAAGCCATAGCAGGGTGGCAGACTGGACACGGTGTAGTCTGCCAAATAATTACAATATCCTGCCAAATTCACTGCCAAATTACAAATATATTGACAAAATGCTGCCAAAATTCTGGAGCATTTTTTTTTTATTTTAAACGATTTATTTTAACAGTAGACCCAATACTAATTGTATTACTTAAACTTCTTCAGGCAAAATTCGAAATTCAAAAGTGAGGGGCCTAGGCCCATGCGCCCCCCCGGTTCCTCCACCTATGGTTTCTGAAACCCATAAGGAAAACTGTTAACATGTTGCAGCACTGTGGAAAAAATTCTATCAACCTTTATGGCCATCAGGGTGTTGTTTAGTGTCCCTTGCAGTGATATAGCTTCTAATACAGTGGTTCTTAACGGAGGGGCGTCAATAAATTTCCAGGGGGCGTGAGCCCTTGCGCGTTCTACAAGGTAAGTTTGATCAATAAATTTAACAATAAAGACATGTGTTTTTATAGCTTATTTAAAGACAGGGGGGCCTGATATAAAGGACAATTACTTAAGGAAGGCGCGGTGGAAAAAAGGTTAAGAACCACCGCTCTAATATATTGGTGAAGCAAAGAAATTTTAATGAAAATCAAGTAACGCCTAAACTACGTAACCTGCTGCCACCTGGAAAAAAATGCGCTGCCAAAGCATGCATTAGAACTGGAACAGAAAGTAGACTGGTCAAAAAACCGAATTGTTGCGTATCACAATATTTCAGAAAAGTATTTTTTACTGAGTCGCATTTTATAAGCACTGCGCCTAATGCACTAATGCAAAGTCGTCGGGCTATATTCCCGAATTGCAATTAACGCGTCTTTTAATTATTTTGATCTGTTTTTAATAATACATATTTTTTTTATCAGTTTTATTATTAAATACAGATTTCGGTTGGTTTTCATTCAAGTTCCTACCTGGCTCGTAGCGTTTGCTGGTCGTTTTTTTGTTTTATTTTCAGTTGCATCGTCATGTTCTTTTTCTAGATCTATTACTACGTCACACTAACCGCGTGTTCTTTCTTTCTCACCTCGCAAGGCATACCGACGTCACTCCCAGCACTCGCCATTGCCCTGATGAAGGTCCGCTGTGAAGTGCAGTAGGCTGAAACGTCAGCGTCGTTTCAAAAATACAACAGTTGAGCTAAAATTTATACTTTTACTGTATCCTGTTGACTGGTTCTGAAATGCGATGACTGGTGAAGTGAACTGGTTGCTGATGCTTTGTTAACTATAGTACATCACGACAATAATTCAACGATATGTTGGAAGTGGAGCTTCAGTTTCAATTGTTAAGTTTATTAAATCGAAAGTTGTCTGCACAAACCATAGAGCGGCAAACTCAAGTGTGAACAAACTGAAACGGTTGTTTACTCTCTTATTTCGAAACTTGTGATCATGTAGTGTAGGACTTTTGAACTTATGAGATCGTAGAAGTGATGTTTTTAAAAGTTGGAACCCTCCTTTTCCTTGTTGTTTCAAATGTAACTTCGCAAGAGTTTTCAAGAGTTTTTATTCTGTGCGAGATTCTCTGCTGCAATTCGACTTTTCTAAGCGAGAAAGTTTCTCCTTAATTGCTATTATGCTGCTGTAGTTTTAGTTTTGCTGAAAACTTTTTTGTTTTAGTTGTATTGGCGCTCTTGAACAAGAAAATAGACATAACGTATGTTGTCGTCTTTTGTACAGAAAATGTTTTGAAACTTTCTCCCTGGACCGCAAGGCTCGTTCAGTCACTAAACTTTAGTGAGCAATCACAAAAGAAGCCATTTCAAGTCATCTATATTTTTCAACAGTTTATAGGTGTTCCGTGAAACAAAAATTTAAAATTCGTTCCATAAGAAATAAATTTAACTGATTCCATCTTGAAACGAAAGGTGGTCCTTTGCAGTTTCAGAGCCTTTGAATTGTGGTGTGAGGCAGACTAGATGCCGCATACGCAAGTAACTCGTTTGACGCAAAATTAGCAAAGTTTATTGACCAATCATTTCAATGCCTGTGTATTAAGCAACATGTATTCTAAACTTTTGGCGTTAAATTGTTTTATTATTACTTAAAACGTCTCACACGTCTTTCATAGAAAAGTTGTAACCAAAAAGTTCATAATCATTGCGGTAGACCAAGTACAATTGATACAATTTCACAGAAGCAACCTGAGACAAATACTTTGCTACTTGTTCATCAGTTGTCTTTCTTCCAGTAAAGTCGTTATAGCCTTGTGGAAAAGCCAGACCTGATGGAGCGTTTATTAACTTCAACGCATACCTGTTGAAAACAAGTTTTCATCAAAATGCTCATACGCTTATTTTTTGTGCTTGAGATTAGTAGAGATTACTTACTACAAGTGGTTGCAGATAAGGAACAGATCAACATATGGTTGATGGCGACCGCAAAGGCACAAGCCACAAAGAAGTCATAAAACACAGAGCAACAATAACATTTTCGGTCGAAGATGATCGCTTATTTGTTTTCTATCATGCAGAACAACAATGGTGACTATTTTCTCTTTTCATTTTTTCATTAAAAAATCAGTTTTTCATATTTTGCGTTGGAAAAAATGTTGAGCTTATTGGTCTAACATAATTCGAGATTTTTAATACTTTCAGGCAAGCTTGCACTCCCATAAGATAAAAGGTACCCTCAGTTCAACTGCACTTCTGCAGAAGTAACTGCGACAAGCGGCGTACTGCAACTTCTTTGAAAGGTGCAATCTAACGGAGTGTTAAAAATCAACAAACCTACAAATCTTGACCCTCTGAAGCTGGCAGAACCAAACCATTTACTTAGCTTTCATCTTAGTTCGCGTTCTTTACTGAACACTTTTTCCTAATGGATGACCTTTTGTCCTGATGAAATAATGAGTGAAAGTAACTTAACTCTTTCTTCATCTTAGTTGAAAGCAAGTGCGCCCTTAAATGCACATGAACCACACGAACTTGTTTAACGAACTCATTGCCACCCGCAGTCCTCTCTTTCATTCACCTTGCGTCTTCTGCAATTGTTTCCATGTGGCCAATTACGTCATAATGAATGTGGCAAGGAAGACAAAGAGAATTGTAGTTTTGCCAATGACGTGCACTTGTAAAGCGAGAATTCCACGATTGGTGCTGAATGACATCACGTGTTACGTCACTGTTCTTTGGATCGACGAGGTAAGAAACGAATTCGCCAAACGTAGCTTGAAGAAGAGAAGTTCTGAACAAATATTGCGTGTCTGAGATGTTTTGTGCTAAAACGACACAAGCTTTACATCTATTGTTTCGAACATGTCATTTTTTTGTGGCTTGTTTGGAAAAACCGCGTGATTTACATTCACAATAAAAATGAAGGTAAAAGATCCTGGTTTACATTTTGAAGCAGCAGCGTAAATTGCGGTATAATCAAAGGCATAATTTCAGAATGCATGATTAAGTGAGGTATTGTTCAAACGAACCGATATTTTTTCTTTCATCAACCCTGCTTTCAAGTATAATAACTTGTTCGAATATCAATATTCAGTTTCTCTGAACTTACTCATGTTCAAGCGGAGGAGGTTTAAATACCTCAGGACGTTTGTAATTCGTGTCCGCAATCGCAACGAACTGGTCATCATCTGGTGAAGCTTCTGAAAACACGGCGTGCTTGAATTTGTTTTTAATAACATTCCAATACCTGTAAGCTCGTGGAGAAGAATACAGGGGCAAGGTGCGAATTGTCGCTTACTTCGACTTCCCGTAATACAGAATTGCGATCGCGCTTTCTTTCTGACGTCATGGGTATCTAGATGTTTAGTGAGTACTGTCGCAAGTGTTCAAAGCACTGCCCTACAGAGTTTGATAGAAAAATAAGAAAAGGGATTTTTGTATTCCCAGTGTGATAATGTTTTAAAGTACAACTGCCAAGTGGAAGTCAGTTTTAAAAGGGTCGGTAAACAACAGAATCAATGATTTAATGAGAGAAAAACGAACTGGTTGTGTTCAAAGTTCTCGCATACGCGCGAGATGCTCCGTGAAACTCGAACAGCTCACAACCAAAACAAGTGGCAGGGAATTTGCGACAAGTGGCATATATCTGTGGGATTTTGACAAGTGGCTGAGATAATGCAAGGGATATGACCAAATGATGGAATTTGAGAAACTGTGAGTACGTCTTTAATAAAGCAGATTATTGATAAAGACTACCAACCAACTTGCACTAACAGCTAGAGGACTGAAGTGAGATGTGAATGAAGAAAATATCTAACCTGGTTACTTTCAGTCCCAGATAACGGTTTGTAGTGAAATGAAAGTTATTTAGATCAGATGTCTCAAATACGCCGCCAGGTGTCTCAATAACCTTTTCTCTGCCACGCCTCCCTTAAATAATTTTCCTTTCTTTAAATAAGTTGTTAAAGGAAATGCATTTATTGGTAAATTTATTGATCAAACTTTCCATGTTGCAGAGCGCATAAGGGTTCGCCCACTGGAAATTTACTGACGTCCCGCTGGGGAGATGTGCCCCCCTGTTAAATATACTTGCTGATTTCGTTTCAACAAAACCAGGGCTTAGGTGGTTGAATCCCTGCCCATGCAAACTGTTTTATTGCGTTAAAACAAGATATTTGAACAGACCTTTGCATTGAAACCAGATTGTCAAATACTTCATTGTCGTTGGACACACGTCACTGCGCATCCAACCTGGGCGAGCCTTCACCAAGCATGAGTTTCTGCGGTTGCACGCGGCGAATATCACTGAAGCCGCATCGTCACTTGCGCAGTTTGCATCAGAAATATTCAGACGAGAAGCGCAACTGGAAAAGCAGGGTCAGCTTTGAACAATGTAATTTCTGAAAGTGTTGAAAAAAAACAAGAAGAAATGGATATTTAACCCTTTATGGTTATGAACCTCTCTTGCGTATGTTTATATAACCCTTTAAAAAGGCTGCAAAGCCACAATAGTACCAGTGCCAACCGTCCAGTCATAACTTGCCGACCGATCGAGCAAGAGAGCTGCTCAAACCCTCCAAAGATGCGGGAAGTCTTTGGTTTGATTTTTAAAAATTGGGAAGTTTGAATTTGAGTTTTTTGTGGGTGACGTCACAAAATAGGTATGCTTAGGCGCGTAATTCACTTACGTTCATTGGGCCCAGGGACCATACCCCGAGGGCAACTTTTTGTTTCGTTTTTAAAATAAACACTAGACGAAAATCCGCATTTTTTGAGACCTTGGTTGGCTTTCTAAAGTTTGTGGTTTGGACGTTATGCCCTAAAAAAAAACAAATTACATAATCGATCCCCAGGGGATTAATTACTTCTTAGATTATCTATTTTGTGGTTTTTAAAGTCATAACTTGCTAACTACAAACACTAGAAGGCCAATCAAGGGCTCTAAAGTTACGGATTTTTGCCTAGTGTTTTGTTTAAAGAAACAAACTTGCCCGTTGGAGTTGGGGCACAAGACTCGATGAAGTAAGCCAAAACAGTCTAAACCTACACGTAATATGACGTCACTCAAAAAAAAGTTCAAATCCAAAACCTCACAATTTTTTTTGTCGAAATTAGAAGATTTTCCGAGTCTTTTGATGGTTTGAACAGCTCTCTAGCTCAATCGGTTGGCGAGTTATGGCATTTGGCCAAAACGTCCAAGTATACCTTTTGTGGGATGTTATTTTTCAACAAAAATTTGGCGTTTGAGCCATAATTTTGGCACCAGAAACGCTAGAAAGCCGATCAAGTTGTACTTGTTTTACATCAATTATCACATATGTTTGTACATTTCAAATCACGGTATTCAAATGTCACATGTGTATCCCACTGGATCTAACAATCCCCTCTCAACGTATTTTTATTTGGGTCCTTATGTCGTTGATGTTTTACCAACAAACTGTACAGCCTCACAATCATAACCAAAAAAAAACAATCTGAAAAAGAAAATGTTACGAGCGTAGTCTAATTGCATTGCGTTGTTGCCCTTGAAATTGATTACTCTCGAATGATGCCCGAATATGTGCTTATACCTGGAACACGGTAAGTCTGAGCGATTTTCAAAACCTGTGTTCATTGCTGTTGAAACAAGGTACAGAAGATAATTCTCGTGTCGATTTATAAGACATTAAATCACCATTTTCCAGAGTTAAAAAAGACTTAACCAGGTAACAAAAAACGTACAACCTTGCAAAGGCCAGGGTTAACCGATATCACCTGATTGTCAGCAGTAACCCTGAGAACGAAGCAGAACTGCGTTTGATGTAGATGTTTGTAAAAATGTGCAAATCTGCGAACCAAGAATGTTGTGGCATGGTTGTTGAAACCAAGCGCGTTTTTTGTGCAGAAAGCGTCATAACAGATAAAAAATGTGACTCAATTTTTTTGCTATCAGAAAGAAAAAAATTTGCTTCAATTTACCGTATAACCGCATTGCACATGTTACATTTTATACTCAGAGCAAAAGATTTCCTACTAACTATTATACACTGTTCCCTTTGCACTTTCAGCAGCTTCGTCCTTGGGAGGTCTGCAGCTTTAAGGTCAATCTACACTGAGGAGTTTCCAGGAGTAGCCGCGCACGATTCTTTGTTTGTTTTGTTGCGTCGGGTAATTCTGCGCTCGTGCACGGCTCGGCACGGCAACTCCTGGGCGCAATAAAACAAACAAAGAATCGTGCGCGGCTACTCCTGCAACTCCTCAGTGTATATTGGCCTCAAATGACCCCTGGTCCTTCGCAGCCTCCCACTCCCTTATGCATTATATACATGGATGTACTTGGAAGTCATCGCAGTTCTACATTATAATAATCATGATGACGTCGTTCATGCGTGTGTCTTAAAAGCTTGTGTTCCATCAAAGTAACTGTATTTGCGCCATCAAGCGTATACTCTCTACTACCGCCATGTATGTATCCTCGTCTTCTTTCATGTATTTGTGTACAACTCGTTGCTGCGATGCATGTTTAAAGTCTAGCGCCTTGCGTGTAGGAGTGAAGACGTTACACAATACAATTACTGGTAAAAATAAAAATATAAAAATGTTTCCTAAACCGCTACAACACGAGTACCAGCCTTCATTACGTTTCTCGGTCTTTTCGGCCATAAAATGCACTCCGAATCTCCAGGTAATGTCTTGGTGGGCAGTGAAGACGTCGTGATTCCGACTGACAGACAAGAACACTTTCCATGCCACGCAGATCTGCCATGACAAAGTATTTCAATTAAAAACATCCCTTTCGATTTTGTTTAATAACGTTCACATTAGGAAAAGTAAGCAAATCATTAACAGGAGTGTTACATGTCGTAAAAATGTTGTGGAAAATGAGTACGGCAAGTTTTGTTAAAGCATTTGCTAGTTAGCTTGTGTGGAGTTGCTTTTGGTAAGAATTCCGGATACAATCAGCAGGTTTTAGATTCTTGATTGAATGGGTCAGTGAGAAGTTAATTTTTACGAGTAAGTCAAAAAGTTTGTGTTGGGTAGTCAAGCCAATTTTTGTAATAAACGAATTCTTGTTGAAAGTTACAGAAAAACCTCCAAACACCAAAGAGCACCAAGGAGCAGATTTGAAATATTCATCCCACACGCTTTATTAACGTTTTTGAGAATTAGTGACAACCATTTTATGGGAAAACTAACCAAAGCATGTTTGTCTGCTGATATTCCGTTGTATAAGCAACAAAATAAACAAATCAAAAAGCTTTTTCACGACGTTGGCCACAGTTTACCATTTGCAAATAATTGCAGAAAAACAGTGCAGAAATTTGGCGCCACCGAATGACAGTGGATAAAAAATACTGTAATTAACAAAACGATTTTACTGGTTCCTGATGAAAACACTCTATCTGGCGCACAATATTTAAATATCCTATTAAAAAGCTTAGAAACACCTCATGTCGGTTATTGTTACGATTGCCAAATGTTTACCATGTGCTGTAAATAACGACAGCATTGGTCAAACAGTTGACAATGCTCCAGGTCTCCTGGAATCAAATCAATCTGTTTGTCTTTTTTGTCTCGTGCTGAAAGATATTATGTTGCCTGCAAGCACGATATTGAAACCTCTGTGTCTTAAACAGTGGTGGATCTAGGATTTTCGGCTCCTGAAACGAAGATTTTGAAGGGTCCTTCAACAGACGTAGGTACTCAGGCTACTTTAAACATTACAGCAAATATTTAAGCGTATATATACATCGAATGATATGTGTATTGTACAGTATATCCCACTGCTTTAACTACTCGTATATATAGTACTAGCAACTTACATAAGAATTCTCTGCTAAAAAGATGCCTGCAACACTCAGATCTTTCCAGGATAATCTGCTGATCATCATAACCCTGCCGTTCTGTCCCTGGCAGGTTTCAAAATGATTCTTGCAGTAGAAACTACTTGCGATTGTGACTACTCTAAACCACAGTAAACGGGTGCAGAGACTCTTGTTAATCTACGTACTTAACTTGCCAAAAGGCAAGGTGTATCACGACACTACACAATTGAACTTTATCTAAAGTACTTAGATGAAGGCACTTCGGCGCTGTGTAGTGCAGTGCCGTGTACTGCACATAGAAGCGCGTACATATTACATGCAGCTACGTACCTTGTCACCGACACTAGCTATAATTGCAGATCAGTTGCACAGTTATATTATATCTTGCAAAAATTCATCCATTAGTGATAATGTATTCAAACCAGAGTGAAATTGAAGCATATCAGTGAAACAGGATTGACAACAGAACTTACATGTAAAGCACTAAACGTATAGACTTTTGAAGAGAGGGGCCCCACAGCATTTCAAAAAAGGAGAGAACCAGGCCAGGGCCGCATTTGTCCCACCATAATTTCAACATTGGTCCTAAACTGTTTCATGTCACTTGCATAGAACAATTATTGCACAATTGTGCTATGAAAAGCAAATCTCACTTTGAAGATGTTAATCAACTAACAACAATATCAAAGCAGTACTGTAACTGTCGAAAATAAACCTAGGCAAGCAAATTTTGCTGCTGTTGTTTACCCACATCAGCCTCACGGGGAGCTGGTTAAATGCTGCCTTGTATTATGCAAAAAGTTTACCTGAAGTGACAACGATTGTGGAAAGTTTTGAAGGACTTGATGTATCAGTTACTTAAGCAAAATTGAACTCGCAGGCACCTGGTTTAGGTGTTCATCTTCTCAAATTGAACACCAATGCGAATATATGGTTAAGCCAATAGAAACGATGGGAAGTGCCAAGTACACAATCCAAGGAGCTGTGCAAGCGACCCATGGACTGAATTTCGGAGAAGGCACTTGCGGCATTAACCGTTACATTAAAAAAGAATGCAATGCAATTATATTTCCCAAATACTGTGCAAATACGGGACATCAATTTCACAGGGTGTTTACAGTTTACTTCAGCATTTTCGAACCACAACCGCTTCTGTGGAATGGCGTTTTCCCATTCAGCGATCACTCAAACTTTAAGGTCGAATTTGTAAAACACTGCATGATATGTTTTTTGATTCTTGCACCTGGTAAAAATGTTGCTGTGAATAGTGGAGTCGGCTAATTGTATATAGGGGCAAGGAAATTATGTTGTCTTGAGGATTTTTTGCTTCATTGATTGGGAGTTCGTTTTGATTAAAAAATTAATTTATGTTGTCAATTCTTCGTTTTCGTTAGGTCAATGAAGTCAGCGTTTTTAAGTTTTTAAGACATTTTTTCAGTTGTTAGGTTCAATAAAAATTTGCCATAACAATTAGTTTGCTCTTTCAAAAAAAGTTATTGGGAAGCAAACGTCGAGAATGATGTCATTTCAAATTTTTGGGGTGGATAGTGCGACAGATGTCGTGGGTTTACCACATACAACAACCAGCCAAACACTCTCTGGAAGTGAATAACAAACACTATGAAATAAGACAAAATTTAAGAAGTTCTTTCCAAGTATAAAACTACCTTTGCTATTAAATGCCATAGATTTTTGGTTAACACAATTAGACATCTTGTTGCAAACAACGCCAACTTATTTTTCCCTCCAATGTTTTTTGCTCACGTAAGAATTTACTTTTCTATTTACCGCCAAAGGATGTCCCAGGAGATTCTATGTCCACGTTGTTCTGGAACTAATGCTTACCAATAAAAACTGTTCGGCACAAGTAAAAGTCATGACAAATTAAAAACCGTTCAGCACAGGTAAAAGTCATGATAAAAGTTCTTGGTTTGCAGTATGCGAGGATGCAAGCAAGCTGCTGTGCTAAACGCCGCTTCGACTGCGTTCTCGAATGCTTACCGCCGCAAGCGTAAGTGACTGTGAGGTAACGTGGATAATTTCCGCAGTTCGGATTGCTCTCAAATGTTGCTGGCGACACAATCACGTGACAAACTCTTCGACCGTGACATAGTTTCTCAATGACCGGTGTTGCTTCTGTTGCTGAACAACGAGTGGGGTTAGCAGCAAAAACATTTGGTTGATGAAGGCATCTAAAAATAGAATTGACAGCAAACAATTGACAGAGTGCAAACGCCGGCTGTTTTCGCTAAGAAAATTCGAAATGGCTGATTTGCTTTGTTGTAGGAAAACTGTCTCACTTTGTTCTAGCAACGAAACGCCAATATTTGGTTGATAAACAGCAATGGGCTGGCTGAAATATATGTAATTCATGTCTTGCCATCACAGTGATTTTCAACATCTTTTCTCCCCAAGCTTCCAATAGTGAATAGACCAACAATGCAGTGTTTAACATGTTTCAGTACAGCAGGTCACGAGTTGATCTGCGTCAGAATTCCTGGTGTTGGCGACATCTTGCGAGGAATAAAAAGTTCCGAAAGAGAAGCCGAATGCCTTTGTCTGACCAGACCTGCAGGATTTCGGCTGGGAAGCATGGTAACGCCACCAACATTAAATTTTGTCTGGTTCCTAACTGCAACAGGCCGCTGAGGATCTTCTAAATTTCACTACATTGCTTGAACCTGCTGAGGCTTTTGTATTGCGTAAGATTATGAGCCTTCACAATTTGCATATGGGAACTGTTTCTGTTAAAAAATTGGAATCAGTAAAACTTTGTTATGTAACTAGGTACAAGAACCTTTCTTCGCTTAAGTTTAAAGATTAAGATTCAGATTGTTCATTTCGTGTTTGCTATGCATGAAAATTTCGGTAAATGTGCACAGCTTGCAAAGTCTTTGAAAAAGACGCAAGATATGCTTTTCAAAAGCAAATCCTTCACGCAAAACATGTCCTGGTCAAAAACGTTTGCTTGTGTACATTGGCTCTTTGCGCAATCTGCGTGATGGGTATGAAATGCTTGACAAGAAACTAAATATACTTTAAAACTATTGGGAAGTTTATGGTTGTGATTTTTATGCATAAATTTTCCTAATCCAGAATATGAGACGCACTTCGACGATATTATCGAATTCTTTCCTGTTTCAGTTTTTATTAATTTTTCTACGCTTCGTCTCCAACACTTCAATTACTTTTATGAAGTTTATCTAGGCTAGTGGATTTATTTCTGTTTTGTTAGCATCAGCTCACCTAACTAAGCCAAAATTATCTTGTGATCTGTAGATTCTATTATAACTTTAAGTTATTTAAACTCCCAAGTTTTTTGGTTTCAATGTCAACGTTGATGTTAATATTAGGTATTTTGTTACTAAAACAAAATAACATTTACTTTGTTTTCGACCCATTAGCACATAACGTGTTGTAAAGCATTCAGTGACTGATTCTTTCTAATGATAAATTAACGTTTCTGTTCCAATCTGTCGAGTTTTTATCTGTGATGAATAGTACCTTATTACCAAAAAGCCTTGTTGTAAAGAAAGAGGCTGTAGTGTTAAGTGATCGACTTAAATTTATGACATTTAAGTTTGATGTTACACACTTAATAAATGTGCACGGAATTCTATTAGTGGGTAACTACTTGGAGTAAGCAAAGCACATTACTTCTAACTCCATTTTGATGTTAATTAAGTGGCAAACTGCACATGGGTACAGTAGCGTAGCAAGACCAAAATCTTTTGGGGGTCCAAAATGTTTGATTTTAGGCGAGCAACAGTATTTTCTTTGGGATACCACCTCTCAAAGCACAAAATGACCAGATATTCTAAAAATTTTGGGGGTCAGGCCACCCGGGCCCCTTAGTTACGTCTATGTGTGGGTAGGGGTGTTTATGCTCATTACCAAGAATATGACTATATATGTCTTCCGCAGCTAAAGTAATAAGAGTGGCGTTCTCTGAAGCCGAATCGATTTTTGCTAAGCAATTGATTTTCTTCAAAATAATGGTGCAATCTGGCATAAATCAATTTTTCAAGATCTTTGCAAATCATGGCGATACACGAATCGACCTTTAGTTACTTGTTGTAATCTGCTTTAACGATTTTCAAAAGCCATTTGGCAATGCAATTATTAAAAATTTCTCCATGAACTGGTGATACAGATACATGCTATCCCACAAGTTTGATGAATTTTGTTAGAGCTGCTGTCTTCACCAAGAGTTTGGATTTCATCAAGTAGGTTTAAACGGCGAAAACATTCAGGAATTGTTGTTGATTTTCTTGTTTCATCATAAAATTTTATATTTTGTTGATGCCAACACCTTCTGCTTAACAGTCCATTGATGTCTTATTACTGTTTTACTACATCACACCATATTATTTCAATTTTTCTCTAGAAAAAGTTATCTTCGTAAACATTTTGTCATATTGCTTGTAGAAACGTATCAGACTGGAATTTAGTTTTTATTCTCTGCTGTAAACATTTTGATTTTCTAGCTATGAGTCTAAAACCTGATTTAGTCAACCAAGGCTGCAACTGAATGTCGTTTGTTCTCTTTCTGCTTAAACTTTCGTTATTGGTTCTTTGTTAAATCACGGTTGGTCGATTTTTACTTGAAAGTAGCGAGGCGAAATTTGTTTTGCTATCAACATTCTTAATGAGTAGGCATACCATATTTTTGTGATTGAAAACCGGGACGCTTCAGAAGAACGAGACTTGTCAGATAAATGTGGTTCATATCTTACTGAGCATGCAGTCATTTTGGATTCCTGTAGTTGAGGCACCAAGAAAAACTGAAATAATGCATTTTACTAAGAAACAAAACAATATTTAAACATTTGTAAATTTACATATTCGGCCAATCATATTTTCTGTAGAGGTAGACAATACTTTCTTCAAGAAGTCTTTGTTCGATTTTATTTTCTCGTAAAAATCACACGAGGAAAAGTCAGTATTAATTTTACTGGTGATAAGGACTTTCACATTCAGCTTCTGTTATCAGACCGCATGTTGTTCAAGATATAACAAATTATCCCAATGGGAGCTGATGCACCAAGTGTAGGACAAGTGGCGTAGCAAGGGAGGAGCCCTGGAGGCTCCGGGCCCAGAGTGGAACCTTCTTGGGGGCGGAAGTTTGTTGATTGAAAAATAATTTTTGAAAGTAGTTTGGTAGTTCCAACTCTTCTTTATTATTTTTACAGTAGCCTAAATAAATTTTTTGAAAGTTCTAACTCTTCAGTTTTTGTTTTTAGAAACCCTAGACTGGTAGGCTAGCCTTAAAAAATAGTAAATGTGGCTGTGAAGTGAGCAAA
>JGI24159J19872_10006652_pt1 | contig 15094 bp, 8 predicted proteins | sample Ectturendosymbi4_FD_19872 | JGI IMG/M metagenome (IMG submission 19872) | reverse complement strand
CTGTTAGGTGGTAGTATTTCGCTGAAGTTTTTACTGGAAACTAGGCTACAATCCGAGTCTTTTGATACTTTGGATGACCTGCTGGGGTTTCGAGTTCAAAAATTATGATGTAAGTTAGTAAAAATATTTGACTAATTAGCTGATTAGATAATTAATTTATTTATTTATTTTAGATCATAAGTTTTGAACCAGAAACCCTAGAAAGTCGACCAAAGGCTCAAAAGACTCGGACTCGAACCTAGTTTCCAATAAAACTTCAGCGAAACACTTTGACCTAGCGGTTGGGCCCTTGGCCAGGCAACATGAGCCAAAATGACCCTAAAACTACTTCACTTATGACGTCAGTCACAAAAAATCCGCACCCCCCAACCAAAAAATGTTGTTTCGAGTGCAATCTACTAGACTGGCCGATCCATTTGAGAGCCCTTGAACAGCTTTCTAGCGCAATCGGCGGAGGAGCTAGGGCGTTGGTAAGGCAACCGAAACTGCTGATTTTTAGGCCGAAATCGAAGTACGAATATATCGTACGCCGGCTTTCAACTTAATGGGTTTGAATGTTGAGGGCTATGGGCGGTCCGGGCCTGAAAAACTTGGACCGTGCCATCTCCACAGTGAAACAGTTCTCGTGGTCCTGTGTATTTGCGCACCTTAAAGGGAACATTGCTGACGATGCAATGAAATGGACGTTCACAAAACGCTTTATCCTTTCTGCACTACAAAGAAAATGCCCTGTGTTACGGTAACAATCACAAAAAAACGCTTCGTTGGCAGCAATAGCCAGGTATCAGAGGTGGACATAAAGCGGAGTTTGGACTCCGCGGGGGCGGACTCCACATGTTTTTTGCCGATGTGGAGTCCACAAAGCTTCTTTGTCGGCGAAGGCGGAGCAGACGAGGAATTCGTTTTTTTTCTTAATTTTCTTTGCACATTTGTAACTCATGATTGCTTGAATTTTTCTTGGAAAGTTTCATGGAGGATTCGCTTTCCTGACACAGCATCGACATTTTCTGTGGTCAAAAGTTTGTTTTTGCATCTCATGTTGCTCAGTGTATGCAAAATCTAATACTATTTTGGACGTTCAAAGTGAAGCACCTTGGCCTACTCGTCTGGTCGCCCTACAATCTTTTAGTAATACTCATACTGGACATGTGGTTTTGCAATCTTTTCAACGTGTCAGTGATGCAGTCTGTAGGCTACATATGAACAATACCGTTACGCCCATTCGTGGTTAACTTGCCATCATTCCCAAGTTGCGCTGTTTGCTCGTGATTTTTGTGTGATTTATGGCTATTGCTAACATTCTTTCATGTAGCCTAGGCTACTTACGACGTTTCACTTGAGTTAATGCAGTACCAAAGCAAGAAAGTTTTTGCCTTTGGCAGCCATCGATTGTGTCTCACATAGAATTGTATCATTGTCTAAAGCAGGGGTCTCCAAACTTTTGTCAGAGGGCCATATAAGCTATTACACAACAGTTCGAGGGCTAAGTATTTTACGTAATGTGATTGTTTCGTGAAATGTTACATTCGACCAAATCAACAAATTTTTCGCAGATGTATCACTTTTCCATTATTGACAAAATGGCTTTGCGGGCCGGATGCAATGGCTTCGCGGCCAGGATTCGGTCCGCAGGCCGTAGTTTGGAGACACTGGGCTAAAGCATTGTTGTATAACAGTGTAAAGTTATGTAATGTTCATCCAATGTTATAGTATCAAGTATGAAGCCAGTGGTAGTTCAATATGCAGTGCAATTATTTTTTGAAGTCATAGTATTTCAGATATATTTTTGACAGTATATTGTTAGCATTACCGTGCCTAGCTGTCAGTGACTGAAATGATGAAAAATCAGTTTTATGATACTGTCAACTGCAGTACACTTGAAATGGTTTGTTTCAAGTAGATAAACAGTTGTCTTTTGACAGAAAAACGTTATGCGATATACCGTATAGAATAGATGGTAGTGCCTGTTTTGCCTCATGAGGTGAAAGCGCGCTGGGACTATTTTACCGTTAGTCGAACACAATTGCCTGTACTTTGTGTTTATGTGGAAGGTGCAACATGCCGCGACAACGATTTAGAGTGTAGTGGAAGAGCTCATGATTTGTGGTTAGATTTAGACTACAGTTCACACAATGCAGAAAAGAAGCTGTCAAAAGCTTGCCAGTACTGAAACCATGACAAAATTCATTCATGCATCTCGAACTGAGCCATTGGAGATGTCACGGTCAACTAAGTAGGTCATGCTTCCCGAACTTGTCATGTAACCACCTCAACCAATCTTGTTCAACCAAAGGAAAAATAACTCGAGCACTATTTTGCCTCATGAGGCAAAACAGGCTTTACCTTACATTAAACAGAAGCTTCAAGCAATATGCCTGGATGTTACTGTAAAATTGAAATTTTGCGGAGTCGGAGTTGAATATTTCTATGATTTGCGGATGGGGAGCGGATGCGGAGCCAAAAAAATGAGACTCCGTCCATCTCTGCCAGGTATATTAATATTACGACACTTTACACAGTCGGCTATCTGCAGATTTTCAACGTAGGGCATTTCTTTTCAAGTAATCATTGCTATGATCTGCAAAGAAAGAAGCATTGGATTGCCATGGTTTTCAACGAACCACAAATTTTGACTTTATTGACTTAGCAAGCATGGCCGCGCCAGCTCATATATTCAACTGAACTAACAACTGAACATGTTTTTGAAAATTCGGGGGGGAATGCCTGGTCGCTCTCTCCCTGGTTGCGGGATGTACTAGCAAGACTTGTCAGAATCACTTAGAAACAAGAGATGCAAACGTTTGGGATCTCGTCCAAAGCGATCAACAAAACCTTGCTACACAAACCGGGCAATTAAGCAGACCTGTAAGTTGACACGACTGCAGACAAACGTACTAGAATTAGAACACCACGCAGGTTTTGCAAATTGAGCAGATGGATTATGAAAACTCGCCACAGCAAATATAGCTTTGCACTCAGTATTCACTCAGGTGTAAGAACTAAACCTTAACGATTAATGCATATTCCCACAAGCCTGCATAGATATATTCTAACAAGCCACGTAATTTTTTTATACTGCATGAAAAGAAGCCTGCATAACCGTAGTTTGACACTCAGGCACATGGTCACACTCGCACTATTAATGGAATTTTCAAGCTTGTGGAAGCATTGCTACAGATTCACTCATGCTTCTTTTCACAAAGTACAGTATAAATGTACGTGGCTACCGTTATCAGCATGTCACTGTCTCGCTGAATTACCTGCCAAGATGTGTGCGTTCAGCAATCTCATGCAACCAAACGCCTGCTACTGTAATGTAAAGCAGTGTTTCTCAACGTGGGCCCTCAGGCTCACAAGTGTGCTTGTGGATTTTTGAAATGGGCCTGGAGTGTTCATTGGGCCCCAAGGAAAATAGTTATTGACACTTTTACTGCATTGTTTATATTAATAAAAAAACATTTCCATGTTACTCGAAATTTTTATGAAAAGTTATGTGGGCCTAAGATTTCTTTTAACGCTGAAAACGGGTCACAAGAGAAGAAAGGTTGAGAACCACTGATATAAAGCGAACCTTTGCAGATTTGATGCCATGCTATTGCTACGCAGTGAAGACCATCAGTAGAACAATCCGCTCGCGAATTTCGCAACCGGCCTCTGCAGGCAAAGGAGGGCACATGTGTGAACAGCAAGCTCATCACTGCATGATACTGTAACTGTGAACCTGACTCTTGTGCAGTGTGGGCTTCATATCGGCAAAAAAACTGTCATTGCAAGAATCAAATCAATTAATTGGAATTAAGATGCCGACTTCAGGGTTTTCCACAAACATTTGGTTCTTAATCCCAATTGCCAGGGGTGCAAATGTCCGTTTTGCCCACTTACGGACGCCCATACGATCACTGACTATTTTATATCACGTTCCACAAACAAGGTCAGCTCATCTAATGAAACGAAGAAACGGTTTTGACCAATTGTTAGCAAAGTTAATTTTTAGCATCCTTAGTGATTAAGTAATGTGCAGTACAAAAATATTTTGGCGATGATTTTCAATGAAATCAAGTGCCATGTCAATACCTCTTTTGGTCTGGTGGGGGGATGCATCCTCTGCATCCGCCCTGTGTCCGCGCCTGGTTGAAACACGTTGGTGAGTTTTTTGTTCTGCGTAATGCCGACTTTGTAAAGTTCAGAAATAACTCGGAACTCTCATGGGAAAACGTTTTGCTCATAAGAGAGTTCTATACGGAGAGCAAGTAATGCGTCATGGCTGATCAGCTACTCTAACGTGCTGTTAGGCTTTACCACTTTTCTGCGTTTTCTAACCGACCAACGGTGTTGCGAACCTTTATGTGAGGGAGCGAAAACGGAAATTCGGAACAGTTGCAGCCCAACAGTGCCTGTCGAAAGCATCTCCTAATACTTTTTATCCATCACAGAAAGAAAAAATATTCAATACGAAGGCAATGTTTACCTGCAAAAGATCTGCCGCAGTTGTAAAAAAACTGACAAGCAGGCACGTAACCAGCTTGGGACACCAGGAGGGGCGGAGTTTTCCGAGAGGAGCCAAAATTTTTTGAACCATGTCCAGTATTTTTAAACTGTGTCCAAGAGATTTTTCCAAGGAAAGCGAAAAATTTTTTAGGGGGGGCTTCGCCGCCCTGCGCCCCCCCTGGTTACGGGCCTGCTGACAAGTAAAACAAAAAAGCAAACCGAAGTTGCTACAGGGCTTCATTACCCTGTGCACTTTGTGGTTACCACAAAAAACACATCCAATCCACGGTTCCAACTGTTTCACAAGTAATGACAAAAAATAAACTTTCCTGCTGAACCATAGCCTGGCCTTTGCCAACTATGCTATTTGTGTAACCATACATGCATAGGCTATGTGAAGAAGGCAGAAAAAATAGGAAAAGTAATGATGAGAAGGATTGCGAATAAGCATAGAAAGCAAAACCCATAATCGAGAAATAAAAACAAGACCCTTTTCAGTTTGTATTTGATTGTGGTGTTCAAGATACTTTATTATTCCTTATAGTTACAGTATAATGACCATGATACATTATTTTCTTTCATTTTATATTGTTGTAAGCAAATGTGAGGAGTCGAAAGAGGAAGCATTTTTATGGTCGGCCCCTGGCGACAGTTAGCATCGCTACGCCACTGCAGTGGAGCATGCGGTGTGATATTAACTCGCTGGTTCAAAGTGTAAATCCAATTCGTGCCTAAAAGTCTATTACTCCGAACAGCCTAAATATTTGTTACTTTGCAGGAGAAACCACGGGTAAATTTTTTTAAAACTTGTTTTGGACTGAGTGAGCAAGTTTGGATGGCTGAAAAAAGTTATAATTTTGCTTTTCAAACTTCAAAGTAGTGCTTTCGTTTTTTAAATCTCTGAATATATTCTAAATATTGGGAGAATTCTAAATCAATTTCTTGTCGTGTGAGGGGAAAAGAACTAGGAAAGGTGCAGGTAACGTTACAAAAAATGGCAAAGATTTGTTAGTCAAAATACGCGAAATATGTGGCGAAGAAATGTTAATGTCAGTGCAGAATATTTGTTTATTGCCTTGCGTCAAAATAAAAAGAATGCAGTGAAACAGGTAAGTGGTAGATAGAAAAATATTTTACAAGATTGTTACTTCATTAGCAAGTCCTTTAAATGACGAAACACCTGGGAAAAAATTGAAGGATTGAAAGCAACCTTTCCTGAGGAGTTACCACTTTGCTGTATTGTTTTGATTAGTGCTGCTATATACGCTCGCCTACATCGAGTGTGCTTGTTTAAAATATAAAGAAACGATTCGCCTCTTTTCCACGTTCTCAAATAACATACTTCGATACTGAGTAGCAGGCCAGAACATGGGAGCTTCATCAGGGCATCACGACCTGTCCTTACACAGAATGGTTAGTAGTGTTTTTTAACGAGCAAGACAATTTACAAATTTTTCTGAGTAAAACAAATTTGTTGAAGCATAGCAACAGCAAAAACCTTTATCTTGGCATTTGGCAACATTCCAAATATCTTGTTGCAACATTTTTCAAGGACTTAGCTTGAATTACCATGAGAGGAATGCGAGGTCTCAAGTCTCGGTCTCGAACTTCCAGTTCTCGGTCTCGGCTTTTATGGAAAAGTCTCGGTCTCTGTTTCGAAGTTTGAGCTAGGTCTCGGAGGTTAGGTCTCGACTACATCACTGGTAAGTAGAACCATTTTACTTCTGAGCAGTTCGGAATACGTTTTATAGTCTACATTGTGCTTTCCTTATATGCGGATATTCAAAGCAGTGTCAAACAGCAGCGCTCAGCATGTCTTAGGTCAGTGGTCCTCAACCCCCGGGCCACGAACCGGTACCGGGCCGTAAGATTACAAAATGTAAATGATGGTGACACCACTCGCTTTCTGGGCATGTGATTGGTAGATTCTTACCATGGAAACACTGTTGCGAGAGTACTCACAGGCCACGGTAAAGTTGTCAAGCGTTGACCGGTCCACGTTTACAAAAGGGTTGGGGACCACTGCTTAATGTATATCTTTCAAACACTTATTGTAGATATAAAAGATTGTTTGGGATACCCACAGCGTTCTCAGTTATATGCAGCTTGTGAAAAATGGGACCAATCTTTTTGGACCGCTTCAAACTTTTTTTGTGGTATAAGGCGATTTTAAACTGTGCTGTTTCCCTGAAAGATCGCATAGTTTGACCAACAAAAATAGCCATTTTCTTGGCCAGTAAAAGGCAACAACTTTTGTGTGATACTAACGATTGTCACAAGGAAGCTGGGGTATTTAAACAAGCGAAGACTTTTTGGCGTCCCCTTATTTGACTGCCCACCCCAAACGCCTGGTCTGGATCCGCCACTGCCCAGAAATGTAAGTGTTCACCCACACCAAGTTAACCATTGCCTCAGGACCTTTAATGCCTTGTTGAAGAAACAGTTTGTATCGTTTTTTAAACGCTGCGTATTTTCATCTCACTTCTTTATTCGATCGCTTCAAATGTCTTAGTTTTTTTACAAATCTTCATTTTTCTTCAATTGCTTAAGCTTTCTTAGATGCATCTAAAGCAGGGGCTCAAATACGCGACCCGCGGGCCGCATGTGGCCCGCGACGCTGTTTGGGAATTTTCAAATAATTAACATTTACGTTGCCAAGTGCTTTGAAAAAAATGCCGCGAAACAATTGAACCAAAGCTGAATGATAACCAATGAGGTTTTCATCCTGGCCGTAGCACTTCAGACCAAATTTCACTCTCCGGCAAATTTTTGAGAAATCTTGGCAGTATGCCAAAGACGTCTACATATGCTTTGTCGACTTCGAGAAAGCATACAACCGGGTTCCTCGTGAAAAGCTTTGGGTAGTGTTGTGGGAGTACGGTGTTGACGGCCGCCTGTTACTGGCAGTCAAGTCACTGTATTCCTGCTCAGAAATTTGTGTCCATGCCGGGAAAGTTAAATCACAACCGTTCACCGTTGGTGTTGGACTCGACAAGGGTGTGTGCTGCCAAGGCTCCTTTTCATAGTCTACACTACATTAATTGGATGGACAGTCACAGCCGAGTCGACGAAGATGTCACAGCTGGGAGCTGCAGGATCAATCGTTCACTTTTTACAATTTGGTACTGCTAGCATCTTCTCAACAGATTTGCCTAATCAGCATGCACTCGATCGGTTTTCTGCTGCGTGCGACCGAGCCAGAATGAAAATCAGCACTAAACACACCGAGGTATTGTGTCTCCCCAACAAAACCAAGGCAATGTATGCTGCAAGTGAGCGACAGTACACTGCAGCAGTTAGAGATATTCAAGTACTTAGTAGTGGTAGGCTATTTACCAGTGACGGAAGGTGGAGCGAGGATATTGATGCACAGATTGGTAAAGCTAACGCAGTTCGGCGTGAGCTTGGTCGCTCTGTGGTCACAAAACGGGAGTTTCAAACACCGCAAAGCTGTCATTTTTTAATCGATCTTTGTTCCGATTCTCACCTATGGTCATGAATCTTTGGTGTTGACCGAAAGAGTATTATCTCTGGTGGAAACGCCAGATATGGGATTTTTGCGAAGACTTCACGGTGAGACACAAGGACGTACGGAGGATAGATGGCGCTTGGGGTAAGAAACAAGTTTGGCTCCCCCATGTTCGAACCTTAGGTCGTTTGGGAGTAAATGTACTGTACTGAAGAAAAAACTTACACCATTGTTGGGATTTTTCGGCGCCCCCCAGCGATTCGGGTCCCGGGGTATTGTTGTCCCCTCGTTTCATCCCTAGTGTGACACTTCGCGACAAAGTGCGCAGCTGTGAAATTTGCAGAGCCCTGAATGTTGCCCGAACTGAGAGATCACAACTACGTTAGGTCGGCCATGTATCCAAAATGCTCTACGAAAGACTGGCGAGACAAGCCCTGCTGGATTAACCCATGGGAAAGCGGCCCAGAGTTCGTGCAAGGCCAAGGTGGAGTGACTGCATCTCCGACCTTGCTTAGTCCTGCCTTGATGTAGAACCAGCCGAACTACCTGAAATTGCTGTTGACCATAAGCTGTTCCAAGTCTTCCTAAGCCTGTTGCCCCGTGACCTCCCTAGAGGAAAAGCGGGCAAGAAAATGAATGAAATGAATAACATTTACGTTATTCGGTTTATTCACCGGTGTTTAAAGTGCTCGGCTAGCAAAGGAAGATCTTTCTTAGACGGTCAGAATTGATTAATACCAACGTAGAGACGGACAGAAATGATTCGCCTATAATCCATGACATCTTTTCACAGGAAATAAGGTGTAAAATCTGTTTCTAGTAAGTTCACGTACCGCTATTGTTGCGTCAGCTTCATAATGCTGCCCGCGGGTTACCTTACAAGTCCTTATTTGGCCCAAGCAGCAATTTGAGTTTGAGACCCCTGATCTAAAGCATTTGACAGAACTAACCACAACCTGCTGTTTGCTACACTAATTACGCAATGTACCTATGTGCACAGTAAGACTGTTGTTGAGTTAATACAGGCAACAGACCACGCAAGTAAAATGGGATACCAACTACTCATCCCCCTTTACTGTAACCAGAAATGTTCGCCCACACCAGGTTAGCCATTGTATTAAAACCTTTAGTGCCTTGCTGAGAAACAATTTGTATCAATTTTTTATACGATGCGCATCTTAATCGCACTTTTTTATCCGATCGCTTCATATGTCTGATGCTTTTTACAAATCTTCATTTTTCTTCAATTATTCAACGCTCCTGTATAATGGCGACCGAGTTGTTGATGCATTGTTTCGGTGTTTGCGTCTCATCAGTATTGCTCTTGTGCAGTGAAAAAAGAATCGTGTGTGCAATACAGTATGTACAAGCCGAAGTTTTCGGCGCTTGCAAGCATACAAAAAGTAAGAAATATAACTGGTAAAATGTAATTGCCACATTCTGCTTTAAAATTCAGGAAAATTAATTGGCTTTCGATTTCATGATAAATACGTTACAAGCATTTGAAACCTTGATCGAAACAGTTTGCATGCCTATGAGCGCCAATGTGCACTTCCATTTGAATTACCTTTCACTTCTTTTTCTCTGTTATCTGTTTGCCTTAAAGTTTAGTTCAGTTCAGTTTATTTCTGCATCCCGACCAAGCACAAAATACTTCATCAGGAATACAGGGACAGGAAAAGACGGCCGTAGCTGTCATTTAAGTCACAGTCACTGCCCCCCCCCCTTAAAGTTTTGATGTTAGAATGCCTTCATTTCTCTCACACTACTGCTTCCCTGCATTATGATGGGTGAATGACACTACAGTTGGGTGCCGTTCCCGTGTTTTGCTCCTCTCAGCGTTGGTCGTGTGTAAACACCAATTTGTAATGCGCTACTGTTTCAGGTCTTGTGTTGTATGATTGCTTCTGTGGTATGGACAGACCTGTTTATTACAGACCACGTTCACAACACATCTCATTTATAAGACCCATTGTATGTAATGGACGGGCGTTGATGTTTGTTTCAAATTGTTGTCTGCAAGGAATTGGTCTGTTATGAACGGATCTGTAATGATTGCGGCCTGTTTTGAACGGACACCGTAAGACACGCATGCGTAAGCCGTAGAGCAGTGGTTCTCAAACTTTTTGTGATCGCGTACCACCTGGTGTTTTTTTTATGTTGGAACGTACCACCTGGTTTCAGAAGAATATAATTGCTCAAATGTACAGTACCTAAAATTACCTTAGCACACAAACGAATTAGTAACATTTGTATAACACTAGAATAGATTCTTACAAAAAGACTTGTACTTTGCGACACCTGTAATAATAGACTTGCATAAAATTTTGAATTTGACCAGAAAGCTGCTCTCGTTCCACCTGAAAAGCCTTCGCGTACCACTACTGGTACGCGTACCACAGTTTGAGAACCACTGCCGTAGAGGATATTGCATGGCCAGATAACAGAAGGGGTTGATGTAGCGTTTCAACTGTTCATCTCGATATCGTTTTTCTCTTATGTGTCTGCATACAGGCTGCAAGCTGCTGATATTTTCGGCGGGTGGGCAAAATGATTGCAGCTTGTTGTTTTACCTAAGTAAAGTCGTTTTCGGCGCTTTCAAAATAATTTTGAAAATTTGGGGGTCAGTAGCTAATGTCTGCATACCTCAAACGTAAATGGACTTACAATATGTACAGGAATCTAACCTGATCTCTTGAAAGCGATGGTAAGATTTTGAACGCATTGAAAAACGAAAATTCGCCGATATCTCAAAAGCTACAGCCAATTCGTAAAAACTACTTTAACTTTCGAGTTCAGTTAACCTACCCCAAAACCGTTCTTGTGATCTGTCCGAAAAAGTTTTTGTTGGCTAAGAAACCACAAACAGTGGATAGATTTTGTCATGGAGTTACTGCATGTTCTTCTCACGTTAGTTATGAGGGCGCAGTTCTGAATGTTGAATGAAGCTCATTTGTATAATTGTTGTAAAAGCGCCCAATCCTTTTTTGTTAAAATGATCTGTTGCATGGGCCTTAACCTTTCGAAAACTGCCCTGTATTAAGCTTTCATCTACTTCCAGTTTGTTGCCTTTCAATTCGAAGATGGTAGATCTTCATCCGATTGCGTTTGACGTAGATTGTCCAGCGTCAAAAGAACAGCACAATTTCTTCAGTGATCTCTCTGATCTACGTAATCATTTTTCGCTGCCGTCGTGGGAAATGCCGTTAAATCGAACTTTCGAGTATTGAAGTTCTGTACATAGGCGGTATGTTGGTGTTTCATAGAAGTTGCATTCGTTGAACCATCCTTGTTAATGTTGTTTTTATTAATACTAGGCTGTTGGCGTGGATTACCCAAAAACCCTAAGTAATAGGTCATTTGGCTATAATCGAAAGGTGGGGGAAGAACCGCAGACAATGGTTTCGGACCTGAATGATCATCGCACAACATCCGCTCTGCCACGTCAATGCGACCAATACGCTGATGATATCGATCGATCGGGCGACGATGCGCACACCACATCCAGGCCGACTGCAGTATCAATAATTAACAGCGGCTAGTGATTCAAACGCCCTGTCACTGGGGCAAGTGAGTATTAACACGGCAAGTTTTGCACTTGGCAAGAACTTTTTATCCAATTACAGGTTTGTTGATTCTCGCCTTAAACCCATAATCACACATGTATGCATGGCATGACGAAACTTTCGCGTGGTTAATCAAACATGCAGCAAAACTATCATTTCTGCGCACCAAAACAGGGCATATTTGGTGCGCGCGTTTCGCCGTTTATTGTTTGACGAAGCACAGCGGTTGGGGTCATAGTTCCAGCGATAAACTATTGACACCGACGAAATACCTGCACTTCGCGACTTTAAGGATAGCACGAAGATACACCGTGGAGAGTTTATTAAAAAATTTCCGGGACTCCTGTGGCATTGAAAAGGTTCCTATACCGCAAAAACTTGCCAAATGATGAAGCTATAACTATAACAACAGTCTACCAAGTGCATACAAACGTTTTTTTCCATTTACCGTGTCTACAATGTTGATGACTTTGTCAGCTTTTCGTCTTGACTGAACAGGTTGCTACTGTTAAGGTGATAAAGCGGCAACTCAATGAAGCTTTGAAAACGTATCGCTTATAGATAAGTTGTAAGTAAGGAGCTCACGGACAAAACTGTTATTTTTTTTCAAACAAAGCCCCCAGCTGAGAACACCAATAGTCATGCATCGCTTGATCTGTGGAGCTATTTAATGCCACCAATCACGAACGCCATCGATGACACTTCATAACATTTCAAGTGAGAAACAAATGGACGAACAGTTAATAGGTCGGTCGGCAGGACTCAAGCCTTATATTGCTCTCGCTTTTAAGAACGATAACACACGTAAATATACAGGAACGTACAATGACACAATGCGACGGCTGTTATTGTCGGTAAGCGATTAACACAATTAATTTATTTAAATTGAGCATTAATGCTTTACACAAGTCTCTTGCGAGTTTCCATAACGCTCCAACCTTGGTGAAATCACAGCTCAGAGAAACAATTCAAAGACAAGCAATATTTTTAACACCCTGTTTGATGTCTGTGGCAAAGTAGACTAAGTAAAACGGCATGATCGGGTGACGTGATTTCAGTGCTGACCACAACAATAGTATGTACAGAAAGCACACCTGCTGTATTTTATTTGAGAATTACTTAAGGATTACTCTACAGACGAGTACGACAATGCAATGTGCCGGTGTAATTGTTAACAATTGAACACCTAACAGACCACGTCAGCTCACTGGTCTTGAAACTTGTCAACCTTCATGGACGGTGTCAACGTTGAGGGGTTCACCAAACTCGAAAGGCTCACCCATAGCTCTTTCATAAATATCCAGGATGTCTTGACAGGTTGTCTCAAAGTGAGTTGATGCGTCGTAACTTTTTGAAATGAACATCTTACTCTCCCTCCCATCGTCAATTGGCTCAAGAATATCAGTAACACGAACAAACTTGGCTTCAACTGGCCTCAACAAATCAAGAGCAATTTGGATCTCCTTTTCAGGGTTATCGGTTTCCACCGTCGTGCTGACAATAGCCAAAAATTTTCCTTTTGCAGCCACATTATGTGCATACGATACACAGCAAATATAGATGTCATGCTTTCGATTGGCTTGATTTTGTGGAATGATCAACTGGCATGACAAACTGTCATTTGTGTTGGCAATGCAGTGGTTAAGTATGCATATTGCCCTGATAACTTGACCAACTTTCTTGACCTTTTCAGGAAAATAAGAAGGATCACCAACAACCATTTTTCCAACTACAGTCTCACCTCCTGACGTGACACCAATTTTTCCATTTGGAAGTGTCTCGATTTTTTCTATAGGCTTGTCCAGCATGTAAGTGCCACCATAAATAGCACTTAATCGGGCAAATCCTTGCGGCAACTCACCAAGCCCGTACAGAGGATATAAATAAGGACTCTTTCCATATCTGGCAATGGACGTGAAATACAGTTGGACACGCTTGATTGTAGGCAACATTGGCTGACTCAAGTAATCATCTGTTTGATACAAAGCAACAGCATGTCCTGTCAAGTCAATTGTGTTTTGATCAACACCGTATTTGGCATATACATCTTTCATACATGTGTTACAAGCGATACCATGCTGTGTTTTCGGATCTTTTTCATCATATTCAACAGCCATAGTCATTAAATTTTTGAATCTCCGTTTCTCCATCAAGCCCATCAAACCAGTGCTTAACATTTCCTGGGGGCCAGATGGAACTTTCACAACTTTGCCACCTTTGTAGACATAACTACCCTCTACAGATTTGAACTCGAGATACCGAGTGACACCAGTATGGACAAGAAGCTGAACCAGATTCCCATTTGCCATCAAAAACTTTGGAATTAAATCAACATTCCAATCTCTGCCCCTACCCATGCTTTCTGCTGGTTTGCCTTGATTGAAAAGTTCATAGAGATTTTCTAAAGGACTTATGGAAGTTGACTCACCTCCATAATACTTATTTCGATCCATGTGCAAGACTTTCTTTTTAGCATTAGCTGAGAAAAGGCCACTCAGAATGCATTCTGTCAGACCGGTTCCCAGAAGAATAACATCATACTCCTCATCCATTTTTGCTACAGTAGTGTATTAACAGTAAGTTGTTCTAACAAAAATTTATACCTGTTGTGAAACACAACAAAAAAAACTTAAAACTGGAATCTCAACCTCCAGGAAATCAACCAAAATTGTTAGAACCACCACTACAGAACTCAGTATGAATTTTGCTGTGCAGTGCTATGGCAAACACTGTGGCAGTAACAACTTTCAAGCATATTGACAAGTGTTGTTTGTTGCCTTCTATCGCCCACAAAATTAATTTTACTTTATCACAGACATGATGCAAGTAAAGCAACATTTCACTACTACAGAAAAAATATTTCTATTTCAGCTGTGCTTGGAAATGACCAAGAACAACCACTTGTGCATTCTTCTACATCAGGGGTGTCAAACATATGGCCCACGGGCCAAAACCGGCCCGTTGCAAGGTTGAATCCGGCCCGTGGGATGATTCTGTAAAGTAAAAACTTTATTTGCTTGATAAGTTTATCCAGTCATACTTTGATAACTGGTGACTAGATTTCAATTACTTGAAACCTTAACGCAATTGCTTATATTTTAGTTTCCACTGTTTTTTCACGTGAAATTTTCCCGTTTTCTGCATATTTCTTTTTGCATGTTCACACCGGTTTCAACTTTCAGACAGGTATGTATGAACATGCAAAAGTATAACTACTGTTGATAAAGTTTAGCACTAGAACTCCAGAAAAAAATATACCTTGAGCTCCAGCGATGTCGAAACCTTCGGAGTTCTAGGTACAACTTTAACTAAAATTTGCTAAGTAAAGCTTCTATTCCAATTATTGACAGAAAAATATACGGCACAGAAATCTGTTCAACAGGGTCAAATTTGAGAATCGGTAAATAGCAGTAACTGCAGAAAATAGCGCATTGAGTCATAAAAAATGTCGAAATGGACATCGCCAGATTACTGGTGTCAAAAAATGCACAGAAATGGTAATAAAAACCACCGGCTCAAGCAACTTCCTGTTTCAAATATGTCAACCTGGAGTGAAAACGGGGAGGACATC
>JGI24159J19872_10006650_pt1 | contig 15096 bp, 11 predicted proteins | sample Ectturendosymbi4_FD_19872 | JGI IMG/M metagenome (IMG submission 19872) | reverse complement strand
TGACTAATTAGCTAATTAGTTAATTAATTAATTTGTTTATTTTAGATCATAACTTTTGAACCAGAAACTCTAGAAAGTCGATCAAAGGCTCAAAAGACTCGGACTCGAGCCTAGTTTCCAATGAAAATTTCAGCGAAACACTTTGGCCTAGTGGTTGGGCCTTAGGCCAGGCAACATGAGCCAAAATGACCCTAAAACTATTTCACTTATGATGTCACTCACAAACAATCTGCACCCCCCAACCAAAAAATTTTTTTCAAGTGCAATCTACTAGACTGGCCGATCCGTTTGAGCTGTTGAACAAGTCTCTAGCGCAATCGGCGGAGGAGCTAGGGCGTTGGTAAGGCAACCGAAAACTGCTGTTTTTTAGGCCGAAATCGAAGTACGAATATATCTCACGCCGGCAGCCAACGTGTTAACAAGTTTTGGAAAGTGGAAAACAATTATCATTTTACTCAAGTCAGAGTTATCCAGTGCTATCTAATGCTAGGAACAAGCATCGTTTTGATGCAAGCATGGGCATCAGAATAATTTTTTCCAGGGGAAACACTAGGAGATTTTTCTAGGGAGGTAGCAAAAGTGGTAAAATTTGTTTTTTCCCACTTGAACCTAAGAAAACAACCTTTTTTGTTGAAATTTCCAAAATCCAGGGGGTCAGTGATCCCTTTACGATGCCCATGGATTCAAGTTAACACTTTCTCTACTGACCTACATGTAGTTGTAAGACAGGTACCAGGCTACATGCCAACGCAGATTTCGACTCCATTAAGTATTGGCTGTAAAGCTATGTACAAAAACTATGAAGAGAAACAACAGATTTTATCCCTTGATTGGGCTTCAGTTATGAAACTGGCATAAACATGGTAAACTCTTGCAAACTGCCTGGTAAGTCAGCAACTTGTTTTTTTGCAAGAAAACCACTCTCTATCAAAATGTTAAAAACCCTAAAGAACCGTACAATAATGTCTGCTACAAGCATTATTGTAATCCATAATGACCTTTCCTAATGTTTGTGGTCTACTACTCTACATTAAACCTAGAACATCTATCCACTGTACTTAGGCTAATCTATCTGCAAGGTGGGAGACGCAAAGCCACCTTAAAAGTTTCAATTCCTAGCATGCATTTTACAATTTCTTCTTATGAATAACAACAGTCACAATTTGAAATCAACTTCCAACAAAGATTGTTATCTTGGAATTCTTTTAAGAGAACAGAAAGCAACATTCCATAAGAGAAAGTTAATCCTGTTCTTACAGGTTGAAGAAGAAATAAGCACTCTTAAGCAAGTTCTCACAGCTAAAGAACACAGAGCATCTGAGCTAAGAAAGATATTGGGAATAACTCCTCTCTCACAGATAAAAGCTGAATTGAACAAAGTTCAAAGTTCTCAGGCGTAAGTATATTATGCCTTACAATCAATTAGTCTTTGTAGATAGTACTGGAGTTGGAAAGATAGCACGAAATGGTCAGTACTTTTTGCCATACAATGGTAACAATAAACATAAGGAACGCAATTAAGAGTTTTTTATGTAGATGGATGTTAAACATGAGCATAAACTCTGTTTTGATGCAGATTTTGAATAAACACAATGGCTCAATCACCATGAGCATTCAGCAGGAAAAAGTATTCAGTTTGCAAAAATGCTGTCTAGAAAAAAGTAGATGTGTCATCTGCCGTCTTACATTTGAATTGTCATTTTGTAATTGTAGTCAAGCAAAGTAGGCTATTGCATTATACACTGTGGTTTGTTATGAAATGCAGAAAGTTGGCAGATAGTGGCTTTTACTAGCGGTTTGTAGTACTGTAGTGTTATACAACAAGGAATCAAGCCACTTTGAAGACATGTGAACTTTACATGACCTACTTGAAACATTGCACAAATTGCATGTAACAGCTTGGTGGCAGTATAATTTGAACTCCACTGTGGCTTGGTGGCTCCGGCAGAGCATTGTGATCAAGTACAAGCATTAGACAATGCATAATTTAAAGCCTGGAATTTATTTTGCTTCTGCAGACAGATCCTCCTCTGCAGATTTCCAAATGAATCTAATTCTGCCTGTTAGGTTTTCTTTAAAGTTAATTTCATTTGCACATTTTCAGTGTTTGGTTATGTTAGGTTTTTTATGGTCTGTAACAGCTTTTTCTGTGTCTTTTTTCATACTCTGCATCATTTTTTGGACCTACTGGCCATTTTACAAAAACGTGACAACTCACAGACCACTTCCAATGCAATGATGTATAAAACAACAGATTTACAACATTTGAAACTGAAAAAGGGAAGATCAGTGAGTGCGTCATTGAAATTATTACACAATAGCAAATAGCAATTTATTACAGATCTCTAACAGTAATATGCCTGTGGTCAAGGCTTTTCTGAAACTATCATTTGTTTGTCAATACCAGTGTTAGTGGTGCAAGTCAGAGACTATCGTCCAGTGTTTTGTCTGACAGTCAACTTCTGTTTTTAGATTTGACTTGCTTCATAATAGAAATTGCTTCATCATAGAAAATGTATGTACTCTCACACACATATGATGTTTCCAAACATCGAGTGCATTTTTGTGCGAAATGTATCAGTTTGGAAAATCTTTCTTTGCTGACTAATTTCCAGAAGCTCTCTGCAGTCCTAATGCTGTTACTATTGTACATTTTTATTGAATGATGTTATGCTTGTTCTAATTAAAATTACCAATTGCAGGTATGGGCAATTAATTTAGTTCAAGGGCAATGGTGAGAAGGCTGCATTTTGTGGATAGATAGAGACAGATTTGTTTGGCGGTTCTGAGTTCATTGGGCCAGATGTACTCTTCAAGGCAGCAACAGCCTCGGCACTGAAAACAGTGGTTATCTTAACAGGTGCCGCAGTGGAGGGTTAGCGGCTGGCCGTACCTTCTAATTTGGTTGTAAAATAAATAAATAAAACAAAATGTAATTATGTAACACAAAAATATAAATTAATGATTGTTCTTGTGCAAGTGAATTTTATCCATCGCAAGCAATTCAGTAAGACAAATGTAACCTCACACACGTTTCAACAAATTTCAGATTTGAAGATTTATCCTGAGTGCTTATGCGGGCCACATGCGGCCCACAAGCCTGTTGTTGGATCACACTGCTCTATGTGATGCCTATATTGCATGAGTTTTTTCAATGCTAGTACACAGTATAGCAGTTCACACATTGAAAAGTTTCACAATTTTTTGAACGTTTGTAAGTTCCTTTGTGTTATGATCTTGTACATTTTTGTTGGTGTAATTTGCTTTTGACCATGTTATTCAACTGCAGTTAAGTGCAAACACCTGCATGCTATAATAAACATCCAAGCATTTTTGACATTTTTATGCAAACTCCATCCTCACAGATATCAGACGACCTCAGCCAAAGTTTCTGAGTTGAATGAAAAAGTTACATCATCTGAATAGTGAGTTTCGTTTCTTATGCATGGCTTCGTTATTAATTCTACAAAAACTTTATCACTCATAAATTCACTTTAATCAGCATAATCAGTAACTTCGTACAATGAACTTTGCAATTCTACCTTTCACTCCTCAATTATTCTACTTTTCACACCAAAAACTCCTTTTAAAAAAATAATACCATGTAAAGGAATCATTTCTTGCATCAACTTGGTTTCAAATGACAGCCAAAAAAACTTAATGCTTTGAGAGCTGGGGTACGATATATTCATACTTTGAAATCAGCCTGAAACCAGCAGTTGTGAGTTGCCTTACCAACGCCATAGCTCCTCCGTCGATTACGCTAGAGTGCTGTTCAATGGCTCAAACGGATCGGCCAGTCTTCTAGTCTGCACTCAAAAAAATTTTGTGGTTGGGGGTTGCAGATTTTTTCGAGTAATGCCATACATGAAGTAGTTTTTGGGTCATTTTGTCTCATGTTACCTGGCCTAGGGCCCAACTGCTAGGCCAAAGTATTGCACTGAAGTTTTATTGGAAACTAGGCTCGAGTCTGAGTCTTTTCAGCCTGTGATCTACTTTCTAGCGATTCTGGTTCCAAAGTTATGATCTAAAATAAACAATTAATTAATATTAGCTAATTAGTCAAATATTTTTATTACTTTAAATCATAACTTTAGAACCCGAAACCCCAGAAGGTCATCCAAAGTATCAAAAGACTCGGATTGTAGCCTAGTTTCCAATAAAAACTTCAGTGAAATACTGCCATCTAACAGTTTGAGCCCAGGGTCAGGCAAAGTGGGCCAAGGTAACCTAAACGTCCTCCATTTATGACGTCACTCAAAAAAATCAGCAGCCCCCAACCACAATATTTTTTCGAAAGCAGACTAGAAGACTTGCCGTGTCTTTTGAGCCATTGAACAGCTCTCTACTGCTTTCGGCGCCCTAGTTACGCACATGCAAAGCCACGTGTGATTTGGTTGTTTCAGCGTGAACCGCTTGAATTAGACCAGCTTTGAAAGTGTTAAATAGGTGCAGCACAATTGGCATGACCAAGATCACTGGCACATAGAAAGCTTCAAAGTCAAAACTTTTGTCAAATTTTGAAAAAGTGTGTGTATTCTTCATTGCACAATATTTTTTTAATATCACTTATTTGCTTTATTGTGGTATGCGTACTGTTTGATCAAAACTTTTACTTGATGCATGAAACAAGTTTGCAGAATTTATCAAAGGAAACTAAAATGCCATCACCTATACAGTATGTCTAACTGTTTATTTAATCCTTAACAACAAATGCAAATGACTTGAAACTTGCAAGAAATTTTGGAATGAAACCATAGTGGTTGCCCAATATATTTTAAGGAGAATGTTAGGTACCTGGTGTGGACCTGTAGGGACCCGATGATAATTTTTTCTGATTGTAGGGACCCGAAGTGGGTTCCTAAAACACCTTCGAAAAAACCTGGTATTGACGTATGATTAATTCCAGTGTGGCATGCACTCATAACATTTGCATAGTAGGGACACATTGCAAAAGGCTACATTTGCATATTTGATATGAACAGCACTTCAGTAACAGATAATACCAAAAATTTTCCAACGTAAATTACTGTTTCTCATAGAAAAAGCAGAAAAAACGCTGTTACTTTAAGAAAATTCCACCATAAACTCCAGCCACTCATCAGTATGCATAGGTTACACCTGTACTGCCATGAACATTACAAGCAGCACAGTAGTTATTGTTGTGGAGCTAGCCTTAGTCACAAGCTGTGGGGAGCTAGACCACAGAAATTTGAGAAACACGCATCTGATACCTTATGAGTTCCATGCATGAACAGGTCTGTAGCTCTTATTCCCTAAAGAAATTGCTATACTGTAGAACAAAAGTGATCAGCATAAACTCCTGTCACAGTCAAGCAGCAAACTTCAGCAGCGATTGATTTTTAAACACGGTTTCTGAAAATACAACAGAAATAAGCTAAGCGATTCTACCATGCTCAGCTAAACTACCAAACAATTCTACCAGGCGCAGTAACACTACTAGTCAATCAGACTGCACTGTCAATTAACTCAGCAAGGTAGAATAATTAATACTTGAAAAGCACACAACTGTGATTTGCTACTAAGAGAACAGTATTACCAGTGGCGTACGCAGAAAATTTCCAAGGGAAGGGCCGAAACATAGGCGTAGCCAGGAGAGGGCCAAAGGGACCATGCCTCCCCCCAGATATGCAGAAAATACGGTCATTTTGTGCTTTGAGAGGCGTTTTTCTAAACAAAATAGTGTTCTTCACCTAAAATTAAACATTTTGGTATACATTGCTGAATACTGACAGTGTACACTGCAGAAAACTGTTTATACATTTTTTATTTTTAGGTCTGAAGGGAATGCCATGGCACAGTGGCCACCCCCCTCCGTACACTAGTGAGTATTACTAAGGGGGAACTAAGAGAACAGTATGCCAGGTAATATGGTGCTACCCATCAAATCCTGTCAATTAAGATTAGACTTTAAGGTGGCATTGGAGTAAATCAAACTCTTTTGAACCTAGAGATGCTGTGTACATTAAATTGGTCACTGAATGAAGCACAGCTTGAAGCAGTTAAAAAGTGAAGACGATAAGTCGGTGCATGCCTTAACTGTTACCTCTGGTAATGCAATGTGCTTGTCATGGAGTTTACGCCTGCCCTTCAAGTCCTGTGCCGACTACTTTTTTGACCAAGCCTTACAACTCCGTATCTTACCAGCCAATTGAGCTAAAGAGGTGTTCAAACTATCTATAGATTTAACAGGTCTTATAGTTGAGATTGAAAGTGAAGTTTTTTCTTTTTGGATTTGGGGTTTTCTGAGGTTACATTGTAATGGGTGCATGTTTTCACATTTTTGTAGCCAAGGCCTGGCCCTGGCCCCCAACCAACCAAACAAACCATTTTTGGCTCAAGCTTTTTGGAATCTTGGCTATGATCTGAGTCTTTAGAGCCTTTCAATGGCTTTTTAGCATATATGGAGCCAAAAGTATGGCTCAAAAATTAAACATTGGGTAAAAACTCAAGTCGGTAACTTTGGCCATTTTGCCTAAATGCCATAACTCACCAGCTCATTGAGCTGGAGAGCTGTTAAAAACCTCTAAAGGTGCGGAAAGTCTCGTAGTTTAGAATTTAAAATTTTTTAAAAGTTTGGATATCAGTTTTTTGTTCATGTTTACATGATGTGAGTATGTATGTGCATATTATTTAACATTTAGACGACATCAGGCCCTGGATGCCAACGCCATGAATCATTTTTGACTCAAGTTTTTATACAAAACTAGGTTATAATACAAGTCTGTACAGGGTTTTATTAGACTTTCTAGCATTTATGGTTCCAAAATTATGGCCAAAATACTGCAAATTAATTAGGGAAATCTCTGCTAATCCTGTTGGAAGTCCTGTAATATTTGGAATTTTTTGGGCATAGCTTTGGCCCCAGAAACGCTAGTAAGTCATCAAGGGCTCTAAAGACTTGTATTATAGCCTAGTTTCCAATAAAACTTTGAGCCACAAAATCGGCTCATTGGATTGGCTGATGACACTGTCAAAAGAACTGCAAAACATACCCCAATCATGGTATCATCGACCAAAAACCCAAAATTGAAAACTTTTTTTTTTTCATTCTAAACTACAAGACTTCGTTGGTTTTTCAGAGAGTTTGAATAGCTCTTTAGCTCAATCTGCTGCCGAGTTATGGCTGACCAAAATTTGCCGTAAGAGGAGAAATTGTACCTTCCTTGAAACTTTTTTATTTTTGAAAAGAATGTGGTTTTTGAGCCATAAGTTCGCCTCTAGATATGCTAGAAAGCCAATCAAGGACTCTAAAGACTCAGATCATAGCCCATTTTCCAAAAAAACGTATGCCAAAAATTGGCTTCTTGGGTTGGTGCCAAGGGCCAGGTAAAGCTGGCCAAACAGATGAAAAAATGCACCCATGATGATGTCATCCACAGAAAACCCAAAACAAAAATTTTTTTTGCAATCTCAATTAGAAGACTTGCCTAGTCTGTAGAGGGTTTTAACCTCTCTAGCTCAATTAGCTGTCAAGTTATGGAGTTGCAAAGCTTGGTCAAAAAAGTGACCGGCGCATGATTTAAGGGGTTGAACACTAACTACATTTTAAATTTCTAAGGAGGCAATGTATGAATCAATAGTGGAATCAGACCTGTTACTTTGATTGCCTTCCATAGCATAGCAACTGGTCCTCATGTTGCAATGTGAAAAAGTAGGCAAGAATAACAAGAATCAAATCAGTGGTTCATGAACCAGATGCTCAAATTCTCCCTTGTTTGAATGATCCCACCATTTTTAACTTGAATTTGCTGTTTCTTAGCAAGATATTTTATCACCATCAGCAGATCCTGGGGTTTAAATTAAATTAGTTTTAGAAGCTTAAAATGATTAACATCCACTAAGCAAACCATTTACTAGAAAGCTTTTTTTTGATATGAATATTAAAGTGGAACAATTTTGAAAAAAATTGTGAAAACATGTTTTGGTGAAAGCCATACAGGTTGGTGGAAATTTTTTTGGTTTGATGAAACATGGTACCACCCCTGTGATATTAGTGATGGAATTGTTAGGAAGACCAATAGAAAATTTGGTTTTCTTGTTAGCACTGTCAAGGCAATTTTCAAGTTAGGCTAAAATTCATAACGTGGTCCTTAGCAGTAGAGGTGAACATGTTCTTGTGTGTTCATTCAGCATCTCTGGATGTATGCTCAGTTTCGGTTGTTGTATGTGTAATTTCTTCTCTGCTGTATGCCTTGAAGTATGTTTCTCTAGTCTTTCCATTTTGTATCTGTTAGATATATCAAGCTTAAAGCTTCAAGAATGTTTGGTTTTATATGATCCCCCATCCCTATACCCAGTGGTGTCCAATTTTGCATGAAATTCTTTTCGTAGCTGTGTTGATGATTTTCTGATGATTTCAGTTTTGTTTGCATGAGCATAACCTGCATGATTCTTCTGCTTGAAAGAAGTGGTTTATTTATGACTGACAAAACAGGTTGCCCCATTTTGTATTTTGCTATCAACTTACATTAAGTGATGTAACACATCTGCAATTTTCAAGTAATTCTATTTGCCAGAAAAAAATTGTTGCAGGTTAAAAATGTTTTGTATCAATAAAATGGTTTGATTGCAGTAGTTGGCACAGTGAACTGTTCTAGATTGCTACTGCCGTGTCTTACTGTGTACTGCAGTTCACCAGATTCACATAAACAGCTTACAATTTTTGCATAGTTGGAAACCCAAGGCCATGCAAAGCAGTAGTGTCTGCTTTTTTCCAACCTTACTTAAACTTTTGGTACTCAGAATGCTTTNTGACTGCTGAATACCGTATGCAACGAAGTGATTTACCCATGTGCACTTGANAAAAATCTTGATTTAAGATCTGATGCACATAGGACAAAAGCTGGCACTTTCCTCAAAAGTTTTCCAGGATAAGATCATGGCTTGCTGGAAAGCTTAGTTCTTTGGTCAACAAGGTCATGCTTTCAGACAGATGTGTTTAGCTTCAATTAAATTTGCTGATGTGTGCCATGCAGTGCGTAAATGAATTTATTAGAAACCATCGCAGGGTGGAATTCAGTGTACCGTTGCTCCCCACACCACGAATTTTGAACCCACCCTCATTCCAATCCAACTTTACTCTTATTTCTGTCTTTGCAGCATGTGTGATGTGGCAGTAGCCTAAAAACCGTGCATGTAGTGGAGGTTTTGCGTTCCAATGGAACCCCTTGAGCTAAACCTTGGTTGACGTCACGATGAGACTTGGCGCGGGACAAATTTGCATAGCCGGCTCTTCTGTTTATCACACTTTGTATGTCACGAGAGTTAAAGCACTGTTCTCGTACTGCTCCACATTCTGCCCGTTAGTGGTAATCACAAGAGTGAATTACATTTGATCAGGAGCGTTTGCAGATTTATTTTTGTGGGGCGAGTGCTTACGATTTGCAAATGAAGATCCTTGCAGGTCTTGGAACTGAGTTAAGACTAAGAATCGTATTTTTTATTGCTAAGTTTGCGTCGGTTCGGTTCGGTTCGGTTCACCACGGATGCTTCAAGAGCCTTTCTGATTTTCAAAGTCTGTGACGTGTTTCTGTGTGTGTGTTATTCAAATTTTTTTAAATGGTAGCTTCCCTCTATTCGGAATAAGCTGGCGATTGGTCCAGTTACGCATCGCTGGACTTGAGTGTGGTTTGACACTTCTTCCAATCGCTGTCTACCTGATACTTGCATATTGTATTAAAAACGCAAGGAGTCGATTGAAGAATAAAAACGAAGTTTAGCAGACAAAACGTCGTTTCCAGAATGTCATAAAAACAGTGGAAAACGTCGTTCCAAAACATAGGTCACCCACAAACTATGTATCGTCTTGTAAAGAAGGTATAGAATCTACATTGCTGTCGTTTTGAATTATTTTCATTGTTCTGGATGAACCGCTTTCGATTTAAACCCTTAATTCGATCTGTTCAGTTACAAGAAAACACAAGAAACTTTGAGAACCGCTGGTCAAGCTACGACTAATGCTTTCAATGCCTTGGGAACAACAATATCTTCTAAGTTCTCCGATATGAAGTAAGTCTTCTGAGATCCGCAAAACTTGTGATGGTCGTTTTGTTTAATATCTATTCTTGACATTATCGCGAACGTGCTGGTGCTTTACACTAGCTCGAAAGGTTGGTGAATTGTTTTTACCAAGATGCTGTAATTACTAGCATGCTGAAGTTTGGGGTTACTAAGTGGATGGAAGTCCACGATTTGATGGGTTGTTGGCTAACAAGTCGAGTTACACGGGGAGCAGTCTGGTTTTGAAAAGCTTGCTACTATCACATGCTTAAGAACTTTCAACGTTTAATCGGTTATTGGTGCTGTTTAAAATAAGTTGAAAAGAGCGTCTAAAACTGGAGACAAAGCAGATTTGCCCGTGCTTGGGTTAGTTTTTAGGTGTGGCAGAAGTGGTGATTCGATGGGTGATGAAATTTCAGAATATATTTTTAAGTTATTTGCTGTAGTTGTAGGCGATTCGCCATGGATTAATCATGATACATTTTGTGCAATCATTGATTGCACGTGAATCCCACTGGAGTCAGGGGCCAGAGCATTCACGTCGAATCTTTGGATTTATGTTAACCTGCTGTCGCACTCTCAACATGTAATGTATCTATGTCCTTTTTTTGCTTGCTTGTGGATGCCAGCCGATCTTTCAAGACAAGAAGTCCTACGTATGAATCTTTGATGTAAGCTCGTATCAGTGACTGTTGTGAAGTACAAGCGAATCGTCATGTCTTTCTCAAGAAAGCTGTGTTGGTTGACTTACTTACAGAACCGGACGTTCTGTTCTTTGCTGTGCTGTAGATCGTTCACGAGTCGAGCAGAAACTTCGCGGCTGAAAATTGATTTTGACAAAGTGTTATTATCGCATACCATCGCTTCGCTGTCGCCGGCGCGTTCGTCACGTGCTTCGCTGTGATTGGCAGATGCTGATTGTCGAGGAGTTATTGCATGCGGTAGTTTTCCAGTTGTCTCGCAATTATTAAACTTGCCTTCGCGATCTCGAGTGTGGCAGCGACTTTGATGCTCTGCGCCGCACAGGTATCGATGATTTGCCTTTTTTTTTACAGAAACTCGCCAACGTTCAAGAGCTTCGAAGAGAAGGTGGAAGGCGTCGGCACAACCATCATGGTTCGTAAGATGACGATTTGATCGCAGTGTTTCGTTTTTCTGTGGTTGACGTTTTGCCAGACCTTTGCCATGTACTTCTAATTCGTCGCTTCAAACCGGCTTCGGTTGTTCACTGTCTATCAAAAGGAATCCCTTCTCAGCAAATAATCAACCACTAATATCTTACACTTTGCAGAGTATGTATTTGGCCTACTAGATAGGCAACTTGGGCTGCTTCTTAGCAGTCTGTGTGCAGGAAGTCCTGGGGCAATCAGGTTAAAAAATGACGCAACGTACTGACGTAAATGACAGCGCAATTTTATTCGGTGCACGAACGTGCGGCGAAAGGCTGCGCAGCTGGTCGATTGTTTAAGCACCGCTGCGTCACGTCCGACCCTACGTTGCAAGATCGCATCAAAGGATTACTCGCCGAATGACGTCAAGCGCTGCAGCTGAGCGCCCTCATCGATACTTCCGCCATCGTCTAACTAACCGCACCTTGTGGCAGGGACCGCTTTCACCGTGAACTGATACTCGCGCAGTGACGTACGTCTCTCTGTGGGGCGCTGCAGGCCCGGAACCAGGTTTGCAGGTTTGGGGGGGGGGTAAAACACATTTTAGAGGGACTAGGTTTTTGTTTTTATTATATGTTGAAAACAAATTGGACGCAGCAAAATTTGGGGAGTACAAAAAATTTGGGGGACACTGCCCCCGAATGACCCCTACGGGTCTGGGGCGCTGTGGTGTTGCTTGGCGGGAATCCCGCGACAAGTTGATCACGTAATTTTCGCGATCGTTCATTTCAGGCGAAAGTGAGCGGAACGACCCGCGATCAAAGCGGCGAAGGCGCGGGCACCAATCCGGCCACTACCGACGATGTTCCCGTCACCAAGCAGCCGCACGCCGGCGATCAGATCCCATTGTAACTTTCACATGCACATATATTGCAGCCCTTCTCTCTCATAACAGAAGGAAATTTGCTTTTCGCGCTCTAACCGCCAATAGCCACGTGTTCCACATGCATTGCGCTGCAGCTTAAAGCGTTCTGAATTGCGGCCGTTTTCGGTAAAGACTGGCCTGAGTTGTCGACGTTTTCCTTTATTTTGTATGCGTTCAGGTACACAAGCCACGAGCGCGAGATACCCACCTATGGCTTAACTCTTTTCAGTCTTACAGGCCGTTGACATGCGCTTGATGTGCCGCCCGCCGGCATTTTGCGTTCGAAGTGTTTTTCTTTGCTGCTTTCCAGTGGTCGATATCGATCAAACTCCGCGTCGCAGTTGCAACATTGCTATTCAAGTGTGGGGGGAAACAAGCACATGTGAAACAATGCAATACGCCAATAATGATAAGCGCGTTTGTTTATAGAAGACCGCTTAGCATTAATGTGCGAGCTTTGGTTATTATCGAATTCGCGACGCAGGCAGCGAGCAGTAATAACTTCGAATTTGCTGTGTTCGGTGAAGTTGCCCGTTGCTTTTCTTGCGGATTTCCGACGCGCCGCCCTGACGTTGACATACTTGTTATTGCCCGTAGCGCAGTTTGACAAAAATAATAATATCGTTCGCGTTGTTCTTTTTCTTGCTTTCCTCGCGGTGAAAAGCAACCAACAACATGACAGCCGCGGTCGACTCGCTGCATGGCGTTGCTCGACACCGAGGTTTTCTGTGCAATAGTCACGTGCTCTCTCGTTTCGGATTGAAACGTAGAATCAACACGCACCAGTTCGTCGCCTCTTGTCGACGACTGTCGTTTTGAAATCTACATTTTTGTTTTTTATTTTTCGGCATATAGAGCAAAGTACATCTCTTGTACTGGTTGCGGTGAATTGATGATTGTCTTATTCTGCGGATGAATATCTGTCCATGTAGCAAAAAGAGCATGGCGAGCGTATATTTCTTGTGTTTGTAGCATGCGTTCGATTAGCGTTGTAAAGATGCGAAACAAGTTGGTGTTTTTGTTCATTCGCTTGTTTTTTGTTTCGCGGACGTTCGGAATTTGATTGCAGCCTTTCATGGGATATTCGAACGCGCAACGGAAGGAACGCCTGAGTCCACCAGTGCAACGGGCAAGCAGCAATAGAGATTCCCCGCTCGACCAGGTTGACTCTATTGTTGCTTATGCGCAGCTGCGCGCTCTATGCATGTGACGCGATGCGCCGTCACAAGGAACAACGTTTGCTGGTACCTCTCAGAAATCCTGATTTGATCAGGGGCTCTACGGGTATCGGTTAAATAATGCGTTGTTTACTTAATGTTTTTGCTTGGCACGGGGGAATGGTCGGTGTTGTGAACGAACCCAGGCTCGACGTTCACGATTTAATGCAGCCTGAATTTAGAATAGCTTGGCAACTTCTCACAGGCGCTTGTCATTGCAATGCGTGTAGCAGGCACGCACGGCCTACTACAACTAAAATATTGTACAACAAAATAACATACAAATAGAATCGATGTTGTATGATAGAATACAAGCCGGACTCAGCATCAAACAATTGAATTAAGTGCTGAAGAAATATTGAATCAGTCAAGTGAAAAACATACATTAACGATGGGTAAAACCATACCCTGAGCCTACATTGAGCAAGCCCTCACCCACACAAACTGCCATGCCTCAACNAGGCGGAAAGTNAGATAACTGACGCAGGAGATGCTACCCAATATGACGTAGTACTTACCCGGAAACCATACGTACATTAACGAGGTTTTATGAACCTTCCGGGAAATTCCCGAGAGAAAAGTCAGTATAAATAAGGCGATTTTGACAGCAGAAATCCAGAGACTGGTACTGGTCTGGAGTTTAAAGCTTTTGCTTTGGAAGTAAAACAACTCTGCCTCACTGAGGTTAAGTTGATTGGAGCTCTGGTGGGGGCAGGATGCTGCCCCTTAACCTCCACAATCAAGAGTTTTTGACTGGGTAAGACCTTGAGAAAGCCTTGCTTCGGACAACACGAGTGGCATTGTCCGGGCGAAGCTATAATACTCAAGGCCATAAAAATGGAAACTCCAAAACATTGTTTCCTCAAGCTAACAAACAATGCGTGTCATATGTGATTAATGACTAAAGACCCTGTCAAAAGACTTTAACACGATCTGACTTATTCACAAGCTGATCTGGATGTGAACAACTCACATTAGTAAGAACTATGTTAAAGAATTAGGATCCTTTTCGGAAATAGGAAAGAGTTTGCTGGTTGCAGGAGTTGTTCTTGTCTGTGAATTTGATTCGAGAGAGTTCTTTACAACTCATCTATTTTATATTGGTGAGTACTTGCTTTCGGATATTATTTCTATATTAATCGAAATAAACCCATCGACAAAGAAAAACAATAACTGTGTTTAATGTAAGCAAAATGTCCAGTGAAGCATCAGGAGTAAGGCGGTTAAACTAGCGAGTGGGACTGGTGACAAGTGTCTTGGATATGGTAATGCCGCCAACCTACCTGTAAGTTTACTACTGTATCCGAAAACGGTCTTTTGGTTCTAATATAAACCAAAAAACTCGTTATATGGGTCAGACCGTCAGAATCACAAAATAAGTTGCAATTCACGCGAAACCGTCGGGACGACTGGCATTTACGAGGGGCTTGTAGCNTTAGCGCCATACCTTGGGAGTGCTTNCATGGGAACAAACACGAGCTAGTGGCTGTTTAATTGAAGGAAGTAACGGAAAACGATTACATAAAATTAATATTCAAAACAAACTGCATAGTTTGGGACATGGGCGGGCAACCATTTTTGGTTTGCGTGCCGAAATCGGCTAAATCAATGACAAAATTCTTCCGCGTGCCAACCAAAAATTGTGGTGAGGGGTCTGAATTTTAGGCCCCTGTGGCAGCGTGCCCCCCAATTGGGGGGTATGGCGTGCGGCTGATACGGCTCTGTTTGCAGCCATATGGCATCAAAAGCACATAAGGGTTAAATTAAATAACGGATCGTTAACAAACGAAAATGAAGAAACGGACACCGAGTTTCATCAGAT
>JGI24159J19872_10006648_pt1 | contig 15098 bp, 10 predicted proteins | sample Ectturendosymbi4_FD_19872 | JGI IMG/M metagenome (IMG submission 19872) | reverse complement strand
GACAAGTTGATACAAACCAGATCTCACGTACGGAATGCAATAGCGAGTAGGGAACGGCAAGTCGTAATGCGAAAAGTTAAATCCACTATACCAATAATGAAGAAAGTTCACTTTATTGATTCTTTTCATCCAATATGCCAAACGTTTTATTGATGTTTCCAAAATTTATACTTACTGATGTATCAATGGATTGCCTGCGGCAGTGAACCTTGACCGCGTGCCCTTAACCATTTCTGTTTCACCCTATTTTTAACAACAGGACATAAAAGTGTGATTTCCTTACACTACGTTTGCTTCAACCCAGCTAAACAATTTTTACCCATCAGCAATCCCTCTGGACAGCTTAGCAACAAATCAATTAGGTTTGATCACCTGTTCCTAGTTTATTTCTTCCTCGCAACTCGTACTACTTTTTCCCCAATAGAGTTTCCCGCATTTGCGACTTAAAGAAAATTTCCGATCATACTTGTCGCTGTATTTAACTCAATTTATAGCTAAAACTTTAAATCTCCATAAATTTTGTGAGCAATGGCAATTATTGGTTAGATGAACAGTATTTACCAACAGCATTTACTGCTATAGATACCTCGATCTATTACGCCCTTACCCTATTCCTTCTTTTCTCATGTATCCAAATGCTCTGTATACGAAGACCAACTCAATGATTAGAATGAAGCCTGTGATGAATATATCTCTTCTGAGACGATTCAGATCAGTTGGTGTTGGAAGATCAACATCTTCTCCCATGTGATTGTCAAAATCCACTGCGATATCTAACATGCTGCGAATCCAGTTTATGCTGGCTCGTAGCAGTTGCAGTCCAACTTCGAAAAGAACTTCTGGCACAGTCAAGCAGACTTTCTGCATAATGCGCAATTTTACTGTCTTTCGCTTTGTCTAATACTGCAAGAAATAGACTGAGGCAAACTGACCCATAGCTGTAGGCTGGTAACGTTTATTATGTCACAGATGAAATGTATTGCATGAGCCTCAACGCGACTGACAGGGCATGCAAGCATTAAGTCATGGTTATGGAGCATATCAAGTCTTTCACTACTTAAATCTTATCAATGTGTGAGAATAGACTGTAATCGGTTTCCTGGTTTCTTTTGCTCCGAGCATTAGCTGATCTTTATTGATTGTCTGATTGATGGTACATGGGTGAAGTCTCTTGATCTTAGTAAATCACCGTTTGTCGTTCTATCAACTCCGAAATCCACAGCAACCTCATCCAGCTGTGGTAGGATTCGCTTGAGTGAACTTCAGAAAAACTGACTAACTTCTTTTGGTTATTACATCACGTTCATTCTGACTTATATGTGACAACATATTGAACGGTAATCATTATATTTGTATTATTTCTCTTTGTATTGGAAAGTTTACAAATGGAAGCATCATTTTGAATGTACTTCCTTCACCTTTCCTAAAGAGGTTGTTCATAAAAGTTTCAAAAACAATTCGATATTGATGCCTCTGATGAACTCCCCAGGCAAAATATGATACGGCGGTTGTCCCACTTAATAAATATTTACTAAATAAGTACGAAAACGTTTGAAACTAGTTAAATTGCTCTCAGTTTTGATAAGCTTGGTGATGGAAGTCTATTTGATAAGGTGGGCGAAACACCTGTAATATTAAAGAAATTCAATTTGTGTGAAACAAGTTTACTGAGGGAGTATTTTTTAAATGATGTTTTTTTCCCGAATTGATTTCTTGAGATTTTACTTTATCTTGAAATTTATCCGTAGTTATTTCTGCTTAGTTAAACCTTTACAATGGCTTGCATTTGTCACTGTTTTTGTGCTACTTCCAACCAAGCTACTTCTTAGCCGTGTAGAAAGCGCGGACACATTTACATACCAGTTTGCTTAATTTCATCTGTGCACGTTTGCTGCAGAAACTTGTGTAGAGACCCCAGACACAGCGAGACGTACTCTATATCTGATCGTAAAGCAACCACAAGAAGCAGTTTTTCAACGTTTGCAAACTACAACTTACGTATTACCTCAATGTTTGCAAGTTAAGATTGGAAAAGGCTTCCACAAAGTTCAATTATAGGTAAAGGTTCGCGTGTTTCCAAGCAAGCTTTTTGGATTCCATGTTTTGTCGAACCAATTGGTTTTGTCATCGCGAAAGGGCTATTTGCCAATTCCTAATTGTTTTGCGTTTAGCAGAAACATCAGTGGCAAAAGGACTTTTTCGCTGTCGTACATGGAACTTCAACTGTTAGAAATGGTGACGTTACGCTGCAGCACGTGTGTGTTTTTAGTTTTAGTGAAGTCAAACTACAGCGCTGTATTTATAAGAGCAGCTCATCAACAAAATTCAACGCAACTTAATGTCGTACAAGTGTTATAATGACGTCATCAGTGGCGCCCTCACCAACTATAGCAGTGGTTCTTAGTCCAGGGTCGATCGAACCCTAGGGTTCGACGGCGCCGTTTCGGGGGTTCGACGATTGAGGTTATCTGAAACATGCCTAAAACCGTGATCACAGCAATTTTTACTTTCTGTTATATTGGGCAAAAATGGGGTTCAACAAAAGCTTGGAAAACTACGTAAGGATTCGGCGTGCTTGTAAAGTTTAAGAAGCACTGAACTACAGCATTTCCTCTCAACGACACTCTTTGCAGCCACCATTCCGATGCGCTACATGTGAAGGTTCTCCTCAATCAGCCAATGGCTAGAGATTTGAGCCAGAGGGGAGGACTTAGCGGAAAGGGGCCCACTTGGCCTTGGCCCTGTAGGAGGCCCAATAAACAACACCCTAAGATAACGTGAAAAATGATGGTGAATCCGGATGCGGATGTTTATACTAAAACCCTAAATCACCGGAAATACTCAAAAAACCGTAAAAACCAACAACCGATTGAAAACCAAAGGAATACTAAAACCGAAATATAAGCTAAGTTGGGGGGGGAGTATGTACATTTAGCTTGCCAGGGGGGCGATTCGCCCCTCAGCTCCCCGTCAGTTACGGCACTGCGAACAGCACTGTGGCGGCGCGTTGCGTCACGTGCCCACAGCGCATTAATCGGGAGGCACTTCAAAAATGTGATGGCGCACAAGGGACAGCTACTGCTGCTTTTCCGATGCCCTTTCCATAAATTTTAAGATTTTCAAAAATAACTAGATTTTTCCTGAAAATAACTATATGACTACATGATTTGCAAAATCACTAGATCTATTAAAAAGTCAATAAGAGTAGCAACAATGATCGTAAAAAGTGTACCCGGTTACTTGTAACGAGGTTTTATTAAGGTCTGGCTGCGGTGACCGCTAAGAAATTTTAAGAGATTGTAACAGCTTTATTGCTTTATCTAACTACCAAGGTTGTTGTAAAGTAAGGTTTCAGTGTATTTTCATGTGGCCGTAAGGCGTGATTCTGATGTTGAGAGACCGCTGGAGAAATGGTTTCCTCAAAAAAACAGGCCCGCAACCACGATACGCAATCGCTTTGCGATCTTTGCAAATCCTGCATCTACTGACCAGCAAACAAATTTCATTCCCATGCGTGAGTCACCACATCTACTGAAAATCCACTTCGCGAACAAAAGATTGGAAGCTTCGTTCTCAGTGGTTCAAATTTTATAGTGCAACACTGCACTGGGCCCACAACCGCACATTGCAACACTGCACTGGGCCCACAACCATCGTAACACATTTCAGTCTTATCACCAATATTTATAACATACGCGTAAAGAAACATTTTATGCAAACATTTTGTGAGGCAAAGTTATACAAATTTCTTATGACAGGTTAAATTTGCCTGCATTGCATTTGCTTCCATTAATCGTATAAAAGCATTACACATATGATATCTTAAATATACTCAACGCAAAAGACTTATTAACCAACTGTTCGCTTTACACTATAAATAGCTTCACTTTGGGGAGGACTGCAGCGCAAACCACCTCTGGTCCTTCGCAGCCTCTCACTCCCCAATATATGTTATGAAATGGTGTACTTGGAACTCACTCATGATAGCACCATAGAGTGGTGGTAAGTATCATAACAACCGTGTTAGCGCCAATGCGCCATCTTTGCGTGTGATCTTTGCCACCGCCACATATCGATGCTCGTGTTCTGTCATCTATCCATTTGTTCCTTATTGTTAGCGCCATGTGTGCGTGTATTGAAGAAGATAATAAAACATTAGGCAGAACACTAAAAAGCTTTTCACAACTAACTATGCGTATAGATACGTATGGAATGGGCTCAATTTGTAGTTAAGCTCATTTCGTCTTTTCAAACTGCTCTCATTTTCGCATTTCGTGTATGTTTCCGGGATTTCAGAGGTTTTTGTTTGGTTCAGTTGTTTACAGGGACGTTACCATAACCACGATTGTTACTGGAACAATGAACGATGAATTCTGCAAAAGCCTCATGATTGATTTACTAGTCAATGCTAAATCTGATCATCATGCTTATTTTAAATCTGTTCCAGTGCACTTTGCACAATTCCTAACACACATAACATGAATACCTAATAACTCTATGCAAATAGTCAAAGTTCATTAATAATTTTTACAGTTGTAAAACTAAGCTTACCAGCAGAACTTGGTTTTGCATACAACGAGGAAGAAGCTTCAAATATGAGTGGAACAGCGAGAATGAATATACAATATAAAACGAGACACTACGAAAGTACTTTTTCAATTTTACAAACAAAATAACCGGCCAAAAATACTGTACCACGTTTGTGTTATAAGTGAGTCTGTCATGAGCACTTCTACATCTGATTGTTAAATCTGATTGTGTACTGTGTGAGCAAACGTTTCTCAAATATATCGAAGAGTGGATGCGGCACCCGAACCTTTCTGCGTGCCGAACAATGGGTGGTGGTGGTCCACGATCAAGACTTACGTTGTGCATTCTCATAAATAGCGAAGGTTGTACGTGATGAAGATTTACCAGGAACATTTCATGGCTTTGTATCTTATGTATGATTGGAATAATCTGTTTTTACGTTAGCAATTTTTTTGGCTGCAAGCCAGGGTTGCTCGTGTCTACAGCAGCCTGAGAACAATGACCTTGCTTGTTCGTCTGTAAATAAATGTCCAATAGAACGTCAACACTGTTTGAATAACGTATTTGTAGAACTAGTGAAACTTGCCTGTGCAAACTGATCAATGCCGTAAAGCATGCTGATGGTTCATTTTTAAGTAAGGCTAGCTGCAGATTATTTTTGGGCTCAAATGCGTTGGTCTTCCATCGGAATTCAATTCCCATTTAAATCTGCGTGCATTCAACGTCATCACATCTCCTAAATCAGGGGTGGGCAAATAGCGTCCCGCGGGCCAAATGTGGCCCGCCACAGCGTTTTCAGTGGCCCGCGGAAGCATTCAGGAAATATGTTCAAATCTGAATTTTCCTCCAATTTATCACAGTAAATGTTAGTGCTGAGGCTAATTTAACCAAGACTTCTTGCTTCTATTTCCATTAGAAGGTACGGCCCTCCACTGAATGCGGCCTTCTCAAAGTGGCCCCCGAGCCAAATTAATTGCCCACCCCTTTCCTAAATTAAATAAAAATTCTACCATCAACGTCAAACCGTGTGAAAAAATCAACCAACCGTCGTCGTTGGTTGGCCAACAAAACAACCGAGTCAACAGATTTTGCTTTTGCAGGTGTCCCGGGGTCTTCGAATAAAACTGCTTGGTACTTGAGTCAATTAACTCATCTAAAGTGATCGGGGATAAAAGCGATACGGGAGCACTTGAAAAAAAACTCTTTAGTTGATCAAACGTCTGCCATTACGAGAATAGTAACAGTCCAAGAATTGATCCTGAAATGGACAGCCGCGATATGTGATGCAAAAGAGTCGAGGTCACGAATGAAAGGCACTTACCTTTTCCAAAAACGGCTGTATTGCTCAAATCAGCGCAGAAAGCATTACCACATTGACTGGGCTACTTATTCAGAACTCTAAAAGCATGCGAACCGCCGCCTCTTTTCCGATAGCACTATTGAGTTAACTGAAAAAAGCAATGGAAAGGCTATGACCGTTAATGTCGCTCACGTACTTTTACTACTTATTTGGAAATTCCAATATCATCAAAAAATGTTTAAAGTCTGACAAAAATATAAAGACGTACTTAGAAAATTCAAGTTTAACTGAATGCCGTACACAATTTTTGTCCGGGAATGTTTTTGCCCCTTTCAAAGTTACCAAAAATTTTCGAAAAGACTTTTTCTCAGTTTGGGAAGGAAAATGCGAATCTTAATTGACAGTGCCTTCCTAAAACTTCAAACTGTCGCATTTTACAGCAATGTTTTTGGAGCAGTGATAGCTTCCCTGGCAAAGTGCAGGCTGTGTCAAGTGTTGGTTAATGTTAAAAAAAACAACAGAAAAACCACTGTAGTCCATTCGGGAATAAGCGTTGGTGCAAATAGTGCCAAAATTTTGGAATGGTTTTGTGCTACATGTCTTTTACGATTAGATGATTTATAGTGTCAATAAAGCCCTTCCTCTCAAGACAAAGCTTGTATCGCAAACGTAGCAGCCGCACGCATCGACATCACAGCAGTTCTTCTGTTGTCTGCGTTGTACTCTGATTTACACTGAGGGCCAGGCTTAGCAAACGTTTGAAACAGAGGAGTGGTATGCGGTGCGTAATGATCCAGAAGAGAATCTATAGCGTNACAGATAAGATCGCGCAACTTTGGGAAGGAAAGCGCTACATAAGCAAAATTTAGGAATGTTGTAACTGTGTTGAATGGAGTTTATTGACATAAAACCTAATTATTTTACCTCAATCTAAGGTCAAGACTCTGTGGAGCACCACACAAACCTGCTGAGCAACTCCCAACAGCTAATTACTCTTTTTTCTGAATGTTTAAAAGGATGGCACAAGTGTAGTTCAAATTGGAGTTGTGATGAAGTTACCAGCTTACAAATTTTTTAAATGGGAGTTGAAGTCTGCTGTAGATTAATGGGTGTGCAACCCATGGCCCGGGCGCTGACGTTTTGTGGCCTGCGGAAAGGTCCAGTTTTCAAAGGGGTATTGTCAAGCTTCCGTGAGTGGCCAGCGAGTTGTATACCCCGCAGAGCTTGACACTTGCAATTGTAGCCCGTGGATCAATTTGGTTATGTGGATTTGGGCCGGCAGTGTTGCATGGTTGCACACCCGTGCTAGAGATGATCAACGCAGTTGCGTAATATGTGCTTCACTTTATTGTTACCGTATGATGAATGACAGAATCATGATGGCACGGTACTGTTTGAAACTGATCAAGCTTCGTATGTATAGGCTCAAAACGGTGGAGCTCACACAAAGGGCTATAAAAGATTGATTGCAGTTTTTCTGGGACATTTAAGCAAATTTGACGTGGTGGGGAAAGAGACGTGCTTCTTTAATTAAAAGCATTTTTGCTTTGAAATGTTGTATGTGATAGAACATTAAATAAATGTTTGTTCCAGCATTTGTTTCTCTTAGCTTCGTTCACAGCAATGCATTGTTGCTAGCGGCAACACAACAATTTTTACAAAATTTGAAAAGATTTACTACCTTCCTTTCCATTGTTTACTTGCTAGTTTACAGGCCATAGTATTTTAAAGGTTTTACGCAACGTTGCGTTGAACGCAGAACAAAATGAATGCAGCATCAATGCGCATGAGGGTAGGATTGCGTGTTTCATGCAGCAACTTACTGCCTCGAGATGTTAACTCACCGGCTAACCCGGTAGCGGTGGTGAAACAACAGAACTCGCAGGGGAAGTTCGAAGAGGTAAGGTCTTAACTGTTTATCAAAAAGTTGTTCAACATAACTAGCGAACTGCTTTGCCGAATAAAGACTCTTTCGCAAAAATCTCGATTTGCAATGCATTTCATCTGTTTCCCGGTATTTTTCACCAAGAACTAAAAACTTTCCTTTTTTTAGCTTTATCATACTTTGCAGTAAGAACGGCAGTATTGTATAATTAATTATTTTTTGCAGCATTCAAGAAAATTTGCATTAAATACTTTCGTGATTTAAAATATGTTTTTGTCGAAAGTTATGGCCATATTTTCCCCAAATGCATTTGTCATTTTCCCCAGACGCATTAGTTTTCCATGCATCGCTAGCAGGGACCCATCACCAATGATAAAGGGCGACAACTGCAAATGCAACGAGGCATCTTTTTTGACCACGTATGAAACTAAACTCCCTGTGTCGTTCAGTCTCTTTTCGCTAAACTTTTCGCTGTCTAAAGCGGAATACTAATTGAACAGTTTTGAACGTGCTTACATTATTTTTCAAAAAGAAGGAAAAATGTAGTTATTTGTTTAAGCGCGGATGTTCTAGTTAGTGTTGATGTGTAATTGCACTGTTAACCCGTTCGATCGTCCAAAGTGATGTCAATGTGAACAAACGTGAAACAGGTGGCAAAACACTATTGTAGCTTCAGGCGTAATTCGCCCTTCAAACACAACAAATGGTTCAGCCGCTCCACTTTGTCCTTGTTGCGTCGTTTGCGTTTCCAGCAGCGCAGCAGGTTCCGAACTGTGCGTCAAATATTTGCGAAACGTGAGTTCGGCTTTGCGTCACAACGCAACGTGAGCCGGGCTTTGCGTCACAGCGCAACGTACCCTCGCTCTTTTGCAAATTGACAGAGGCGGAGGAAACGAGCAACGCCTCCTCGACAAGCAACGTAACCGTTCCGTACTTTACAGCTCAATCGCATGTCATTTAAAGCATACCAGGAGGGGCTACAATGCCTATTCAAGCACTTTTAAAGAGCGTTTGTTCTGCTGAATCCCTGACGCAGTGAAAATGGCAAAATGTTGAAAAGCATTGTCCTTGCTACTTCCACATGCACCATAGCCTGGCTCCTTCGACTTGCTAATTGTTTCAGGATGGTCGTTTCAAAACGCGGCTTGCAAAACCGCACCTCACACTGAAGTACACACGAAAAGAATAGATGCTGCACATGAAACAGTAGATTGTTTTTGCTTTCAACTACTGTAGACCATGCTTTCTCTGACATTCACGAACTATATCAATGCTTATTGTGCTTTCTACTCGGATGTTTTCTTGAAGAGATTACGATTCTTCTTCTTGCATGGGAGCGACGGCTTAAACAAATCCACAAGGTCCTCAAGCCATTTAGTGTTGTTGATATTAGGAGACCGCAGGCCTTCCAGGCAGTTCGGAGGGCGGAGGATGTTACAATCGAAGATTATATGATTGGCCGACTGCTCCTCAGCGCCACAGATGCATTTGGATGTATCTAGCATGCCCCAGCGGCACAGGCATGTACCAAAGCGGCCGACGCCAGTTCTTAGCCTATTTAGTGCTACCCACAGACTCCGGGAAAGCTCTGAGCCAGGCGGGAGGCAAACGGCAGGGGTAACTAAAAACCCATCTGAATAATAGGGAATTCAGCCGTAAGCTTGCGGTCACAGTCGTCGATAGTATCGCCATCCCCTACAGTCTACAACCAGAATCCAACTTACTCTGGAGTAACTCCTGCTAGATCGCCAACTCACCTTCAGGCAACATTTGACAGGCCTCTGTGGCAAAGTCAGAGCCCGTAATTGCCTCTTACGTCTCCTGGCTGGCTCAACATGAGGTGCCCACGCCTCTGTTCTGCGAACTTCAGCGCTGGCCTTGGTCTACATTGCCGTGGAATAGGCCGCCCCAGCTTGATGTCGCAGCATCCACACTAAGAAGCTACATGTTGCCAGTGCCCGATTAACAACTGTAGCAAATTTAGCAACTTTTGCGGCCCCGCGGTTTTTTGTGTTATGACTTGCTACAGAATTTATTAAATGTGGCTCATAAATGATTAATTAACTTGTTAACATAACAATGTAAAAACTAAGTGTGAGACTCTCAAAAGAGAGGCCCGATACGACCGCCTCCTTCTTCTCCGGTAATACCCACTCCTGATTACATGTATAGAACTTTTTCAGTTGAAAATATCACTATTTCGCTACATTTTCCATGAACAATGAAGCAAAACTTTTTAATTGAATGCTTTTATATTGGACTACAGTGGTTTGAAAATTAAAGTATTCTACAGTTATTTGCAACATTACGGAACAACTCAAGCAATGAGACGAAATTGCAGCAATTTCCAGATATTGCTTGATTGTGCTGTTATGAATGCCATTTTTTAAAAATATCATTACATCACATTGGCCTGTTCTATAAGTTGCGTTGCCTTTTTTCTACTTTCAAAATGATTTGGCCAGTGACGCCAAACCTGGGGTTTTGCTGGCAGATCTGGGTTTTCAATGCTTTTCAGGGTTTTTCTTCAGAAGATTTGGGTTTTTCGGATTTAATTGCGTAGTTGTGATTTCAGATAGGGTGTGATTTATTATACCTATAATTTCTAGTTTCATCTTTTTTTATCTTGCTTTATGAAGGTATCTTAGTCTGCAGCATAACTCATGAACAAGCAACTAACAGAGTATAAGCTGTAAGTAGCAGCTAGTTGCAATGAGTTCAAGTGACAGAGACACTAATGAAGGAAGTCCAAAGAAAAAGATGAAGTGGTACACACAGCAATTATAAGGTAGAGTGGTTGAAAGATCCAGATTTCAAAGGCTTGCTACAGAAGTACACTGAGAATGGAGATTTAATTATTGCAAGTGCTGCCAGATCACCGTCAGAAATGTACACAATTCCGACAGACACAAAAGTTCATTAGCAAAGATACAGCAAGCTATTCACTCGCACGTTTTGTGACTTGCAGATGCCCAGGTATGGCAGATAGCAGAAAGATTCGCCTGATTTTGTGTCTAACTGGGATTTTCTGTTCAAATCTGGAATTGTTTGGTGAGTCTATATAGGGTTTTACAAAATATCATATTGGCAGCCCTGGATTTGGCATCTCTTCACTACCCCTTGGGTAGTGTAGGGGAGATGCGGGACCAATGAGCCATTTTTTACATTTCAGGTCATAAATCGCAAAGTTTAGCTAGCAAAGCTCCAAAATTTAGCATGAATAATAATCATCTCTCCCTCTATCAACATACAAAAAATCAGTAGGATATAAGTACGGGAAGTGGCCAAAAATTTGATTTGAAAAAAAACTTTTTGGCTCATTGGCCCCACATGTGTGGGATCAATGCACCACCGGTTTGGGACCTTTGAACCACCTCTAAGAGTCCTGCCATATTTAGGTGCAATACACCGAATTCTTCCAAAAACAGGGATCCCAATATACTGCAGGATTTCTCGTTGCAACATAAATTATACAATATAGCGATTTACAACGAAAGAATGTAAGTAAGAAAATAAGTAAGAAGCTGGCTACGATGTGGCCTAACTACGGAGATACAAATTGGACTGTCACCCTGGGTTGGTTGCCACAAATTGCAACCATTTCTCAGTTTCAAGCAGCACCTTCAAATTCTCTAATGAGATACAGGGACGCCGGAACAGCGGTAGGGCAGGAGGGGCAATAAAAGAGTTGGGGGCAATGGAAGCTTGTGAAAAACAAACAAATCGTTACCAATTATGCTTGTGTTTGCGCAGCAGCAATGTTGACCTCAAAAATAATAGCAGAACTTATGGAAAACCATTATGAATTTTGTTGGTGCACGAATAGCTGCAATAAATTTGTTTCAAGTTGATCTTTCCAAACCACAGAATTACCTTAGATTCTGTTATGAAAAAATATCCTTCCTTTTAAAAGAGTAGGGAAGAAAAAAACACCTCCATTTCACCGCTCTCCAGCGTNTCTGAAATTACCTATGATGCTGTTATATAAGGTCACCTATGTCCTCCATTTCAANGGGCAAGGGGGGCAGTGTCTCCGTCATGCACCCCTGTTTGGACGTCCCTGCTGAGATAAATCGGTATCAAATTCCAAAACACCAGAAAGGCGCTTTGTGGGCAACTACGAGCTCCAACGTCACTATCATCATCAGGTCCCCTTAGCACGAATTCTATAAAGCATTTTGAAATTTACATAATCGGAATGACTTTTACAATGCAGTAACAACCCGCCGCAATACTTTGGCACGAAAATCCGCTCAATATACCACCAATTTTCGGCTCGGTTAAGGAGTAATCATATGCTGCGTCACTGTGTTAATGTACTGAGTTTACAATATAACTCGCATCGCTAGATACGAACAGTGGACGCCTCACAGTTTTATGCGCATCTTTGGCTTCTCTTTAGCTTTGCTCGAAACCTTGAGGTTAGATGCTTCATATTACTGTGCTTAGATGATTGGTCCGTACATACTGCTCTAAGATGCTATTTAAAGCTTGGAAAATGGATGACGAATATCAGCAAAAATCTTTTTATATGTCTATCAACGCACATGTCCATAGTAGCCATCGAATGTTTTCTCCACAGAATCACGACCTTATTTTTGGTTTTTGAACCTATCGACGTAAGTCAATATTACAGTATTATGTTTGGAAGATTTTCGCAGACTAATTTGATGCTCCGTCACATCACTCAACGCCTTATTAAGGCCTTCTTGATAAACAATCGTTTTTTTTGCATTTACTAATTTTGAAAGTAGGCATGTATAAGCTGGAGACATTAGACCATTAGACTTTGAACCGCCGGGTCATTGGTCCCTTTCTCGCATGGTTCAATGGTCCCTTCCGCCGCCATTTTTGCATTACGTGTCATAACAAAAAAACTGTACAGTATCGGTTCTCAACGTCTTGCAGTTTTTAAACTCTTTCCTTGACCGTATCACATTTGAAAAATATCTTCGAAAAAAGCTCCCTGTCATTTGCAAAAACAAAAAAAACGGAGGCACCGAAATTTTACTTTCTTCCTTCAAAATTTAAATTAGCCCACAAAAATTGATTTAACCGCTATAGCTCCTCTAAAACACATCAAGGCGACAAGAAAGCAATCTCAGCTTCACTGCCAAAACCACACGAACGAACGTCCACTAGGTGGCGAGAAACAGCCTATCGTCATTGAGCCCACCCTGGTCAAAGATCCCACATCTCCCCTACTTGGAGTCGTTTTTACAAATATGGGAAAGGAATTGTGTATTTATGTAACTCTCATGGTGACCAACTGTAGCGGAGAACGGACATTTTCTAAATTTAAGATGGCAGAATGAAAAAAGGAGCATTGTTACACAAAACAAGTCGAGCAGCCTGAGGTGCGAAGGATTAGACCATGAAATTCTATGTGAAATCGACACTTCCAGCATCATTAACAAATTCGCTATAGCAAAATCCAGAAAATGCAATCATAAGCAGTAGGTTTGTTGCTTTTAACAATCGACCTTGACACTTATACTTCGACTACATTGTCTAAACATGGCAATGATTTAATTTCTTGATGGGTCTGGAAGCATTTGTTGTCTGTATTGTACTTTTGAGCTTCACAGTAATGTATTCCTTCATGGTGATAAGATACGTATACGTTTTTGGTAAAAATGATATGTAGCCCATAATGATCACCAGTTGCTATTTAGGACCAGGTTTTCGTGCTTACGAAATTCACTATGCCTAATGGTAGTCACATGGATGGCCACGTAATTTATGACTTAAGAGTTGTTCACTTGTTCAAGTGTATGTTTGAATTAGGACCCCGCGCTGTTAATCTGCTACAGGCCCCGCGCTCCCTTAATCCGGCACTGGATGTTGCGTTAAATGATAAGTTGCTCATCAGCTCTGGGTGCCTGAAACCGACTCGTAGGGAGCTTTCACCAGTACTCTCGGGTATCCCACCTGCCAACCTGCGTAGAGAACACTCCACTTTTAAGCTGGCGCTCCAGGCACAGTTGAACACTAACCACGTCCACCGCCTTCATACCCTTGTCCATAGTGCACAGTCCTTCGGCACACAGTGCCTCCTGCATGCACGACGTCCCTTCGCCGCCATTCTGCGGCGCTGGTGTACCCAGCTCATGGAGAGCGGCATGGGAAAGTGCCAAACCACCGGCCCAGATTATGACTGAACAGGTTTAACAACAGTTTTTAAAGAACATGTAGATATTCTATGACATAAAGGCTTCGATTTGAACACAGAGTAACCGAATCTTTTCAGAAGCCACAACTTGGATTGAGAAGATTGGCTTTGAAAAATGATGCGATTTGTTTGATGCGTGATATCCATCGCAAAAGATTCTGCCAGTGTTTTGGTCTCATGACAACACGGAAGGTTTTACTTTTCTGTGAATCTGAAAAGGTTAAAACACAACTTCGACATTCAACTTGCTGTTTGGTTTCAGGGAAAACGTTCGAGTACAATTTGTCCTAAACTTAATACAGCAGAACAGCAACGTTGACGCCTACCCAATAAAAGTACAGCGCATTGTTAAAACAACTGCCTTTGAGCAGTAGTAGCCATTAAAAGCAGTGAGAACACAAAGCAAACAAAGCAGACAGTCGACCTGAACACTATTAAAACTGAGCCGGAACTCAGGCCGGCGTGTAACATTTGCTTAGAGGTAAGGCGATTCTCAGCAGGAGGCGCAATAAACAGACATAAATAAATGCAAAGGCTTCCACATCCAATCAGAGATTTTCCCTAAAACAAAGCTTCAGAACTTTGGAGCATAAAATTGCGATTGACTTAACAGTTTCACCAACACTAAAAAAGCCTTTAAAAAACTATACATGTTTTATTTTGAGACGTTTCGGATTATTCTCAATCCATCTTCAGTCAAAAAATAAAGCAACACTTGGCCAGTGTTGCCAGATGGTTGTCGCCCAAACCTGCTAAATCGTGTCACGAAAAATTGCTAGATCCTGCTGAAAACCATGTCACAAATTTCCAGCTAAAATCTGCTAAAAATAGTTAAATTCTGCTGAAAAACTGGTATTTTTGAGGAGTTTTAAAATAAACTTGCAAAGCTCTGTATCAAATTTTGGTCTTGCACTCACTATCAATCATGGGCGCAATTTTGTTGTAAAATGTGGGGGGAACAGGTTGGTGTGAAACCAATATATTACGATACCTAAAGAGAAAATGTGAGGAGACATGGCATATTATATCCCCACTGTCTGAAAAAGTGGGCGGGACGCGTCCCCCGCGTCCCCACCTAATTGCGCCCATGCTATCAATAGACCAGACATTAGGCCTATGACTTCCTGGCGTAACTTCACCACCTGGAAAAATCATATGTGCCTTGGGATAAAAATATGTTCTGCCAGTGCACGCAGTCTTTTAAACCCAAT
>JGI24159J19872_10006646_pt1 | contig 15100 bp, 9 predicted proteins | sample Ectturendosymbi4_FD_19872 | JGI IMG/M metagenome (IMG submission 19872) | reverse complement strand
AACGACAATTACTTATTCGAGGTCGAGCTTTCGCAACATTTTCTGCAATTGAGAAAGCTCTCGCGGGCCGCAAGAAAAGCTTTCGCGGGCCTCATGTGGCCTGTGGGCCGTATGTTGTGCAGGCTTGCTCTAGGCATATGAAACAAAACGGGGTTGATGTTTAATAGAACAAGATTAGTTTGAGGAATTCAAATGTATGTGGATTTTATAAATGATAGTCACAAGTTTTCAAGATTTTGGGTATGTTATTCTAGGCTGTTTTTGTTGCTGAGACATTTTGGTCATTTGTCTGATAATACTATTAAAACTTGCAGTAACAGTATTCATTAGTCAATATTTTGGACATAATTGACTTAAAATTTTTTGATCGCGAAAAATTTTCTATGACTGAAAAATAACCATAAAACCTAGATCAGGCCTGCACAGTGCGCAACTCAGAAAGTTTGAAGGGCTAAATTGATCTAAATAAATTCGCTGTGGGCTGCAAAATTGTTTTGTATTATTGAAGAAATTCGGAATAGGCAATTATCTGAAGTCAGGCTTTTGCAACATTTTCTACAACTGAGAAAACTCATCCGGGCCCCAAGAAAAGACCTCGCAGGCCACATGTGGCTCACAGGCCATATGTTGTGCAGGCCTGACCTAGATTTTGGGGCTCTGCAGAAAGGCCTCCCAACTTTCTTGCTACTTTCAATACTAGGTAATCATCCAGATCCCTTGTCTCTGCACAAAGAACCTTCCTTCTCAAATGTTTTGTGCCGGGCCTTTTCTAAATTTGTACTGCAGCTACTGCTTGTATTGAATCTCATACAACTGTACTATTTGGTTTGACTGTGTTGGACAACACACAAAACACTTACTGGAGAATGGCATTTTTATACCTAAGAAGAAAAAGCATTGGAACATATTATAATATTTTGAGTTGTTTCTACACATGCTGTTAAAATTGCAGATCATTGGAAAAAAAAGTCAAGTTCATAGATTGAATAATTGTAATATATTTTTGGAACACCCTGTATACTGTTTGCAACTTTTTTGAGTGTAATTAAAATGAGAGTATTTAAAAGTTAAAGTGCTTCTTAGCAGTTAGCACACTCTTGTCACTTTGCAGTGTATTTGTAGGTTTGATTTACCCTGACTTTTTCTACAAAGTCTGTGAATGTACCGTTGTTCGTACCAGGATTTTCAGGGCTGTATGGTACATAGTGCTGGTTTCATATATGGATTTTTTTAATATGCAGTAATGTGTGTAGCAAGTAACGTCATTTGAATTTGCATCAGGATTGCGGTACAATTTGTATGTTACAGTGATTCTATATTTTTTAGGATGAAGAATCAAACAAGCAAGAAACGAAGATGTGGTTAATGTCACTGGTTGTTGCAACATTTCCACTGACATATTTTTTTTCTTTCTTGTTTTATACTGATCCCGGTTCAACATTTTTTGTGCTTGCTGCTTACTTGGCGAGCGTTAAAGGCTGTCACAAATCTGCAAGCGTGCTTGGATCAATCGCCATACTTTTTCGGCAAACCAACATCGTCTGGGTTGCTTTCATGGCTGGGATGCTCATTGCGAACCATCTGGACAAATTGTCTGAAGTAGAGAAGATCAACACTTCACCGGAAGTAAAAGACAAATTTGCTCGGTGAGTTCTTTAGTACGGGTACAGCTCTTATGTTTTGTATACTTTTGTCGAAGGCTTGACTAAAAATTCTTTTAAAACTTATTTTGTATATACAGACACTTCCCTATTTACCTTTGTTCTCACTTTGGCGCATGTTATGTAACAGCAGCCTCAGTGACGCATGCTCCTTTACTCGGTTTATACGAAATTGGAATTAAAAAGTTATGCTTAATCAAAGTCTCACTAAACAATAAAATGGTTCCATGTGCATCAGCGTTATGTCTTCTGTGCAGGTTCCTCACAAAATTGCTGCTCTTCATCGTGCGCTACCTGTTGGCGCTGGACAATCTGCGGTTGCTGCTGATACTGATATGGCCGTATTTGCTGGTGATGTTCACTTTCTGTGTGTTTGTCATGCTGAACGGTGGGATTACCGTCGGCGACCGAAGCAGTCATGAAGCGGTCGCGCACCTGGCGCAACTCCTGTACTGCGCCGCGTGTGTTCTTTTTTTCGCTGCTCCTGTGTTAATTACCTCGGACAAAATCAAGCGTTTCCTTCAATGCGTTAAAAACCACGCCGGTTCCTGGATCATCGGCATCATCGTGTGCGCTTTCGTCCTGACCAAACATTTCTACGAGCACCCCTACTTGTTGGCAGACAATCGGCACTACACGTTCTATATATGGCGGTGGTTTCTGGGGAAGAATTTCGTGCGCTTCCTCTTCATTCCCGTGTATCTCTACGCTGTGTGGAGCATAAACGATAGCTTGAAAGAAACCCAGTGTTTCTTGTGGAGAATCGTTCTGTTAATCTGCGTTGCCGCTTCTGTCGTTCCGCAGCGACTTCTAGAAGTTAGATACTTCGTTCTACCGTACGTCATTTTCAGGTTGCACGTAAAGGAGCAGACGGCGAATGTAGTAGCTACGGAGCTGCTGCTGAATGTTGTGGTTAATGCCTTTACGTTTGCTGTGTTTCTGCTTAAGACATTTTCTTGGCCTGACTTAGCCGAACCACAGCGAATGATGTGGTAGTGTATGTGTGTGTTTTTATTGCTAAACCTTGTCATAAAAAACGGTGTAATAGAAAACTAACGGTTCTGCGTGTAGTTTTATATTATTCCTTGTGCATCTCACTGCCTTCAAGTACCTGCTGATTTGTATTGTTTCATTACTGTATCGCTTGTTTTGTCAAACCCAACAAACTGAAAGCTTGGTCAACCGTACTTCTTAAAAATGCGAAGTACTGTACCAACACAGCTTGTAAATTTCAAAAAGCTTCATTTGTGCTGGGGCTTTCAGACTCGTTGAAATACAAAGCAATGAAGATTTGGAACGTGGAGCTTAGTACTGTTCAAAGACTTGTATTTGCAACTTGCAACGACGCCAGATTTTACTTGTTTAAGTTTCTTGTCTGTTGTGTTGGTGAGTAGTATGCTAATTTCGTCAGTTTTTTAAACTCACCACAGTTTCTAGTGTACTTAAAGGTTTAATGCAGGGGTGGGCAATTAATTTGGCTCGGGGATCACTTTGAGAACGCCGTGTATAGCGGAGGGCCATATCTTCTGATGTAAATGGAAGCAAGTCACGGTTCATGTTAGCCTCAGCACTAATGTTTACTGTGATAATTTCGAGGATATTTCAGGTTTCAAGATTTTCCAGAATGCTTCCGCCGACCACTGAAAACGTTGTGGCGGGCCACGCGTGACCCACGGGCCGCTGTTTGCCTACCCCTGGTTTAATGTAAAAACATCAAGAATCGATGAGGCAACGTTGAAACTGCTTGAGAAGAACCTGCCGGTATTATTTGTTACTGAATCGTGTTCGCTCCAGTTTGGTATCATTTGTCGTTTAGCGAAAAAGCTGTTCTGAGATGAAGTTGAAATTTGAAAAACAAATTAATGCGTACAGCGAACATGTACAACATGTTTTTTCAAATGTTCTTTGGGAGCGAAATAAGTAATTCTAACTACTCTTAGCAATATTCAGGCATCAAGTGAATCTTACTGCGCTTGACGTCTCCTCGTAACGTACGTTGCCGAACATCTTGTGCAGTATTCTTCGTCATTGCTGTGTGAATACCTTTTAGAAATGCCACTTATGTAAATCGCTATCGTGCCATGCAGTCAGTGACGTTCAAGTGCTTATGACGACACACACGCTTTTCATCAAGCTTCGCAATAGAACTGAAACGTTATTGTTTGAAAATCTGAGCTTGCCCTAGAGCTGTTTCAGCCTCGCTGTTCAGTGCATGCCTACCTGTTGTTTCGAACGAAACGTTTGCACTTTATAAATATGTGTTTCTGTCTATGCCTACATGTTTTTTGTATTGCATGCTGCATTGCTTTTCAGCTGTACGATTATATTATAAGTGGTCGCGTGCACATCTGGGTGCATTACCAGAGGAAAACGAGATAACGGTGAGAGTGACGTTGTGGCAAATCAGTTACCGTCATGGAAAGCGAGGGCGAGTGACGGTGAAGCCTTTCTGTCCACAGTGAAAAAAAAGCTTTCAGACCATTTGCATAAGATTCCTCGTGGATTTTTCGAGGAGGCTGTAAATACCTCGGTGTAAGTATCGAGAATACTCTGCGACGACGCAGCTCTGGCTACCATCCAGTGGCAGACACGACTGGGTTGACCCATGTTAGAACTTGACCATTTCACACACTCACGTGGCGCATCCGTCTTGTCACCTACGTCGCCAGTTGCTGCGCGTGTCCCAGTTTCGCTCGCCGGTCGTTGTCGTCGCGTCAGGGGCGACTCATTCGTGACAGTCGCTGTTCGAGTGCGGGCCGCAACTCGCCGACGCAGGAGCTTGAAATTTTCGGCTAGCGCATTCGCAGTTGTAGTGTGAGGCGTCGCTCGACAATGAACAAGCATAATGTGTGCCAGGCGTGGCCTGAAAAGGAAATTTCAAGCTCGCCAAGCGTAGAAAGCTACATGTGCAATGTTAATTACGCCTCGTTTAGTACTATCACTAACCGCTCGCCAAGCCAGGAATCAATGCAAAACATTCTGCAGCTTGGACGTAAATCAATGTCTGATGGTTCATCCTATTTCGGAGAAGGTACAGATGGTCTGTTATTCTTCACTACCAGCGAAATCGTACCTTGACTATTAATTTATTTGTTTTGGTCATAAAAACATTGATTTTTGAATGTTAGCCCAAGCGTTTATCGGATTCTGCATCCCTAGGCGCATCTCAAAACCGCGTGTGTCATTAAATTTTTTGTTTCAAGCGTTTTTGTCTGGCTAATGTGGTTGATTATTTTTATCTATTTTTCAAAACACATTTTTCCACTCAGTTCAAGGCTGTTACAGCATATTGCACCATAATCTAATGCGGAATAATTGTTTAACTACGCAGGTTTGTTTTCGCCGGATCTGCATCATTCGTATTGTATGCACTCCACTGCCTGTACCGATGGACAAGTAAGTTGGAGCGAAACTTGCGTTGGAACCGTCAGGAAAAGTCTGCTGAGTCAACTGTCAGTAAATGAAATTTTAAGACTGAGCGAATAAATTATGCCTGGGGTGGAAACAGCTGCAGTTTCATTTTATGCGGGCCCTGATCGGAACGTTTTCGCAAATTCTCCCTGTAAAATTGTTTGAAAATTTCCTATTTTCACCATTTATTGAAAGGATCAACCAGAATTGACACAGATGTAAACCCTAAGGCAGTAGTTTTGAATGGGGGTAGGCGTATCCCTTTGGATACGCACGGTACTCCAAGGGAATACGAATTTTTTTAATGTCTTTGTAAGGAAATTTTGACCTAAAGTTTCAAGTTTATTATCGTTTCATATGACTCACCCAATAAACAGAAATAATACTGACGGCCATTACGCAATAAGGAAATCATTGTCAGTGGAACATTACAATAAATGAAACCACAATGGGAAAATAGCTGATTATAATGTAAATACGAGTGTTAGTGTGTCATATAGTTACATTTCTAATTACTGTGCTCATGATTACAGTCATGGGGTACTTGATAGGCAAAATATTGCCCGAAAGGTACATCACAGAAGAGGTTGAGAACCATAGGCGTAGCCAAGGGTCTTGCCCCCCGAAATTTCGAGCATGTGTTGTCATTTCATGCTTTGAGAGGCGGTGTACTAAACAAAATACTGTTGCTTGCTTAAAGTCAAAAGATTTACCCCCGAAATTTTTGGGCTGGCTACGCCACTGTTGCAAACCACTGGTCTAAGGCAACTGTTTCCAAACGTTTAAGGCTGACGTCCTCTTGACTTTCAATTGGATATATAGCATCCCCCTAAAAAAGTAAATATGAAAATTTCCCTACGCTGATGCGACCAATGCAATTCCACTGTGTCTGGTCAGGTTGTTAAATTTATTACCAGAAACTCCTTTCGTCCACAGTCATTACAGAACCGTTTATTAAATCTATTCAGGTTACTTTGTGATTTGAGTCACAAAAATGTATGAATAAACCATTACCATTTATCCTCAAATTGTTTGCCACATTATGTTTACAAACAATGAATGTAATCCCATTATGTACTTGTCAATCCCATCCCACGGTGTATTTTCTTCATTCGCTATTCAGATGGAAGTTCCACGTCTTTTGGACGGAACTGCATGTAAGGATTGTTAGTTAAGATTTAGTGCTGTAGGCCAACTACTACAGTATTGCAATCAAGGTCAGTGCTGTTGTGCATTGCACAATGAGCAATCTGAGACAAAAGTCTACCACGTAGGCTAATATTTGCTAGAAATTCTGTTGAACATAGCGTTGAGTTCTAACTACATCCTTGATCCTGCTGCTCTGGAGTGTTTTTGGCTGCATGGTTACAGGCTAGCTGCATCATGACAACAGCGGTCAGTTTTACTTCATGGCAGATTTTAGCATAGATTAGGATCATTATATTGTCGAAATATAATTGATTTTCTTGACACAAGATGAAAGGTCGAACACACAAACCTATGATTTGAGTCCGAGGACTGAGCCAGTAGGCCATCCACCCCAAAAATATTTTATGTAACGGGTTTAGGCTTCGTCTGTACTGGCTGTTAAGCCTTGTCAGCCTGTCCAAGGTAATCCGTCAGGGGCTTACAAGTGCTAACGAAAATTTGGCAAAGCAATTTTCTCTTTGAAAGGAGAGAATAATGTGCTTCGATTTGGTTTCTAGACTTATCTTCACCGATATCCAGAAATAGACACCAATTTTCATTTACGACAGCTTAAAACTATCTTGCTCTTAATCCACGGAAGGTCAACTTGTCACTGGGCGTGGGGATCCCCGTATGGACCCACAAGTTCTCCTATTCCTCCTATGCTTCTGTTGGTGACCACTGTCCTAACGCTCTCTGACAGTGTAGTGCTATGGTCAGTGGGGTACGCAGAAAATTTTCATGGGACGGTCATTCAGTGGCGTATGGTGTCATTTGTATTTGATGTGCGTTGTTTGTGACGTCATAATTTGACGTTGTGTTCCTGCTTTCCAAACCAACGTTTTGGCATAGTTCACGCTGATCAGCCATAGCAGACAAAATAAAGACAACTGTTGGGATAAAGTGAGCTATCGCGGAACACAATCTTAAACATGCGTAGTGGGCGAAAGGTCTGCAAAGAGTGATGAGATGGTTTCTGGATGCAGACGATAATCCAGATTCGCACCAAAACGTATTTATTACTTTTTGGCCCATTTACAATGTTCCTTGAAATTTGCGTGCAAATTCATTCTGTAATATTTGCATTAAGTCGACAAATTAACAAGCAAAAAGTATTCAAAAACAATTAATCCTCTTTGCGCAGGTAATAAAGCTTTTGTAAAATATCAAGCTCAAGGGGGGTTAACCCCCCAAAAAAACTTGCGTACGCCCTTGGCTATGGTAAACATACTCTATGCACGCAACAGGGCTTCCATGGGAAGATTCGACCAGTCACATGCCCAGAAATCGAGTGGTTTCACCACCACCAGTATACATTTTGTAATTTCGTGGCCCGGCACCAATACCTCCGGGGTCGGGGATAACTGCATCAGTTGCAGAACTGTTGCGTGAGTGTGGTCATGGCCCATGTCGAGCATTCATTAAAAATGGTTTGAACTTACTTGTTTTATGCAACACGGGGACGGGCATTGGTCTGTAGGCTACACAGTAAAAACGCAAAAAGCATCAATTTCATTACAATGTATTATACACATTGAAAACAACTGTTTACATCTTCAGCAAAGATCATTGGATGAAAACTCAAATACTGACCTAGGAAACACGTGATTAGTGCGGCTGACATGAAAATGGGAAAACTGAGTACATGTTACTCATTTTTGTGGGAGCCTCAAAGGTCACTGGAAATCTTAACAGACGGTCGACCTAAATTTGAAAAGAAAACTTCTACGCAGAACACGCATTGGAATTTAACAACGGCCAATTTTTCTGAATCAAAAACAATTCTGTAAAAATTCTGTAAAAATTCAATCCCTGATACAAGCGAATAGCAAACGTCTGTTTCATCCAGGCTGCTTGGTGCGCTTACGTAGGCCTACGTCCGAATCTGATTAGTTTTTGTGTTCACTTTCTTTTAGGTAAATTTCCCATATCCTGAAGCATGTATGCAAACCAAAAAGCTTCGTATGCGTGTAAATTTTGATGAACATTTCAGCTTCGGCTGGTGGTTTCGCGTCTTCACCTTTTGCTAATCATTCACTGAATGTTGCTGACAATTGAAGTAGTTAGTTTTTAAACAACCCAACATGGCTTTATCCCCAGGGCCGGCCTTAGCAAGTGAGGGGCCCGATTGGAAGCACTTTGGCGGGGCCCCACTTAGTGGCGTGTGCAGAACTTTTTGAGGGGGCATCACGTCATAATGATAGATATCGTTTGAAATAACGATAGAAAAGATTCAACAATTTTGAGATGACTGGTCTTACTTCCCGTACATAAACTTCCACTTTCACTATTTGCAGGGCCGCAACCAGCCGATTTTTCGGGGGAGCAAAATGATTGTAATTTATTGTTGTACCAAAAATTTAAACATGTTTTTAAAAACTTAGGGGGTCAATTGCTCGGTTGTCTCCTCTGGTTGAGGGCTTGACTACCTGGCATAACTTCATCAGGCTAGCTGTCTACCCTGTCGCCATCTTCACTGTTATGTGGCTCTTCTGGAACTTTTGGTGCGTTTTCTCAGATTGTTCTGTTAAAATGCTTCTCCAATGCACCTTTCTCTTTTCTTGCTTTGATCTTTGTTTACCCTAGCTTTAGCCTTCTCTTGACGGCCACTTAAAATTTTGGCCTGTGTTTCTTGGCCTTTGTATTAATGAGATTTATCTTAGTTACAGAAAATATATACGCTTGAAATAAATAGCCGAAATCCAACTACTGAAACCAAAAAACAAAACACCAATGTAACACCTGCTTATCACTAGGCCTATTGGATAATGACAGTGAAATCCTCTAGGTCTAGGGCACCACTTAAGGACACAAAACTCTTTGGAGAAGGTCTTGAAAAAATTTTTTTCTCTTCCGACTTCTAACATGAAATATATAAAGTAATCACGTCTCATCAGTATTGCTTTTGTGTAGTAAAAAGAAAAAATATGTGTGCAATGTATACAAACCAAGTATACAAAAAGTAAGAAGTGCTCTTAAAATGCTTTGCTCCCCTCAATGTTGGTTGATCATGTGCAAACCCCGATTCTGTAATGCAATACTGTATGACTAACCATTTTTTTACTCTTGTGAATGACAACACAATTGTGGTGATGATAAAGTGTTTTGCTCCCCTCCATGGTCATGTGCAAATGGCGCTACTGTATGGCTAACCATTTTTTGTGCTCTTGTGTCTATGATCGCATCTGTATAGACCACGAGTGTGAAATAAACCAATATTAGTATAAAGCATTTGCAGATTTCGCAAGAACCATAAACCTACTTTTCAAAAAATTTTCAAAACAGCTAAGTATTGTAGTAGCCTCCAAAACTTCCACAAAAACTCATCGCACTGATGTACGTTTTCAGACTTTGCGCAACTTCTGATTTGTTAGGCTATATCTCAAAAACTGCGGTGCCAATCTGTGTGAGAATGATGTCATAGTCCTTGTTTCGGCAGTATTTATGATGCAACTTTCACCACAAGAACATCATAAGGCTTACTTCGCTTAAATCTAACTATCGCTTCTCATTCGCCGAAGGAGGTGGTCCAAACACTTCTTTTACTTTACAAATGGCTTAATTGTCAATATTCGTTAAATAAAGTTTCTGTTACTTTTTAAGGATCCGTTATTTTTTGCACATCTGTAATAATCTTCAGTTCACATAATTAAAACTAGGTTTGCTTCAAGCGTTTCAGCCAATCTCAGATTGCCTCATCAGATTTCTACGAGAGTGAAATTGAATAAGACTGACTAACGAGCGTACATTTGCAAATACAAACTAAAGTCAACCTTCACAAGAAAAGCAACTGTTGAAATAGCAATAACTATCGAACCGTATCTTGCAGAAACTATTGAAACTTGGCCTGCCAAATACGAAACGCTTGTAACTGAAACAAAAAACAGCTTCAAAACTTAACCACCCTCTCTATTGTATTAACTAGCTGCTATTGAAAAATATTAGGCTGCAGATAGCCGAAAAACAATGGCCTTTGTTACAATTACAAAAGGAATCAGGATGGTGAAGGGCGTTAAAAAACGCGCAGTTCACTTTGACTTTCGTTAGAAAAAGGCCTCACACTTAAAAAAATACTTTGATCCCCGCGCCGGCACTACACATGCAGCTTCGATTGAAATTAAGATAGTATAGTAGGCGTAGCGCGTGGCCCCCTGTGGCGCGGGGCCCGATTGGAAGCAATCGTTCCAGTTGGCTAAAGGCCGGCCCTGTTTATCCCAGTTTGTGAATTTCGCCTTGCTTTTTCGAAAACAATTTACACAGTAAAACTTCCAAGTTTGACTCAGTTCCGAAAAATTGGCTTACTTTTAACTGTTCCCCACATTTTGAAATTACCATACACGTTCGTTGTTTTGGAAAACTTTGGCTTTCGCAAATAAATTTATCAAGCTGAATCTCTTTTCTGAAAACCTTCAATGGACACAAAACGAGCAAAAAAAATTTCAAGCTCTACGATTTGTGTAGATGTGTCAGCCAGCGTGCCAGCACTTGAGGTGTGATAGTACGTCATCAATTCTGCGAAGTCAGGAAGACTGCGTTACATCAACGTCATCACCAGGTGCAGTGGTTTTCGCTACATTCCGAAAGATTAAATAAAATTATTTACTTTTATTTTATATTACTCTTTTCCCTCAGGCTCGTACTTCATAATAAAGGATAGTAATAGAACGCAACGACACAAGAACGCATTATCACAACGCGGTGCGAAGTAGGTGTTGGTAGTTACGTGCATGCAACACTATGAAAGGAAGAAACCCTGAAACAGCGCACCTAGCATATTCGCTCATCGTTTCGTCGTAAATCTGGGGAGATTTAATACAAAATTACGTAGATGTTGTTGCAGATTGATCAAACATTGTGTATGAATTTCCTGTATTCAACTGACGGAAAAGCTCTGCATTTTTGTCATATCCACGTTTAGGGTCAGTGCGCTGACAATTGGGTGCGCTTAAACAACAACGCCTTCCCTATGCTGCAAGGATTTGAACTTGTTTTGTTGATAAAATTTTTGCCAACCCATTGAGAAATGAAACATATTGGTGTAGTTCTACTTCTAAAAATGTTTTTCTTATAGCTAAACTATTTTCTCAGCACATTTGCGAGGTTTGTGCGTTACGCCACGAGCCAACGTATAAGAAACACAATAGGTTAAGGAGATATCTCGAATGCTGTCGTCAAGCTCTACGAAAGTTGAAAACGTACAAAGGACAAATTAACAGGAAAGTGAATATTGTAAAATCAGTCACTGAAAAACATAAATGCCCTTCGATTTTTTATAGAGACCACAGAGAAAGTCTTTAATTACGTGCGTGTTTTCTTCCGTCTCTTACGGTAACAGAACAGAATAGCGAGACAAAAACACAAGTCGCGGGTGTACGGCAAAGCAAATAACTTTTTCTATTTATCTGTTTTTTAATTTTCTACCTAAACGTGCTTATAACAAGTTTTTATTGCAGTAAAACTTTATTTACTTTTTGATTTTAAAAGCACCTCCGTAACAAAATGATCATTAGAATATTTTTTAAAATCTTGTTTTTTTAAATCTCGCAGGTCACATGTGGCCCGCGAGGGCATATTGTGCAACCCGCGATGCTTTTGGGAATTTTGAAACAATTAATATTTACATTATTTAGTTCATTCACCGGTTTTTAAAAGTGCTGGGCAGCGAGTGTACAAGTTCCTTTTAAACAAAAGTAGAGACGGACAGAAATGATTTGCGGATAACTCACGACACCTTTCACAAGAAATAAGATGTAAAAGCTGTTGCTAGTACAGGTACCGCCATTGTTGCGTCAGCGTCATAATGCGGCCGTCGGGTCAGGGGAAGATCCTTGTAGGGGGCGACTGGGGGTATCGCCCCCACTAAAACCTACGAAAGCAACTTTATTCACCATAAATTTGCACAATTCCGAAAACAGCATTTGCGATATAAAGCGATTTTGCCGTCCATTGTTTTGTTACAGCAGTGTAATTGTGAAGTATACTTCACCTCTCTTACAGTAGTGAACCCATAATGAGACTTGACTACCACATATTACTGAAATCGCTGCCCCCCTAACCTTACATTGCTTCTATTTAAAAGAAAATACGCCAATCATTTGATTAGCAACTATATAAACCAGTGGTTCACAAACTGTGGTACGCGTACCACTAGTGGTGTGGGAAGGCCTTCAAGGTGGTACACGAGACCCTTCTGTTCTTCTACACAAAAACAAAACATTTTGTTTTTACTTGTCGGGTTCTGTTAATAAATTCCTGCGTTTTTGTGTACTTCTCTTATTAGTTTCGAAAAATGGCCATTATAATTTCTCACGGCCATTTTGTTCATGCTGCATTTGTGTCAAGTCTGGTTTGCCAAACTTTTGATCGAATGATATTAGTTAGAATCATGGGCGCAATTTTGTTGTACAATGTGGAGGGGACAACTTGGTGTGAAACCAATATAGTCATCGGGTCGATCCAGAAGTGACGTTTTATCTATACAGATTCCCAATCTTATTTGTAGAGGTGTTTCGAGAGCAACACTAATCACGCTTTGTCCTTGCAGATGACTTACATATTAATATACTTAAATTTGTTGCTGGACATGGTGCCGTAGTTCAGCCTGCTTCCATTAATATCGTATTTAGATACAAACAACCACAGCAATATAGTAGAAAACATCAATTGGGTTTTGTCAGAGCTGTCAGTTGGAGTGCACAAAATGCTGAATCGCATTGGTCGCACGTGCATATCACTCTTACACTAGAACACTTCAACTTTCATGCATTTCATGAGAAATGTGGGTTACAGCGCGATTTGATGTCTTTTTCAAGTCGCTTAACGTTACAAAGACGATAAATATTTTTCTTGCACATTTTCGTTTTTTGAAAATGCTACAAATCTTTTCAGTGCTACTGGGAATCATGCATGCAGCCTCACCCCTACCAAATCTCCATTGATATCCTCTTACCAGCACCAAAAACATTTGGCCGAAAATTAGCATAGCCTACTTCACAAAATGATTTTGTTTCAATCTATATTTGCTGTTGGTGGGTGGAGGATGCATCCTTAAAATCTCCCTTTGTTGGCCCCTGCATACATACCCACACAGAGTTGTAAAAGGGCCTCATTTTGAAGCCTGAACCCGGCCGGAGCCCGAAATCACAAGCCCGAACACGGCTCGAGCCCTACATTTATTTTTGAAGCCCGATTTTTAGGCCCAAAAGCCGAATTTACCGAGGGAATTAAGATATGCGCAACTGCGGAGTAAGAAAAAACGCTGTGTTCGGGTAAATTTACAGGTACACGGTTTATCACACCCAAAATAACAACCACCTTGACCAAAACATTGGCATAATCTGGCACAAACGTAGGATATTAGTAAACCATAATACTGCAGAATATAATGTTTCTTAAGAAAAAAAGAAACTACCACGAAACTATCCACGATGGCGGTATGGGCATGACAAGCCGCTCTGTAGGCTTTTTAAAACAAGCCGAGCAGGCGCGGACACAGGGGGGATGCAGGGGATGCATCCCCCCACCAGACCTAAAGAGGTGCTGACATGACCCTTGATTTCATTGAAAATCATCGCCAAAAATAATTTTGTGCTGCACATTACTCGCTAAAGATGCTAAAAATTAACTTATGCTGACAATTAGTCAAAAATGTTTCTTCGTTTCATTAGACGAGCTGGCCTTGTTTATGGAACCTGATATAAAATAGTCAATGATCGCATGGGCGTCCGCAGGGCACGGGGGGCAAAACGGGCATTTGCACCCCGTCAGGAAATTGGGATTATGAAACACCTGTTTCTGGAAAAACCTAAAGTCGGCATCTTAATTCCGATTAATTGATTTGATTCTTGCAATGACAGTTTTTTGCCGGTATGAAACCCACACTGCACAAGACTCAGTTGCACAGTTATAGTGTCATGCAGTGATGAGCTTGCAGTTCACTCATGTCCCTCCTTTGTCTGCAGAGGCGGGTTCCGAAAGTCGCGAGCGGATTTTTCTGCTGCTGATCTTTATTGCGTAACAATAACATGGCAAAAAATCTGCAAAGGTTCACTTTATATTATGGTGGCAGGCGTTTCGTTGCATGAGACTGTTGAACGCAGACATCTTGGCAGGTAATGCAGCGAGACAGTGACATGCCGATAGCGCTGAGCTACGTAGACTACATTCATACTTTCTGAAAAGAAGCACGAGTGAGTCTATACTAGCAATGCTTCCATAAGTTTGAAAAATCCGTTATTAGGGGAGTGTGACCAATGTGCCTGAGTGACAAACTACACTTATGCAGGATTCTTTTCATGCAGTATAAAATTACGTGGCTTCTTCTTCTTCCGTTTGAGCGAGTTCTTCTTTTATCCACTGCTAGCCCGCCTAGATATCGGGGCAGGTGTTGAGCAGCCATTCGGTTGTCTCATCGTCCACAACCGTCAGGCCGTGTAGTCCGTGGGGAGGTCGATGGATTGGACATTGGAGGACGACATGGTCGACGGTTTGTTCTGCGCCTCACTCACAGGCCGCAGAGGAGGCCATACCCCATTTGTACAGGCAGGAGCGGAAACGCCCGACACCGGTGCGGAGACAGTTGAGCCGGACCCAGGCTTTTATTGGGAGGGTCATTCCGGGTTTGTTTGTACCGGTGTCTGGAATTAAAGTGCGGAGTCTTGTGGGATTGTCCACCCACTCCGCGTTCCATTGATGATCCGCCCACTGCACCGCACGTATGTTGTTGTTGTCAGTGATGTTTGATGTTAGCTTCTTGCGAAGTGACTCAAGGTGTCGGCGATACGTGAGCGACCTGTCCAACGTTACTCCGAGGTATTTGGGCTCGGAGCAGAAGGGCAGGG